>JAEEGL012522538.1_pt1 | contig 15126 bp, 13 predicted proteins | sample 9134231 | NCBI WGS metagenome assembly JAEEGL01 (sample SAMN16246548, study PRJNA631951) | gut metagenome | biome: gut microbiome; feature: rumen; material: fiber-attached | host: Bos | place: Iran: Karaj | collected 2018-10 | reverse complement strand
GGTTCAGGTTGTGGTTCTGGTAAGACTTCTGGTTCCGCATTTCCTTCAGCGGCTCTTTTAGCTTCAATGCTAAGACCGATGATACCGAGAACAGCACCGATAATTGATAACCAGTTTTCACCCAAAACACCAAAGACGATGTTAGCAATAAGAATACCTTTCTTTTTGGCTTTCGCGCCTTTTAAGGCGATAATGCCAGCGATTAACTCAACAATACCAATAACCGCAAAGATAATCAAAATGACAACACCGGCGATAATTCTCACGACCCAGACAAGGATTTCAGCGTCTATTTCTGCACCACTTTCATCAAAGCTTGCTTGGATAGCTTCGGTTAATCCAGGGATAACTTCTAAAGATCCAAAGATAGAAACTAGGGCGACAATTAAGCCAGAAACTAATAAACCGATACCGGCGATTAATCCAAAAATGCCCGCTATAGTCAAAATAATTTTTGAAGCTTTTCTCATAATATGTACTTCCTTTTATACCACTATAATAAGTGGACTACTCTTTATTTTCAATTAAATAAGTCCATTGTTAATCAATAATTAAAAGAAAAAATAGAAAGAATCTGCTTTTTTGTTCCAAACGAGATGCATAATGATACAAAAAAACACCACATTTGTGGTGTTAATAAATGGTACCCTCGAGGCGACTCGAACGCCTGACCTACGGCTTAGAAGGCAGTTGCTCTATCCAACTGAGCTACGAGGGCATGTCAGCGATAATTATATTAAGCAAATTAAGCTTTCATTTCAAGCACTAATTATGCAGCTTATTAAATAAATTAATAGCGACATCTTCGGGTAATATTTGTTTGAATTCTTCCACTGATGCATTTTTTAAAGCATCGAGATCTTTATAAGCGCGATAAATCATTTCTTTTCTTCGTTCACCAAGGCCTGGAATGCCATCGAGAATAGTCACTCTCATGGATTTATTTCTCTTCTCTTTGTGGAAACTGATGGCAAATCTATGAACCTCATCTTGCATTCTTGTGAGCATAAAGAAGAGGTTCTTATCATCAAGCTCATAAATCTTTCCACTTCCATCAATTAAGCCAGAAGTTTGGTGTTTATTATTCTTATACAAACCAAATAATGGGATATTTGCACCTGCTTCTAGCAAAGCTAGCGAGGCAGCATTAATTTGGTTGAGGCCACCATCAACAAGCAAAAGATCTGGTAATTTCTTTTCTTCTTCCACAAGTCTCTTGTAATGGCGGTAAACCACTTCTCTCATACTTGCTAGGTCATCTCTGGCCTCTTCATGATTAATTAAGAATCGACGATATAGCTTTTTAGCGGGCTCACCATTAATGAAAGCCACCATCGCGCCGACCGGGAAAGCGCCTTGGATATGAGAGTTATCAAATAACTCAATATGTAATGGAGTCGGAATATCAATAATACTTCCAAGTTTTTCAAGCATCTCTAACTTATTAGAATCGAGTTTGGCAGATAAGAAATATTCATCTAGTGCATTATCCGCATTTTCTTTTGCGTTAATGATTAATTCGTGAACTTTACCTTTAGTAACATTTGTCACTGAAGCATCAATCAAATCAGACAAGAAATCGATTACCACTTCGTTATTAATCACTACTTCACTTGGTGTTGGATATTTTTGATAGAACTGTAGCATTAAGTCAGCGACTTGTTCTTCATTGTCACCAAATTCTTCAACGATGAAGTTTTGTTTTCCTAAAAGAATGCCTTTTCTATAGCAGAGAACCGCTAAAGCGAGATAGCCATTTCTTGATGAAAAGGCAAAAATATCTCGATCTTTCTTATCACTGTTTTCGACATTTTGTTGAATGTTGATATGTTCAATAGCTTCTAAAATCTTTTTATATTCATTCGCGGTTTCAAATTCTAATTTCTCACTAGCATCAAGCATCTTAGCCTTAATCTCAGCTTTTTGTTTTTGATTATTGCCCCGCATAAAAGATTTGATTTCTTCGCGCATCGCATCAGAAACTTCTTCGCTGATCTTATTTACACATGGGCCAAGGCATTGACCAAGGTGATAATAAAGGCATGTTGAAGAAGGAAGAGTTTGACATTTCCTTATAGGAAATACTTTATTTAATAAGGTGATTGTTTGATAGGCCGCTCCACTGTTAGGGAATGGTCCAAAGTAATCATAATTCTTATCCTTATTATTTCTTTTAATAACAAGAATAGGATCACCTTTCTTTTTTAAAGCGATATATGGATAATGGCTTCCGTCCTTTAATAAGACGTTATATCTCGGATAGTGTGTTTGGATGAGATTCATCTCTAACACAAGAGCCTCTTTTTCGTTCGCGGTAATAATGGTCTCAAAATAATCAACATTGGTGACCATCTTAAAAACCTTACCTGATTGAGGTCTTAAAAAATATTGGCTCACTCTTTTATATAAATCTTTAGCCTTACCAACGTAGATGATATTATCGTCTTTATCGTGCATCAAATAAACACCAGGTGAGTGTTTGAGATTATCAATTAAGGTTTTAATCTTTTCTGTCATTTGAAAATTACCACGGTTGCGCCACCGCCACCTTCATTACCATCACCAGCACGATAAGTTAAATCTTTTTGGGTATCTAAATATTCCCTTGTCATCTTGCGAAGAGCGCCACTTCCAAAGCCGTGAATAATGCGAACTTGCGTTAAGTGTTTCAGACGACAATTGTCGATGTATTTAATGAGCTCATTCTTTGCTTCATCAACATGCTTTCCGATGATGTTTAGTTCTAAACCAACATGTAAACCGAGTGATAAATCAACAGGATTTGATGAACGTCTAACGGTCTTATTTTTAGGAGCTTCAATCTTATGCAAGGTCTCTTTTTCGGCGGTAAATGTCATGCCGTTATCACCTAAAATACGGACCTTTTTTCCATCTACTTTGCTTACCCTACCATTTAATCCTAAAGATGGGATGGAGACATAGTCACCAACATATATTTCTTCATTGTAGGAGATAAGGTCTGCGGTTTCTTCAAGGTTTTCGAGTTCTTTTCTCTTTTGAATAACTTCATGAACTTTAACATCACCTTGTTTTAAAGACTCAAGAATCTCATCAACTTCTTGTTTTGCGCTATCAATGATTGCTTGTTTTTCTTCTTCAACATCTTTGAGAAGTCTTTCACGTTTTTCCTTAAGAATCTGCTGATCGGAATCAAGTTTCTTTTCCGCGGCAGCGAGGTCTCTTTGCTTTTTGTTTAAAATATCCTCTAGCTTATTAGCGGCATCGAGTTTCTTCTGAAGGATGGTAATAAGTTCATTAGATTCACTTGCGTTGGTACTTTTAATAAATTCCTTGGCTTTTTGCACAATTTCCTCGCAAATTCCATATCGATTTGCCACATCTAAGGCGTAACTCATACCAGGAGCACCTTGTCTAAATCTATAAGTTGGCTGTAAATTTTCCTCATCAAAAATCATGGATGAGTTATCGATGTTTTGACTTAAGAAAGCGTATTCTTTTAACGCGGAGAAGTGAGAGGAAATCATCGCCAAGCAATGTTTACCTTCTAAATATTTAACGATAGATAAAGCGAGCGCCTCACCTTCTCTTGGATCGGTTCCGGTGCCTAATTCATCGATTAGAACCAAATCTTTACCACCCACTCTTTGGGTAATCTCACCAATTTGGTTCATGTGAGCGGAGAATGTTGAAAGATTATCGCTTAATGATTGATTATCACCAATATCAATGTAAATGTTTTTAAAATATCCTAGCGTCGCTTTCTGCGTTGGGACTGCTAACCCACATTGATTCATTAAAACAATGATACCAACTGTCTTAAGGGATACTGTTTTACCACCGGCGTTTGGACCGGAGATAATCACTACTCTTTTTTCTTCATCTAAATGATATGAGTTAGCGACAACTTTCTCTTTTTTGATAAGTGGATGTCTCGCTAAAACTAGATCAACAGATTGACTATTAACGTTTTCGGCTACGACACCATCAATCTCGCCAGCGTATAAGCTTTTAGCGATTAAGAAATCTAAATTACCAATGATTAAATTATTATGAATGATTTCTTTTTCTTGGATTAAAACTAAGGCGGTTAATTGTTTGAGAATCTTTCTGATTTCTTCATTTTCTTCCACCTTTAATGATGTTAATTGATTATTAATTTGCACAATTTCCATCGGTTCAACAAACGTGGTCGCGCCACTATCGCTAACATCATAGATAATACCAAGAACCTTGCTCTTTTCTGTGGTTTTGACAGGCAAGACGAAATGACCATCTCTAATGGTCGCATTGTCATCGTTAAGGTACTTACTATAAGTAAAAGCTAAGGAAGCCACTTTTTGTTGTAAGGTTGCTTCTAACTTTTTAAGTTTTTGTCTAATCGCCTTTAACTCTGGTGTGGCGTTATCGTTAATCGCTAAAGAATTATTAATGACACGATGGATTTCTTTTTCTAAAGAGTCCAAATCATGGAACGAATCAGTCATTCCTTTAATGCGTGGATAGGAGACATCAATCTTTTCAATGAATTTAAGAATCGCTTTACTAGTTAAAACATCATCGGCAATAAGATTTAAATCTCTTGGAGTTAATAATCCTGTTTTCTTGGCTAAATCGATAAGATACAAAGCATTTGCACTTGTTGCGATTGGCATCACACCAAAACGAGTGACGATAGAAATCATTTCTTCTAAATCTAAAAGCCTTTCTTTAACTTCGTTAGATGGAAGAATGCTTAAAGAATCGATTTTCTCTTTACCGATTTCTGTCTTTGCGTATTCTTTAATAGATTCTTGAATTTTGTAGAATTCAAATGTCGAGTAAATGTCTTGCATAGAATAATCATAACACACATACGCGAAATGCTTAATCAGTAAAAAGAAATGTGATACACTATTCAATATGAAAGATAACATCACCTTAACAGTGCCATCCACTTTAGTGGAAGTCATGAGAGAATACTACGCACAATACATTGTTAACAACATGGGTGAGTATATTGATTTTCAAGCGCGCCATAATGATGTTATCGTTACTGCCTATCTTTCAAAGAAAGATAATCGCAAAGTTGTCTTCAGTGGAGATAATGCTTTAGAAGAAGCGAGAATCTGGAATCCCGATGTCATAGTTAAAGAAGAGGCTCCTAAAGAAAAGAAGTGTTGGATATTCTTTGAAGATCAAATCGGAAGCGATGAGGTTGGTGTTGGCGATTTCCTTGGCCCGATGATTGTAGTCGCCGCCTTTGTTGGTAAGCATGATATTGATAAGTTAAGAGAACTCGGTGTCCAAGATAGTAAAAAAATGACCGATAAGCGCATCTTAGAAATTGGACCAGAAATTGTAAAACAATTTAAGTTCTCAAAACTCACGCTTCCTAATGAAAAATATAATGAGATTTTAGATAGAGGTGAAAACCTCAATTCCATGAAAGCTAAGATGCATAATCGCGCACTTTTGAATATGCACAAACAATATGAAGATGTCCTCAATATCTTTGTGGATCAATTTGCAGCTGAAAAGACATATTACAAATATCTCAACGACCCAAACGAAGAACTAGTTAAAGGTATTATCTTCAAAACCAAAGGCGAATCATATTTCCCATGCGTTGCTCTCGCAAGCGTGATTGCCCGTTATGCGTATCTCAAAGAGATGGAAGTTTTATCCGAAAAATACCAGATGAATTTCCCATTTGGTGCATCTGGAAAAGTAACTGCCTTCGCCAAAGAATTTGTTGAGAAATATGGCGAAGCTGAATTATATAAAGTGGCAAAGAAAAACTTCGCCAATTACAACGAAGTTCTTAAGAAATAATCTTTAGATTATCAATTATATTTTGGAAGTAAGTTGGGAGTTTGGTTTCAAACTCCATTTCTTTTTTCGTTCTTGGATGGATAAGTTTTAATTTCACCGCGGTTAATAACTGTCCACCATCATAAAGTTTTTTATAACTTCTGCCCCCATATAAAGGGTCTCCTTCCACAGGATATCCGATATATGAGAGATGGACTCTAATTTGATGAGTTCTACCAGTAATTAAATGGCATTCCACTAACGTATTATTCTCAAATCTTTGTAGAACATCGAAATTAGTAATTGCTTCTTTACTATTGGTTCTAGTGACCGCCATTTTTTGACGATTTTTACTATCGCGGCCGATTGGCATATTAATTGTGCCATGATTTTCTTTAATCACACCACGAACTAAAGCAACATATGTTCTGCTCATTGTGTGATCTTTGAGTTGTTCCGCTAAGAAATTATGTGCGGTATCGTTTTTGGCGACGCAAATCAAACCGGAAGTATCTTTATCAATACGATGAACAATACCCGGTCTAATGACGCCATTAATGCCGCTTAAATCTTTGCAGTGATGCATAATCGCATTTACCAAAGTATGCTCCCAATGGCCATTAGATGGATGGACAACCATACCTTGAGGTTTATCGATAATAAGGATATCTTCATCTTCATAAATGATGTTTAATGGGATATCTTCTTCGCTAACGTTAAGAGTTTTATTCTCAGGGATGTCAATAGAAATGATATCGTTTGTTCTAACCTTCAAACTTGACTTTGCTGGTTTGTCATTCACAAAGCAATTTCCTTCTTCGATAAGCTTAGCGATATAGCTGCGGCTTTTATCCGACATAAAAGCAACTAGAACTTTGTCTAGTCGCATATTATTTTGATGTTCTTTGACAACAAATTTTTCCATTTTTAAGAAAATCTTAATTAACTATGGCCGTTCATGTCGGCATCATCATCGTCATCGTCGTCGAATTCGTCTTCTTTTTCGGAGAACATTTCTCTTCTTTGAACGGTTTTGGGTTCGACGTTTTCTAAGCGAGATTGTTCTTCTTTAGAGAGAACTTTACCGCCGGTTTCCTTAACCTCTTTATTTCTGTTTTGTTTAACGTTCTTGATCTCTTCCACGATGAGGTAAACAACAAGAATAAGAACACCGATAACTACACAGCTATCAGCGATGTTAAAGATGAATGGCCAGATGATTGCGAAATCAATAAAGTCAACCACACCATTCTCACTGTATTTTAAGAATTCAGGAGAATAAAATAAACGGTCCACTAAATTGCCTAACGCACCAACGAGCATGAGCATTAAGCAAGCTTTGGTTAAACCATTAATCTTTTTGAATTTCCAAATATAGAAACCAAGAATTAAACCAAATCCAATAAAGGCGATAACGCTATAAAGGATTCTGTTCACTAATGCTGATTGAGTACCAATTGAGAATGCTGCATTAGTATTAACAGTGTAGGTAATTGCGAGGAATGGTTTTGAAGCGTTACCAGGAATTAAGGTGATGGAATCACCCACATTCATGTTTCTTACCACTAATTGTTTGGAAATAATATCAATCGCAAAAAAGATAATAAATAGCCAAACAAATGAGAAGAAGAACCATTTAAGTCCTTTTAGGACTTTTTGACCAAATGAATTATTTTCCATAATACTTATCAATGACCTCCTGACAGCGTTTACACAAATAGGTGCCATCTTCTTGAAGAACTGCATCATCTTCATAGTTCCAGCAGCGTTCACAGAAGTGACCTTTGTGGTGTTCAACTTTGACTTTTGCCACACTTAATACTGGTGCAGTTAAGTCTTCTTTTATTTTCACTTCACTAACGACGAAGATCTTCGCTAGTTGTTTTTCATCAATGTCTTTAAGTAAATTATCATATTGCTCTTTTTCATTCACAATCGCTAATTCAACGATAGCTTCTTGGCTAGAACCAATAACTTTGTTATTTCTGGCCTCTTCTAGGGTCTTTAAGACGTCGCTTCTTAAGTTCTTGAGTAATTCATATTCCGCGTTGAGTTTCTCTTCCTTGCCGCCGAAAATGCGGTGTTTTGGATAATTGAGGAATTGAACGTTCTTTTCTCTTTTGCCTGGAAGGTTATTATTGAATTCATCCATTGTAAATGGAAGGATTGGATTTAATAATCTTAATAATGTTTCACCAATGCGATATAAAGTGGTTTGGACTTGTAATCTTCTCTCACTATCTTTGCCTTCGCAATATAAGGCGTCTTTGCTGATATCGAGATAGAAGGCAGATAAGTCAGCGGACATATATGTCATAATCGCGCTGATGGCAGATGAGAAGTCGTATCTATCGAAACAATCGATGACGTAATTTGTGACTTCATCCAATTTATTTAAAATAAATAAATCAACTTTCTCAAATTTGCTCGCGGATTTGACTGGCTCAAAATCAGCAATACTCCAAGAGATGAATTTCAAAGTGTTTCTAATCTTACGATATTGATCAGCAACCTGTTTAATAAGGTTTTCACCGATTCTCACGTCTTGTTGATAATCAACACTGGCAACCCAGAGTCTTAAGATATCTGCGCCATAGACATTAGCAATTTTGCTTGGATCAACACCATTACCTTTAGACTTGTGCATTTGTTCTCCGTGTTCATCTAAAACCCAACCATGAGAAACAACTGTTTTATATGGTGCTTTGCCTTCAGTAGCCACACTTAATAATAATGAGGAATTGAACCAACCTCTATATTGGTCGCTACCTTCGAGATATAAATCACTTGGATATTGAATGCCTCTTCCTTTTAAGACGCCAGCCCAAGAGGAACCGCTGTCAAACCAGACATCCATGATATCATTTTCTTTAGTGAATTCACCATTAGGTGAATGTTCATTCTTGTATCCTTCTGGTAATAATTCTTTAGCGGATTTTTCATACCAGATATTACTACCGTTTTCTCTAAATAAAACAGCGACATGTTTGAATACTTTTTCATCGATAATTGGTGTGCCATCTTCCGCATAGAAGATTGGAATTGGGACACCCCAGGCTCTTTGACGAGAAATACACCAGTCAGCTCTATCTTTAATCATGTTCACCATTCTGGTTTCACCCCATGCTGGGTACCATTTAGTGTCATGAATAATCTTTAAGGTTTCTTCTCTAATTGGTTCAATAGAACAGAACCATTGGTTGGTCGCTCTAAAGATTAATGGTTTACCAGTTCTCCAGTCATGTGGGTATGAGTGGACGAATGTGGAGTGTTTTAATAAGGCGCCATTTTCGCTGATAATCTTCAAAACAGCATCATTTGCTTGTTCGTAGAACAAGCCTTCAATACCTTCGCCAGTTCCTTCCATCATATAACCATGTTCGTCAACTGGGCAATATGGTTCTAAACCACGTCCTGGATATTTTAAGCAGACTTGATAGTCTTCCACACCGTGTCCTGGAGCGGTATGAACTAAGCCAGTACCAGCTTCGTTTGTAACATGTGTTCCAACGATAACTAAGGAATCACGATCATAGAATGGGTGTTTACAAACGACAAATTCCAAATCGCTACCTTTGATGGTTTTTAATAATTTCACTTCACCTAAATCTAATTCTTCGGTGAGTTTTTCTAAGAATTCTTGAAGGAAAACAAGTTTTCCTTTGTTTGTCATATATTCACCATAGACAAAGTCTGGATGAGCGGAAATCGCTAAGTTCGCAGGTAATGTCCATGGAGTGGTTGTCCAAATCACAAATCTCGCATCGTTATCAATGATACCTTTGCCATCTCTAACTGGGAAGGCAACATAGATGGAATGAGATGTGACATCTTTATATTCAATTTCCGCTTCCGCTAAAGCAGATTCACTACTTGGAGACCAGTAAACTGGTTTTAATCCCTTATAAATAAGGCCTCTTAAAGCCATCTTGGCGAAGATTTCAATCTGCATTGCTTCAAATTCTTTTTGAAGTGTGAGATATGGATGATCAAAATCACCAACTAAACCAAGTCTTCTAATTTGTTCTTTTTGATTTTCAACTTGTTTATAAGCGTATTCTTCACATTTCTTGCGGAATTCAGAAACGGGGGTTGTTTTTCTATTAACGCCGGATTTGGTCACTTGATTTTCAATTGGAAGGCCGTGTGTATCCCAACCGAAAACAAATGGGGTTTTAAATCCTTGCATATTTTTGTATCTCACAACAAAGTCCTTAAGGACTCTGTTGAGCATATGGCCACAGTGCATATTTCCGTTTGCGTATGGAGGACCATCATGCAAAACGAATTCATTGCAGTTCTTGCGGTTCAAATTCATTTCTTCATATAAATTCTCCGCTTTCCATTTTGCCACTAAGACCGGTTCTTTTTGAGCGAGATTGCCACGCATCTCGAAGTTGGTCTTATACATTAACAAAGTGCTTTTATAATCCATAAGAAGTTTACTCCTTAATATCTAACATATTAGGCGTCTGCCTAGACAAGTTTTATTTTCTCACAAAATGCGAAAATAAAAAAGAGCGACTTTTGCCGCTCTAATTATTTTTAATATAATTATTAGTCTTTCAAGAAACTTGGAAGGATGCTGTCATCCGAGATTGTATCGGAAGATTCTGGTTTCTTTTCTTCAACTTCACCAGTTAAAACAGGGGCTTCTGGAGATTTGAATAAGTCTTCGCGATCTCTGCTTGTTGGAATAGAGAAGACGCTTGGTTGAGAGAAATCGACTTCTTCTTCAAAATCACTAGCGATGACACTGACGAGAATTTCATCATCTAATTGATCGTTAATCGCGACACCGAATTTGACATCAATATCGTGACCTGATGCATCAATTAATAGGTTAACAGTTTCTTGGGCATCAAAGAGGCTCACATTAGGTCCACAAGTGACAGAAACGATGGCTCTTCTAGCGCCGGTAATGGAGGCTTCAAGTAATGGAGAAGAAAGGGCTGCATTAGCGGCATCTTTCGCTCTATTATTGCCAGAACCCATACCAAATCCGATAAGGGAAACCCCAGCTTCTTTTAATGTGTTTCTCACATCAGCGAAGTCTAAGTTAATAACGGCTGGTAAGAGAATTAAGTTCACAACTGTTTTAACAGATTGTGCTAAAACGTTATCAGATTCATTGAAAGCTTGAGAAATTGGTGCGTTACCGCTGGTCATCAACAACTTATCGTTGCTAACAACGATGATGCTATCGACATTCTTTCTTAATTTATTTAAGCCATCAATAGAATTGACGACACGTTTTTTACCTTCAAAGGTAAAAGGACGAGTAACAATGGCAACGACTAATGCGCCTGCGTCTTTCGCAATTTTCGCGATAACTGGTGCGGCGCCTGTACCTGTACCACCGCCCATACCAGCAGCGATAAATACCATGTTCGCGCCTTGGACGATTTCTCTAATTGCATCAGATGTGGCTTCGGCAGCCTTTTCACCAATCTCTGGTTCTCCACCTGCGCCTAAACCACCTGTAATAGATTCACCAAGAATAATTCTTTTGGTAGCTTTGCTAGTAGATAATGCTTGTTTATCAGTATTCGCAACAAAGAATTCGACGTTTTGAATTTCTTCGTCAATCATACGATTGACAGCATTGTTTCCAGCGCCACCAACACCAATAACAACTATTTTGGCTGCGGGTTCGAAATTATCTAAATCGTAATTTTCCATCATTGTTCCCTCCTATTTATTTGGTTCGCGTGTTAATTGTCCGACACGCGGATGTGTTTCGTCATAGACGTTTGGATATTTTGAATTGGCAAGAATCATGCCTAAACAGTTGGTGAATGTTGGATTTCTCGCTCCAAGTGAACGAGGAGCCACTACTTTCACTGATTCGCTTTGAACCTTTGGTTCAACATATTCAACTAATCCATTTAAGCGGCTTCCTCCACCGATAAGAATCATCGGAAGTCCTTTAGAACTGCTGTCATAAGGTCTTAAGAGATCTTCGATAGCGCTGTTGAGTTGTTTTACAAACAAATCTAATTCGCTCTTGATAATTGAATTAAGTTCATCACTATAGTGTTTGATTTCATTTCCTTCACCATCATATGTGATGCACACAGGCGCTTTGAAATTCATTTCGCGTTTATCAATACCATAGGTAACCTTATATTTTTCAGCATCAGCTTCATTAATATTGAACGATTCAATGATCCTTTCAGTGATGCGATCACCACCCCATTCAAAGAATCGAGAAGCAAATAATTCTTTTTCGCCCACTAATGATACGGTTGTGATATTTGAACCGATATCTACAAGTAGATAATCATTTGGAACATCTTCGTATGTCGCGAGTAATTCGCATGCCGCGAAAGGTGCGACCACTGGGCGCTTAATACTTAAACCGCCTGCAGACATAGCTGCGCTCATCTCACCACTTAAGCGCTTAGGTAATGTGTGTACCTTAGCGAACACTGTAAGTGTAGAGCTAGATTCATTGAGAGGAGGTTTTAAGAATGAACGTCCTTGATCTAATACATATCTTTGTGGTGCAACATCAATTAATTGATTGTCTAATGGAAGCGCACCATTCTTGATTAAGGAATAGATATTTCTAATATCTAAGTTACCAATCTTAGCTTCATCAGAAATAACTGTGGTAACTTGTTTGGTTTCAAAAATCTCTAGTCCAAAAGGAGGTAAGCATAATAATGCTTCCGAGATAGAAACCTTTAACTTAGCGGATGGATCAGAAAATTGTCTCACTTCCGCGATTGATTGCGCAAGTTTTTGTGGATCGATGATGCTGCCGGCTTCAACGATATGCCCATAAGGCTTGGTGAGAGCATAAAGAACATAGACTTTACCATCTAATTCATATCCCACGACTAGTTTTAATTTCTTACTTCCAAATTCAATTGCGGCAACGTTTTTTTCCATAATTTTCTTCCAATCAAAGTTATTTTAATGAATTACGTTTAAATATACAATAATTAACAATATTTGTTAATAAAAAAGTAGTATTTTCATCAAACACTACTATTTATCTACTAATTTGCTACTATTTTACGATGCTAGTATTTTTCGTATTTTTCTTGTTGAGCAGCGGCTTTTTTGCTCGCAGATGTTATACCACTTACGACTGTGAATACGTTAATACTGAGCAATACGGCACCCACAGACATGGCTGCGATATAGAAAGCATTGATCGCTAATTGGTAACCAAAGACGATTAGTGTTGCCATAATCGCGATGAGCCATAATGAAATAACAACGTTGAATTTCTTAATCATCGTATTCTTCATATTCGACTCCTTCACTACTTTCTTCTTGCTCACTGACTTCAGTAGTTTTTTCTTCCGCTAAGCCCATGGTATTCTTCTTTGAATTGTGAATAATGTAGGTTGGAACAGCAATCACGAAAGCACCGCTGACAACAGCAATCAAACCGATAAAGATTTTCTTCATCAAATAGTATGAACCTTTGTGATTAGTCTTTACGAGTTTGTCTTTCATGACCATACGCTTTCCTCCTTTACTTTCTTTCTATAATTCTCAGCTTTGCACTAGCTGAACGATGATTGATTTCTAATTCTTGCTCGCTTGCCACGATTGGTTTACGAGTGATGAGTTGATATTCTTTTTCCTCTTCTTGAAGAGGGAAGTTATATCTATTTCCTTCACTGACGGCCGCATCTTTGAAGATGTTCTTAACGATTCTATCTTCTAATGAGTGGAATGTGATGACTGCAAGGCGGCCTCCGTGAGGTCTTAAAGCTTTCAAAACTTTCCTTAATGCAATCTCGAGAACATTTAACTCATCATTAACGGCAATTCTGAGTGCTTGGAAACTTTGTTTCGCGGGATGTCCCGCTTTCGCTAATTCCTTCATCGGTTTGCTCTTTTTGATGATGTCCACTAATTCGAATGTTGTCTTAATGGTTTTTTCTTCGCGAGCCTTAACGATGTTTTTAGCGATGCTGTAAGCGAATTTTGCTTCGCCATAATCTCTCAAGATTCTAAATATATCATCTAAAGAGTATCTATTGACGATATCATAGGCGGTCAAGGACTGCCTTTGATCCATACGCATGTCGAGCGGTGCGTCTTCTCTATATGAGAAGCCTCTATCTCCTTCATCGAATTGTGGGGATGAGACACCGAGATCCATCAATATGCCATCAGCATATTTGATGTCATAGTCTTGAAGGATTTGATCTAACTCAGAGAAATTACGATGGATGATTGTGAAGTTATTAGAAATGGTTTCTAAATATTTTCTACTCTCATCAATCGCTTCTTGGTCTTGGTCTACTCCGTAGAGGTGTCCTTTATTTAACTTTTTAAGGATTTCTCCACTGTGGCCACCACGACCGAGCGTTAAATCAATGTATATGCCATCTGGTTTGATATTCAAACCAGTGATGGTTTCGTTTAACAATACAGGAATATGTTTTCCCATATTAATCTTCTTTTTCGTCTAATTCTTCAGCGTTGTCTTCGAATGACGAATTGGAGTTGTTTTCGTAAGCTTCGTAATCAGCTTTATTCCATACTTCGATATGATCGAGAACACCGATGACGATAACTTCTTTGCCGATATTAAATTTATTTAATAATTGTGTTGGAAGAAGAGCTCTGCCTTGACGGTCGATTTCTAATTCGCAAACAGAAGCGAGTTGTTCTCTTATATAAGAACGAGACACTCTTTTGTTAAAAGAAAGAGAATTGATTCTTTCCATCAATTTAAGAAAATCGGTTTCTTTGAAAATGGAAAGGCATCCATCAAAACCTTTGAGGATATATGCTTTATTACCAAATTCATCCCTCATTTTGCTAGGAATGACAAGGCGGCCTTTATTGTCTAAGTTATGGACATAACTACCGTAAAACATTTTCTACCACTTTCTCCCACTTTCTTCCACTGAGTAACATAATTATAGAGTTCACAAACACGTATTTACAAGTATTTTTATAAAGAAATTAAAAAAGAAAAAAGACCACGATATCATTTCGTGATCTTATTAATTCTCTTAACACAAAGTGTTATTTTACTTAATCATCAGAAAACTCGACAGTGTCTAAAATGTCGAATCGATGGTCGACTTTTTTGCTCTTTTCTTCCTCGTAATCATCTTCTGTAATAACGCGATATCCCTTACCATTTTCGGGGATCTTTGCGCCTTTTTTCACAATCTTGATTGGAACGTTTGCTAACAAGATGCCAAGGATATATTCATCGAGTTCAATGATGTTACCTTTTTCGTAGTAGTTATCGACATCATCTTCATCATCGGTGAAACATAATTCGTCGTTGATTTTGAATTTCAATTCAACATCTTCTAAAGAATAACAGCAAACACCAATAACTAGAGCGTTGATTTCTACCTCTACTCT
>JAEEGL011623945.1_pt1 | contig 15126 bp, 13 predicted proteins | sample 9134231 | NCBI WGS metagenome assembly JAEEGL01 (sample SAMN16246548, study PRJNA631951) | gut metagenome | biome: gut microbiome; feature: rumen; material: fiber-attached | host: Bos | place: Iran: Karaj | collected 2018-10 | reverse complement strand
TTCATTTTCAAAATGCAAAAATACGAAAAAGGTTAAAGTTTGGATGTTAAGGGTGGAAGATTTTGTTAACAATTAATCAACACTTACCGCCGTGAAGACCCCCACGGGGATGTCGTCGATGTCGTTCCAGTGGATGGAGCAGTGAGCGTGGGGATAGTCGTTGTCGAGATAGAAGGCTCCCTTGATCCGGTCGTGGAGGTAGAGCAGGCAGTCGGGGTCGTAGAGTATGACCACGTTGTGGTGGAGTGTACCGTCGGGGGTGGTATAGTCGGCCCCGTAAGCTGTTGGGTTCTCGAGTTCTACGAGGTATCCCAGGTCGGGTCGTGTGTAGGAAAGTGTGCACTCGCGGGTGTCGATGATGATGCCTGCGAAATCCACCTCGTCGTACTTGCTACAGGAAGTCAAAAGGGTTGAAAAAGACAGAAAAACAGAAAAGGTTAGAACAATAAGACCTTTCAGCCCTGTTAAACCTTTTGTTTTGTCAGAATAATCTAAGTGCTTCATTGAGAGATGTCTTTTTGTCGGTTGATTCCTTTCTTTGGCCGATAATCATGGCACATGGCACCTGATAATCTCCGGCGGGGAAATGTTTGGTATAACTGCCCGGGATGACCACGCTGCGTGGCGGCACATGACCGATATAGGTCACAGGCTCGGAGCCAGTAACATCGATAATCTTGGTGCTGGCAGTGATGACGGTGCCGGCGCCGAGTACAGCCTCGGTGCCGATATGGGCGCCTTCGACGACAATGCAACGGCTGCCAATGAAGCAGTTATCCTCCACGATGACAGGTGCTGCCTGTACGGGTTCCAGCACGCCGCCGATGCCCACGCCGCCGCTCAGGTGCACATTTTTGCCGATTTGTGCACACGAACCCACTGTGGCCCAGGTGTCAACCATCGTACCACTGTCCACATAGGCACCGATGTTGACATATGACGGCATCAATATTGCACCGGGAGCCAGATAGCATCCGTAACGGGCCACGGCGGGAGGCACAACTCTCACGCCTATAGACTCATATCCGTGTTTCAAGCGAATCTTGTCGTGGTATTCCATCGGCCCGGCCTCCAAGGTCTCCATGCCACACAGCGGGAAATACATCAGTACGGCTTTCTTCACCCATTCATTCACCTGCCATTCGCTGTTCTCCTTTGGCTCTGCCACACGAAGTTTGCCGCAATCCAAAGCAGCAATGGCCTCTTCCACAGCCTCTTTGTATTCTTTTTCTTTCAGCAGTTCGCGGTTCGCCCACGCCTGTTCAATCAGTTGTTTCATGCTATCTATTTATTTAATGTCTTAATAACTCCAAACTCCCGCAATTATTGCCCCGATTTTGTTAATAACCCTTAAACGGCCAATTTTTAACATAACGAACACCCTGTCATCTCCCACCGTGGTAGGAGTTGGTAAGGAGTTGGTAGGTGTTTGGTAGGTACAAAGTACGACTTTGGTACCAATCGTTCTCCTCGCGGAATCCTTGAAGATTTTTTGGGGGTTAAAAATTTTTTTGTATCTTTGCACCGTGAAACTATAGTGGTGGTTAAGTTTTATCTGGATACAGGCGAAATACGATGACACATCTATAAAACATTATAAACCAATAAAAAAAAGTTATGGGTATTATTATCAGCATTCTTATCGGAGCCTTGGCTGGTTTTCTGGCAGGCAAAATCATGAAAGGAGCCGGTTTCGGCTTTTTGATCAACCTTCTTGTGGGTATTGTCGGTGGTTTTATCGGCGGCAATGTCCTCGGATGGCTTGGTGTCCATTGGGGTGGCACTATCGTGGGACAAATCATCACCGCTGTCATCGGTGCTGTGCTCCTCCTCTGGATTATCTCCCTTATCAAGAAGAAATAGTGGGTAGTCCCAAGACAGATTCATGCCTCCGTATGATCCGAACATACGGAGGCAATCTTTTTTTGTGCGGATATAATTGAAAAAATGGTTTCGCTTATAGTGTTTTATTGCAGCAGAACTTGCGGATAAGGGAATCTGTTGATAAATATTTTTCGGCGGTTTGAATATTATTTGTATATTTGCACAAAATATAATTTATAATAATATGAAGCAACTTATTGAATGCGTGCCCAATATCAGTGAAGGGCGCAACATGGATATCATCAATCAGGTGACTGCCGAGATTGAAAAGGTAGAGGGTGTGAAACTCCTCGATGTGGACCCCGGCCAGACCACCAACCGCACAGTTATCACCTTCGTGGGTGAACCCGAGCCTGTGCTCGAGGCTGCCTACCAGGTGGTGAAGAAATCCGCCGAGCTCATCGATATGACCCAGCACCACGGTGCCCACCCCCGTCAGGGAGCCACCGATGTCTGCCCTCTCATCCCCGTCAGCAACATCTCCATGGAAGAGGTGGTTGAGTATGCCCATAAACTGGGCAAGCGCCTCGGTGAGGAATTGCAGATACCCATCTACTGCTACGAGAACGCCGCCTTCATCCCCGAGCGCCGCAACCTGGCCTATTGCCGCACCGGCGAGTACGAGAGTCTCAGTTCCCGTCTCGGCACCGAGCAGTGGAAACCCGACTTCGGCCCCAATGCTTGGAACGACCACACGGCCCATACCGGCGCCACCCAGGTGGGTGCCCGCGATTTCCTCGTTGCTATCAACTATAACCTCAACACCACCTCCACGCGTCGCGCCAACGCCATTGCCTTCGACGTGCGCGAGAAGGGCCGTCCCATGCGCGAGGGTGGCAAGCCCAGCGGCAAGCCCATCAAGGATGAGAACGGCAAGACCGTCATGATTCCCGGCACCCTGAAGGGCACCAAGGCCATCGGCTGGTATATCGAGGATTACGGCATCGCCCAGGTGTCGATGAACATCACCAGTATCAAGGTGGCCCCCGTGCATCTCTGCTTTGACGAGGTGTGTCGCTGCGCTGCCAACCGCGGTCTCCGCGTCACCGGTTGCGAAATCGTCGGCCTCATTCCCAAGAGCGTACTCATCGACGCCGGCAAATACTACCTGGCCAAGCAGCAGCGTTCCCTCGGCGTCAGCGAGGAGGAAATCATGAAGGTGGCCATCAAGAGCATGGGTCTCGACGACCTGAAGCCCTTCGACCCCAAGGAGAAGGTCATTGAATACCTCATCGAGGACCATTCGAAGAAGAAGTTGGTCGACTTGACCTGCCGCGGATTCTGTGACGAGACCGCCAGCGAGAGCCCCGCCCCCGGCGGTGGCTCGGTGAGCGCTATGATGGGCGCCATGGCCGCCTCGCTCGGCACGATGGTGGCCAACCTCACCGGCGGCAAAGCTGCCTACGACGACGAGTGGGAAAAGTTTAGTGATGTGGCTGTCAAAGGACAGATGCTGAAGGACGAGTTGCTGCACCTTGTGGATGAGGATACCGCAGCCTTCAACAAGATTATGGATGCCTTCGGCCTGCCCAAGAAGACCGACGAGGAAAAGGCTACCCGCAGCGAGGCTATCCAGGAGGCCACCAAGTTTGCCACCGAGGTGCCGTTCCGTACCATGCAGCGTTCGCTCGAGGCTTTCGAGGTGTGCCGCGCTATGGTGGAATGGGGCAATCCCAACAGTGTCACCGATGGCGGTGTGGGAGCCTTGGCCGCACGTGCTGCCGTGATGGGTGCCCACCTCAATGTGAAGATCAACGCCAGCTCGCTGAAGGATGAGGCTTTCAAAGCCGACATACTGAAGAAGGCCCAAGCCATAGAGGACGAGGCTTTGAAGCAGGAGGCCGAGATTATCAAGATGGTCAATGAAAAGATTGGATTGTAAATATTAAGAATATGAAAAAGAAAGTTTTAGCAATTGCAGCCCTCGTGTTGTTCGTTGCCGGCCTTGCTGCCAGCTGCACCCATCACACCTGCCCCGCCTACCGTGGTTCGACGGCGATGGTTGAGGAGGTTCAATGATGCCTACAACAACAGCAACACGACGCAAAGACAGGCTGACCTACACACAGGCCTTCGACATCAACGGCAACACACCTCCCCAGGCGATAGCGCTTGAGGAGAGTGTGTTGGGCGCTTTGATGCTCGACCAGACGGCGCTCATCAACGCTATAGAGACTCTTCATGTTGAGTATTTCTACAAGCCTGAGCACCAGGTAGTCTACAAAGCCATCAGGAGACTTTTCGAACAGAGTCAGCCTGTGGATTTGTTGACAGTGGTGGAGCGTCTGCGTCTGGACGGGGAATTGGAGGCTGCCGGTGGTGCCTATGCCGTATCAAAACTAACTGAAAATGTTGTCTCGGCAGCCCACATCGAGTACCACATCCGCGTGCTGAGTGAGAAGTTCATCCAGCGCGAGATGATTCGTATATCGACAGAGACTATCACCGAGGCATATGACGAGACAACTGATGTTGTCAACCTGCTCGACAAGACCGAGCAGCGACTGATGGACATCAACGACAAAAACTTCCGCTCAGACTACCATCCCATGAGCGATTTTGTCGGTATGGCAATGGACCAAATCAAGGAGGCCGGCGAGAAAAGTGACGGACTGAGTGGACTGGAGAGCGGTTTCATCGGGCTTGACCGAATGACGGCCGGTTTCCAGCCCGGCACCCTCATCATCCTTGCCGCCCGTCCCGCTATGGGTAAGACGGCCTGCGCCCTGAGTATGGCACGCAATATGGCCGTTGATTTTAAAAAGGCGGTGGCTTTTTTCTCGCTTGAAATGACGGGACAGGAGTTGGCCATGCGTCTCATCAGCAGTGAGGCAAAGCTTGACGGAAAAAAACTCAAGACGGGCAAGCTGGAGCCCTACGAAAAGGAACAACTCAAACGAGGTGCCCAGCCATTGAACTCTGCCCCCATCTATATCGACGACACTCCGCAGCTCACCATTTTCGAGCTCCGCGCCAAGGCCCGCCGACTGAAGCAGCGCTACGATATCCAGATGATTTTCATCGACTATCTGCAGCTTATGTCCTCGGGCAGCAGCGACAACCGCAATGGGAATCGCGAGCAGGAAATCAGTATGATAAGCCGTCAGCTCAAGGCGCTCTCCAAGGAACTGCAGATACCAGTGCTGGCCATGTCGCAGCTGAGCCGTGCCGTGGAAAATCGTGTGGGTAACAAGCCACAACTGAGCGACCTCCGCGAGTCGGGTGCTATCGAGCAGGATGCAGACATAGTCATGTTCATCTATCGTCCCGAGTACTATGGTATTCAGGAAGATGACCATGGTTCCACCATTGGCATGGCCGACCTCATTGTGGCCAAGCACCGTTCCGGTGGTGTGGGAGACGTGCGCCTGCGTTTCGTCAAGGAGTATGCACGCTTTGAAAATCCGCCGCAGTTGGGCATCGAGGGATTTGCAGGAGGCATGCCTCAAAATGCCAACTTCGACCAAGGTGGCAGCATGATAGTCGACTCGAAGATGAATGAAGACAACCAGCCTCCGGTGGAAGCAGATGGCGACGTGCCGTTCTAATAATCCGCCGTTAAAAGAAGAAAGAATTCGCAGTATGGAAGAGAATATCCGAAAACAGTTGAAAGAGATAATGCAGCAAGAGGTGGTTCTCGCCACCGGCTGCACAGAACCTGGCGCTGTGGCTCTCTGTGTGGCCAAAGCCGTCGAGACCCTGGGCTGTGAGCCCGAGAGCATCACCCTCAAGCTCAGCAAGAACGTCTACAAGAACGCTATGGGCGTGGGTATTCCCGGCACGGGCATGATAGGACTTCCGATTGCTGTGGCTATGGCTGTCACTCACGGAGATTCATCGCGAGGTCTCGAAGTGCTCACCATTCCTCCCAAGCAGGTGGAGGAGGCCAAGCAGTGGCTTGCCAACAATGCCGACCGCATAAATATTGATGTCAAGGAGACTTCGGATAAGCTTTATATTGAATGTTCGGTATGCGGCTGCAATAAGGCAGCTACCGCGGTGATTGCCAAACGTCATACAAATTTTATTTTCATCAAGAAGGATGACCATATTCTCCTTGACCACAAACAGGGACTCTTCCAGGAGCAGGACAACGACGACAATCCCCAGGAGGACAACCGTCAGCGCCTCGAGCTCACGGCCCGCATGGTCTATGACTACGCCACCACGGCACCACTCGACGAATTGCGATGGCTGATGGACACTGTCGAATATAACGCTGCTGCTTCCGAGTGTGGCCTTGAGGGCATGGGCCTTCATACCGGTGAGATTCTCATGGAGCAGGCGAGGGGAGACATGGTGCACACTGTTGTGGCCCGCACCGTTGCCGCTTCCGACGCCCGCATGGATGGATGCACGAGACCTGTCTATTCCAACTCGGGCTCCGGCAACCAGGGCATCACCTGCACGCTGCCTTCTTACTATTATGGGAAGCTCAAAGGTTGTTCCGATGAACAGATCCTCAGGGCTTTGACTATGAATCACCTGATGTCCATCTATATTAAGCGTGGTATTGGACGTCTCTCGGCTCTTTGCGGCATTGTCAATGCCACCATGGGTGCCAGTGCGGCACTGACCTATTTGGAAGGAGGCGGATACGAGCAGATTTGCTACTCCATGAAGAACATGATTAACACTATCGCCGGCATGGTTTGTGACGGAGCCAAGCCCAGTTGCGCCTTGAAGATGAGTGTAGGACTCTATAGCGCCTTTGTCTGTGCCGAGTTGGCCGTCCACGACCGTGTAGTCGACCGCACTGACGGCCTCAGCGAGAGCGATATCGACTGTTCTATTCGCAACCTCGGTCGTCTTGGGAAAGACGGCATGAACCAAACCGACGACATGATTCTCGATATCATGACCCACAAAAAGTAGGTCGGGATAAAGTACGGGAACGCTTTTTATAATTTAACATTATTACTATATAGTACGCTATGATTTATACGTTGCAAAATATCAATTCCAAAGAATACGACGGTAGTCTTGTTTTTCTTTATGGCGATGAAAGTGCCGAACGCAATTTACCGTTGAGCAAGCGCGAGATTGATGTGGTGAAAACGAAAAGGAATGAGAAAAAGAATTTTGTGGTGAGTTTCGACCGTCTGCCCGAGAAAATATACTTCGTGTCGTTCAACAGCGAGAGTGTGGCATCTGAAGTGCAGGAAGAACTGCGACGTCAGGCTGTGGAGGTGTTGAAGATGATGGAAAAAGACGGTGTGAAGACCGTGGCACTTAATGGCGAGGGCACGTTGCCCGAAGAGATGGCTGCTTTCGTCGAGGGTTTGACTTTGGCTGATTATAGTTTCGATCGTTTCCGCTCGGACGACCGTTTCCATATTGAAAAACTGATAATCAATTCGGTCTTTTTCTCCGAAGAAGAACTTGCAGCGCAGCAGCGCCTGTGGAATCGTATTTTTTGGTGTCGCGAATGGGTAAACCTTCCGGTGGCAGACCTCAATGCTGCTCGGTTTGCAGAGGAGCTGCAGAGTGTTGCCGAGAATTTCAAGGATGTCAAATGTACAGTGATGGATAGGCGGAAGGTCGAGAGCCTGCGTATGGGAGGTCTTCTGGCCGTGAACAAGGGCAGCGTCGACGAGCCACGTTTTGTGGTGCTGGAATATAATGGAATTGCACAGAATAAAGACAAAGCCGCAGAACGCCCCATCTGCCTTGTAGGCAAAGGTATCATGTACGACACGGGAGGTTTGAATATCAAGCCGGATGATTACATGCAGGAGATGAAGAGCGATATGGCAGGAGCGGCAACGATGGCCAGTGTTCTCTTTGCCGCTGCCGACAATGCTTTGCCGGTCCATGTAGTTGCATTGCTCCCATTGACCGACAATCGCCCAGGATTCAATGCCTATGCCGCCGACGACATCCTCACGATGTACGACGGCACCACCGTCGAGGTAGTGAACACCGACGCAGAAGGACGTCTTATACTGGCTGATGCCATCGCTTACGCAGTGAAGAACTATAATCCACGTGTCATTATCGATGCCGCCACTCTCACAGGCGCCGCAGTCCGAGCCATTTCCACTTTTGGCATCGCTGCCATGCAGCAGAATGCCAGCGGCGATTTGGAAATGCTCAAGATTGTGGGCAACGAGGTTTATGAGCGCTTGGTCGAATTCCCCATGTGGAAAGAATACGACGAATTGATAAAGAGCGACTTTGCCGATCTTCGCAACTGTGGCACGACACCTCAGGCGGGAACGATTACAGCAGGCAAATTCCTGGCCCATTTTGCCAAGGAGGTGCCCTATGTCCATCTCGATATTGCCGGTGTGGCTTATTTCTCCAAAGCACAGCATTATTTCCGTCCCGGTGCCAGCGGCTACGGAGTCCGTTTGTTGTATGCCTATCTCCAAATGCAATCATAACCCGCAAAAACCTCAGTAAACAACTTTAATCCCATGGAAAAGAATAACGAAGAAAGAAAAATACGCGTGGCTATCACTCACGGCGATATCAACGGAGTGGGCTACGAAACCATCATCAAAACTTTTGCCGACAGCCGTATGTTTGATGTATGTACCCCCGTGCTTTATGGCAGCACCAAGGTGGCCAGTTATCACAAAAAACTTCTCGGCAGTGTGCAGCAGGAAATGTCATTCAACGCCATCCGCGACGCCTCTGAAGCGCAGGATCGCAAGTACAATGTTTTGAACCTCACGCAGGAGGAAATCAAGATAGACCTCGGCAAGAGCACCGAGATAGCCGGACGACTGAGTCGCGAAAGCCTCAACCGTGCATGCGAGGATTTGAAGGCTGGAAAGGTTGATGTTCTTGTCACCGCCCCTATCAACAAACGCAACATCCAGGCTCCCGACTTCGATTTTCCTGGACATACCGAGTACCTGAGTCACCAGTTTGGCAGCTCAAGTCTCATGCTCATGGTTTGTGACCGCATCCGCATCGGTATCGTGACCAATCACCTTGCCTTGAAAGACGTCCCCAATGCGTTGACCCATAATCTCCTGATGGATAAGATTATGTTGATGAATGAGAGTCTGAAACGCGACTTTGGTATTACAAAGCCCAAGATTGCAGTCCTCGCCCTCGATCCTCACGCCGGCGATAATGGTGTCATTGGCGATTTTGACATGAAGGTTATCAAACCCGTCATTGACGACGCTCAAGGCAAAGGCATTCTCGCCTATGGCCCCTTCCCAAGCGATGGCTTCTTCGGCAGTTCCGAGTTCAACAAGTTCGATGGTGTGCTTGCCCTCTATCACGATCAGGGTCTCATCCCCTTCAAGCTCATGTCGTTTACCGAGGGTGTCAACTATACCGCCGGCTTGCCCTATGTTCGCACCAGCCCCGCCCATGGCACAGGCTACGACATCGCTGGCAAGGACAAAGCCAGTGAGCAGTCAATGCGCTCGGCCGTTTTTCTGGCCTGCAACATCCTTCGCAACCGCAAGGAATATGACGAACTGACGGCCAACCCCCTCAAATGAAGAAGTTGCTCCTCATAGACGGTATGGCGGCCGTCTACCGTGCCTACTATGCGCTGAACAAAAACCCTCGTGTCAACTCGAAGGGCCTGAATACCTCTTGTATCTTGGGATTCACTACCACGCTTTACGACCTGCTCCGCTCCCAACGCCCTACTCATGTCGGTGTTGCGTTCGACCTCCCCAAGCCCACCTTTCGCCACGAGATGTATGCCGATTACAAAGCCAACCGCGAGGCTATGCCAGAGGAAATCCAACAAGGGCTTCCTTGGGTCAAAAAGATGATTGACGCCTTTCGCATCCCTATCCTCACCTGCGAAGGCTTTGAGGCCGACGATGTTATCGGCACCCTCAGCCATCTTGCCGAGCAAGCTGCTTTCGACGAGGTCGTCATGGTTACCCCCGACAAGGACTTTGCCCAGTTGGTGACTCCTACCGTCAAAATCTACCGTTTTGGACGCATGGGTCGCCCAGACAGTATTATGGGTATCGACGAGGTCAAAGAAAAATTCGGTGTCTCCAATCCCCGTCAGGTCATCGACCTCCTTGGCCTATGGGGCGATGCTTCCGACAACATCCCAGGCATCCCCGGAGTAGGAGAGAAGACCGCAAAAAAACTCATCGACCAGTTTGGCAGCATCGAGCAAATGGTCGCTCATGCCGACGAAATTAAGAACGAAAAAATGCGCCTCCTCGTCCACGAACATGCCGAACAAGCTTTATTCTCCAAACATCTGGCTACCATCCGCCTCGATGCACCTATCGCCTTCGAGGAAGAAAAACTCCAACTCGAGGAACCCGACTATCAGCAGCTTAAAGCCATTACCGACGAACTCGAATTCCGTCAGTTTGCAAAAAAAGTCTTCACTGACCTCACTGTCAAGGACCCCGCCAAAGCTGTAGCGTGGGGAAATACGAATGCTACTAACACTCCTCACAAAACGATAGCCCCGACATTGTTCGACTTGGCGCCATCGTCCAACCAAGCCCCTCTTGTCCATCAGGCTGCTCTCTCTGCCGAAGTCCTTGACGGTCTCTGCAACAAAGATGTGGCCATTCTTGTCGATGGCCCCAATTTCGTTCTTAGCACTGACGCCGACTCCGTATGGCTCGCCAAAGTCTCCGATATTGACATTCCTCGGCTCGCCCGCGTCCTCAACAACCCATCAACCATCAAACTCTGTTTCGACCTCAAAAATCTCAAATACATCCTCGCTGAACTCGACATCACTCTCTGTGGGGAAATCTTCGACGTCCAGCTCGCCCATTACCTCATCGATGCCGAAATGCGTCACACCCTCGACTTTATCTGTTCCGCCATCTTGGGGTTCGAACCCGAAGGTCGTATTGCACAAGCCGCTGCCCTCTGGCAACTCTATCCCCTCATGGTCGCTCGCCTTAAAGACGAGCAGCTCGAAAAACTCTATCGCGACGTAGAACTTCCGCTTGTCGACGTCCTTATCGACATGGAAAAAGAAGGCGTCCGTATCGATGTCGATGCTCTCCGCCAATATTCACGTCAACTCACCGCCGAACGTACTGCCATTGAAGAAAAAATATATAGTCTCGCTGGTGAGAGTTTCAACATCAGTTCTCCCAAACAGCTTGGCGAGGTGCTCTATGAAAAACTCAAAGTCACCTCCAAGCCGCCACTCACCCCCACCAAGCAATACTCCACTGCCGAGGATGTCCTCACTAAACTTGCCCCCTCGCATCCCATCATCCCTCTTATCCTTGATTATCGTTCCATCTCCAAACTTGTCGGCACCTATCTCGACTCCTTCCCACGGCTCATCAATCCCGCCACTGGTCGTCTCCACACCGTCTACAACCAAACCGTCACCGCCACCGGTCGCCTCTCCTCCTCCAACCCCAACCTCCAGAACATCCCCATCCGTACCGAACGTGGACGCGAAATCCGCCGTGCCTTCGTACCCGCCGACAGCGACCACCTCATCCTCGCCGCCGACTACTCCCAGATCGAACTCCGCATCATCGCTTCCCTCGCTGCCGACCGCCACATGCTCGAAGCCTTCGCCAACGGACTCGACATCCATGCCGCCACCGCTGCCAAGATCTATCACGTTCCCATCTCCGACGTCACCAAAGACCAGCGTCGCAACGCCAAGAGTGTCAACTTCGGCATCGTCTATGGCATCTCCCCCTTCGGCCTCAGCGAGCAACTCTCCATCCCTCGCAAAGAAGCAGCCTCCCTCATCAACGAATATTTCGCCCAGTACCCCGACATCCGTCGCTTCATCGACCAATGCGTTGACACCGCACGCCGCAACGGATACGCCCAGACCCTCCTGGGCCGTCGTCGCTACCTCCCCGACATCAACTCCCGCAACGCCTCCGCACGCGCCTTCGCCGAACGCAACGCCGTCAACATGCCCATCCAGGGCACCTCGGCCGACATGATCAAACTCGCCATGGTCCGCATCCATGCTTCCCTCCTTCGACAGAACCTCCGCACCCGCATCATCCTCCAAGTCCACGATGAACTCGTCTTCGACCTCTACCGTCCCGAAGAGGCACTGGTGCGCCAGATAGTGGCTCGCGAGATGAAGCAGGCGCTGCCCTTGCCGGGGATAGACATAGAAGTGGGCATCGATGTTGGGGAGAACTGGCTGGAGGCACATTAGTTTTTTTGCAGTTATAGGTTATGAGTTACGGATTAATGGCATTATAGTGACTATGAGGGCATTAAGAAATAAAGAATGGACATGTTCCTTGCGGCTTGGAATAATCATCCTTACCGGAGTGCTCCTCTTCTCGCACAACGCCGCGCGGGCGCAACAGTCGTGGAACTACACCACCCTTGACGACGCTCACCTCGACGACGCCTATCTCATTGAGCCGCCGCATGCGCTGAAGAAGCAGATAGAGAAGATGACGGGGCCTGTGCGGCTGAGGTACAACCAACTCTACCGACTCAGCGTCGGCGGCGAGCGCGCGGGCAAACGCACGCTGCGACTTCAGGCCGACAGCATAGACGTGGCGTTGCCTGAACGGCTGGCCACCGAAATGCTCCCCTACCTTGTCTCCGACCGCTACTGGCGCCAGCGCTACTGCACCCTCCAGGAGTGGGCCTATATAGGTATGGACAACGGCACCCTCTTGGGAGTGGACACCACGGACCACCGCTACGGCCAGTTTGTCCCCCTTGTATGGCTTGGCTACCGCTATCAGCCCTCGACGGAGTGGCCCGTGGTCTTCAGCGTCCGCACCAACACCCCGGAGCGTCAGACCCTCACCCTGGCGGCGCTCCAGCGATTGGCCGAATGGGGAGCCTTCACCACCGTAGAAGGACTGCAGGCCTACGAAGAGCGGATGGCGCTGCGCCGACAGCAGGAAGAGGAGCGGCAACTCCAGCTCCAGCAGCAGCTGGACTCCCTGGACCGGGTGAGCGAGCTCTATGGGCGGCAGGCCGACAGCATCACGGTGGTGCTCCAGCGCGACTCGCTGGCCCTTGCCGAAGAGCGCCTCATGGCCCATGTGCAGGCCACCAAGGACAAGATGAATCGCGACGAGATATTCCTTATGAGCGTCAACACCGCCCGCAGCGACTACATGTTCGGCCTTGAATTCAACTTCTACAACTGCTGGCAGAAGGACATCACCAAGGTGGAGATCACCGTTGCCCCCGTCAATGCCAAAGGCCATGTGCAGAAAGACCAGTTCAACCGCGACGTGCGCACGGTACGCTGTATGGGTCCCATCCGTGCAGGCTCTCCTGCGCAGTACACCTTCGACGAACTCTTCTGGGACGACAAGGGCCGCATCAAATACATGCGTGTCACCTCCGTCACCTTCCACTTTACCGACGGCAGTCGCAAGAACTTCTACGGCTACGAGCGGATAATGAAGCACACCCTCAACCCATAGACCCATTATGAAAAAAATGTCCTGTATCCTGGCTTTGATGCTGACCGTCGGAGTGTATGCACAGGAGGTGCCATTCACGTTCAAACTGCAGGCCGACCGCCCGACGGAGCCGCTGCCGGTAGAGGTGATCCTGTACGATGTCCGGGGCGAGGCCGATACCCTCCTCAGCACCATTCTGCGCACCTCGACGCCCTCCGTGAGGCGCGACAAGAACTATAGCGCTTACTCTGTTACCCGCCGCGTCGACCGCCGCCTGCCCCTGCAGGACTCCTGCAGGATTCTCTTCAGCGTTGATGGCGACACCCTCTCGCTGCGTTTCCCTGTTTCCCACTATGGCATCGAGGCGGAACTCCACATCGACATCCTAGACGACGCCTACCTCCTGGCATACCCCGTGGTCAACGTCTACCGCACGGGCGATTCCCTCGGACGCCTCTTCTATGTCGGCTACGACAAGCCCACCTACGAGAAAGCTCCCGAGAACAAGCGCCGCCCTTTCTTCAACTTCCAGTCCTACAGCGACAAGCCGCTCTATAGCGGCAGCACGACATTCAGACTCTATGTGTTGGACGAGCAGCAGATGAATTCAAACAACCCTTTCTTCATCTTCAACCGTGAATACCTCTACGAGACCTCGACATCGCTGTCCCCGCACCAGTCGATGCGTTTCTCCTGCCATCCCTCCGGGTTCCCCACCGGCAACCACCGAGCCTTCATCCTCTTTGCCGCCAGTCCCGACAACCACTTCTCCTACCGTTATGGCGCTGGTTGCCGCCTGATGGCGCACGCTCCGGACCGCTCTATCTGGCGCGACGCCAGGGTGCAGACCTGGTATGTGGCCTCCTGCGATTTCTTCCTCACCACCCTCGACAGCAACCCTTAATAAAAACTGACGCTAAATAATAAGGCCACCTCAACGAGGTGGCCTTATTATTTTTTTTTATATCATTGTCTTACATAGCCATTTCCTGAAGGAACTTGACGCTGCTGTGGATGTGCTTGTACATGATCTCGTCGATGTCGACGAAGTTGACGCATTTGCGGTAGTCGGCGACCATCTTCTCCACCTTGGGACTGCTTTTGAGACCTTCCTGGTGACGGAAGTCGAGGGCCTGGGCGGCGTTGAAGATTTCAATGGCCAGCACGCGCTCGGTGTTCTCGCACACCTTGTAGCACTTCGTGGCGGCATTGCCACCCATGCTGACGAGGTCTTCCTGGTTCTGGCTGCTGGTGATGCTGTCGACCGAGCAGGGAGTGCAGAGTTGTTTGCTCTGGCTGACGATGCTGGCGGCGGCATACTGCGGAATCATGAAGCCGCTGTTCAAACCGGGTTTGGCGACGAGGAACGACGGCAGGCCTCGTTTGGCGTCGATGAGCTGATAGGTGCGACGCTCACTGATGGCGCCAAGTTCAGCTACAGCAATAGCCAGGAAGTCGAGCACCATGGCGAGGGGCTCGCCGTGGAAGTGGCCGCCACTGATCACCATGTCCTCGTCGGGCAACACGATGGGGTTGTCGGTGGTCGAGTTGATTTCGGTCTCAACGACTGAGGCCACATAGCGGATGGTGTCTTTTGCGGCACCGTGGACCTGCGGAGCGCAGCGGAAGCTGTACGGATCCTGCACGTGCTCTTTGTGACGTTTGATGATCTCGCTGCCGTCCAGCATCTCGCGCACCGCGGCGGCGGTTTCGAGCTGGCCTTTGTGCGGACGCACCATGTGGAGACTCTCGTAGAAAGGCTATATGCGGCCGTCGAAGGCGTCGAGGCTGAGGGAGAGAATCATGTCGGCCTGGCGGCTCAGGCGGCGGGCCTTGAGGAGGCTCCACACGGCAAACGAGCTCATGAACTGGGTGCCGTTGAGCAGGGCGAGACCTTCCTTACTCTGCAACT
>JAEEGL014549835.1_pt1 | contig 15127 bp, 16 predicted proteins | sample 9134231 | NCBI WGS metagenome assembly JAEEGL01 (sample SAMN16246548, study PRJNA631951) | gut metagenome | biome: gut microbiome; feature: rumen; material: fiber-attached | host: Bos | place: Iran: Karaj | collected 2018-10 | reverse complement strand
TCATGAAATAAATCTGTGATTTCAAGCCCAAATCGCAGATGTTTATCAAGTATTCTTTATTATAGAATCTTTCCGTCGTATTACATCTGAAAATGCGAATAACTCGCTGTAACAATGTTAACCGAGACTTTTAGTGGGTTTTTCGTGCGTCTCAATCCAAGATTTGATATCACGGTCATTTCCGGCGCCTTGAGCAATCTGATATATCAATTGAGTAAAATCATCGTTCGTCGCCTCTATCGTATATCCATTAAGTTGCAGTAAAGTCAGCAGGGCCAAAGCTCCTATACGCTTATTGCCGTCATTAAAGGGATGATTACTGATAAGCGCATATGCCATGTGTGCGATCTTGTCCTTATCTTCCGGGTACAAATCTTCCCCTGCGAAAGTCTGAAACGGAGCCATCAACGCAGAATCAAGCAGGCCTTCATCACGAAGTCCGTAAGAACCGCCATAGCGGTCGTAGATGCACTTATGGAGAATAAAGATCTGTTCTTTAGTCAGTGTGATCATTTTGCAAGCTCCTTAAAGGACTCGTCAAACTTCTTCATCAGCTCAGCGGCGATGCGCTTAAGCTCCTCGTCGGGTATATGTGTTACAGGCATCAGATCTTTCTCTTCACTCATATTGTTACCCTCCTTAACAGAAACCACTATTCATACAAACATGAATCCTATCAATCAAATTATATATCTTTGTTATATCAGGAACCTCATTATCATCCCATTGAGAAGCAATATACGTTCCAACATCATCCAGAATAAAGCTCGCGTCTTCTAACACGTCACAAACTGAGTCATTCCAATAAGGCAGTCCCAAGGAGACAATAGATCTAAACTTAAGCTCGGCTTCAGGACCGAGATTATCACGGACTATTCTGGCAAAGTCTTCAATTGGACTATACATAGGCTCATAAGAACCGTCTTTTAGATGAATCCCTGAATATAAATATTGTTGCAGTAACCACGAATTCATATATGCCTCCACTGATTAAGTAGTTACCTTAACTTTAACTTCCCGTATGCACCATTTTTACACCATCGTCACATTTAGTATGTAGACTATAGGAAACGGTATAAGGAGGAGTATGTGTATGGCCCAAATATCTATGCTGATCCTGGATATCCTGCGTAAATACTCGGATGAGAACCACACGATGAACCAGACCGACATCCTCAATAAACTCCGGACAGAATACGATCACAAGCACGACCGTAAATCCATCCGCCGCAACATCGAGGATCTGCTGGGCATGGGGTACCCAATAGAATACACGGTTAAGCCCAGGAAGAACGGCAACGACGTCTGGACTGACTTCTGGTATGCTCGCGACTTTACCGAGCCCGAGTTAAGACTTCTCATTGACGGTCTGCTCTTCTCCAAGCACGTTCCTTACAAGCAGTGCCAGCAACTGGTCGAGAAGCTCGAGGGCCTCTCAAGCGAGCACTTCAAGGCACACGTTAAGCACATCAAGACACTGCCGGACTCAGAGGTCTACAACACACAGATATTCCACACAATCGCAGTATTAGACGAAGCAATATCGCAGAACAAGCAGGTAGCTTTTCGCTATGTGTACTACGGCATCGACAAGAAGCCGCACCCCAAGCTGGACGAGGACGGCACGCCACACGAGTACATCATCAACCCGTATCAGATGGCAGCGCGCGAGGACAAGTACTACTTGATCTGCAATCTCGACGGCAAGGATGACGTCGCCAACTACCGCATAGACCGCATCTCCGACATCCGCCTTCTCGACACAAAGCGAAAAGCTTTCACCCAGCTCAAGGACTCTTACGGCAACCCGCTTAACCTAGGCGAGTACATGAAGCATCACATCTATATGTTCGCGGGCGACAACGCGCGTGTACGGTTCAGGGCGGTAAAGGCCATGATAAGCGACATCATCGACATCTTCGGCAAGGATATCCTCATCGAAGAAGAGTCGGACACACACATCATCGTCACAGTAAGAGTAAACGAAGCAGCAATAATAAGGTTCGCGCAGTCTTTCGCACCTGACGTAGTGATCCTGGATCCACCGGAACTCGCAGACAAGATAAAGGACTGGGCTATGAAGGTTAAGAAGGCGTATGGAGGGTAATTATGCTTACACAGATCACACCAAAAGATGAGAGAAACATCAAGAAGTTCACAAAGATTATCAACAAGGGACCGTTCAAGTGCTTGAACGATAAGGCCTGTAGCAATCCTCAATCAGATTATATTGTGAATTCTTCCGGCAAAAAGCATAAGAATATCTATGCATGTGCTGTTGCTCAGGCATGGCTTGATGTATGCAGAAGCGTGAAAGTCAATGACAGCAACAGAAGCAAGATTCGGAACACCCAAGATAAGATGGCTAATATGTTGGCAAAGTATTTTGAAGAAAAGCCAAAAGACAGAAAGGCTTTTGATGCCTGGTACGATAGCACATTAAGTAATGCAACGATCAATACTCCTCTGACAGTCGGTCAGGCGCAGAAGATCATCAACATGTCATTCAAATATCTAATGTGCTGCAGTGACTTGCGCGAGAACAAACTAGCTCACTTCTCATGGTGCCATATGCCCCTCGATAAGTATACGCTTGAGTGGTTAGGTCTAGACGGTCTCGTTTGGAGCAAAATCAAAGACAGAGAATTATATTTTGTACTTGCCGATTACGCAAGAAGCAAGGTCGGAGAAGAAAATGTACTGCTCAAAGAATTCGAGATTTGGCAGAAGCATATCGGATGAATAACGTGTAATCGCAGCTCACTTCAACACCCGGCCACAGAGCCGGGTGTATTTATATGTCCCATTTCCGTCCCATAGTCTTTTCTACAATCAGGTTATTAATAATTATGCGAGGACACAGACATGGATGAGAATATCAAAGTAATTGCAGGTGAAATAAATCTCGACATACCAACTGTAAGGATCAATGACTTCAGGTTGAAGTATCATTCACATAAGATAATTAATATTGAAGGTTCCATCTTCCTCCCTGAAAACTATGATTGGTTTTACAAAACTTCGGATGAGGATATTTACAGCACAAGCTTTTACGTTGTAGATGCTACGGGGTGCATATCTGTACATATGTATATTTCTTCTGATGAAAGGGATAGGCTGCGTATGTATTACTCAAAAGGCCGCTATGTAGGGATCCAGATATCGACAGCAGAAGATCCCGACACCGGAAGCTTCGAGGTCTTGGGAATATATGAAGCCGATCCACCTGCCACAAGACAGGATAATTGCGAACTTAAACGCGTTGAACTGCATACGCACTCCAAAATGAGTGAAATGGATGGTATCAGCAGCCCGGGAGATATACTCCGGCTTGCTGCTTCATGGGGACATAAGGCATGCGCTATAACAGATCACGGATCCGTACAGGGGCTCCCCGAATTCTATGATGCTGCAAAAGCCATTAACCGCAACAGATCAGACGAAGACAAGATTAAAGCAATTCTCGGTTGCGAAGTCTATCTTGTAAATGACGGTCCTACAGTATTCTACAATCTTCACGACAATGACACTGCCATCAAAGAATTCGTAACGCTAGCGATTACTACTGACGGGGATGACCCGTGCATCAATACTTTCTCGCATATTGCTGCAAGCAAGTACCGTCTTAACGGTTCCTGGGAGCATGTTGCAGATTTCTATGCAGAAGTAGAAGACAAGATTTACAAAGGTACCGGTGACCCTTGCGAATCGTATTTTCGCATGGGGGAATTATGCGAGTTCATAGGCGACGCTTACATAAGCGGCGCGAACATATTCCGTACATTGAGTTTCTTAAGACGTGCCGGCTTCGGCGTTGATATCGAAGACCATAAATACTACAGACACAAATTTCTGATGCCTGCAATATCCATAGAAGACATAAGAAGATTCTCTCCTCCGAAAGCATCGAAAGGGGACATCGGCGGAACAGGCAATGATCTTATAGGCAAAGCTCTCGCGGACGCTGCTTACATCATCGATTATCTTGAAGAACAGGTATGCATTGACCCTCATAAGCTAAATGAAAGGATAGGTCATAAAACCACAGACTATATCAAATCACATCAATGCAGACCTAATCATACATCTTTACTTGCCCGTAACAGTCTCGGTGTTTATAACTTATATCATTTGTTATCCGAGTCAAGCATTCATTACTTTCGTATCAGACCGAGGACACCCAAAAGCCTTCTGAAATATTATTCATCTTCACTGCTTATAGGAAGCGCATGCGAATATAGTGAGATTTATCGCGCCATAAAAACAAAGTATATAGAATGCGACAAAGATCCTGCTGCGACATTGGAATCATTAAGTCAAGATCCCGATATGAAAGAACTGATCAGCTTATACGATTACATTGAGATTCAGCCTCTTTGCAACAATAAACACCTTACAAGAGGTGAACCTCCGCTCACCGAGGAAGACATAAAAAACATCAACATCCTGCTTGCAGACGTTGCTGATGCCTTTGGGAAAACATTAGTCGCAACATCAGATTCACACTTTCTTAACAAAGAAGACAAACGGTACAGAAAAACTCTTCTGAAACAACTGGGATTCTCTGATGCTGATCTTATAGAAACAGAATATCTTTATTTTAGGAACACACTTGAGATGCTCGATGAGTTTCTTTATCTTGGCACAGAAAGAGCCTACGATGCAGTCGTTAAAAACACTAATCTTATTGCCGATAAGATTGAATTCGGAGTAAAGCCGTTCCCGGATGGTGTATATAACCCTATAATTTCCGAAGCGGATACAACAATAAAGGCGGCAGCATTTTCAAAGGCACATGAGCTCTATGGACACAACGGACCCCTTGATCCTGTCGTAAAAGAAAGACTCGACACCGAGCTTACTTCCATCATCGAGAACGGCTTCGCATCTTATTACTACCTGGCACACAAATTCGTCAGCAATGCTAAAAAAGAGGGACATATCGTTAACTCAAGAGGTGCATCGGGGTCTTCTCTTACCGCATATCTGCTAGGCATCACAAACACCAATCCGCTTAAGCCCCACTATCACTGCCCGCATTGCAATTACACTGAATTCGTGACTTCAGGGAAGTACAATTCAGGATTTGATCTTCCAGCCAGAACATGTCCGGAATGCAACGCCATAATGGAGCGTGACGGACACGATATTCCCTTCGAGTGTTTTGCCGGTTTGTATAAAGACAAGGAACCTTACTTTGATCTCAACATCTCTGAATCCGGTAAAGATTCATTCTACCAATATGCCAAGAAGCTTTTCGGAGCGGATCATGTTTACAAAGCAGGCACAATCCGCACTTATGGAGAGAAAGGAGTGCTCGATATAGCGCGAGAAATCTGCCAGGGAAATAACATTGATTACAATACAGGGGATCTGTATTACATGAGCAGGGGTATCATCGGAGTTAAAAAGACAACCGCAACGCACCCCACCGCATTTGTAATAGTTCCGAGGGAGATGGACATCTGCGAGTTCACGCCGATACAGTATTCAGGGGATAATCCTGAGAGTCAGGTTGTAATAACACACCTTAACATCAACGATCTTCACGACACACTTCTGAAGCAAAACTCGATCGCACATCAAGGATTAAGTCTACTTCAAAAGCTGCAGCGAATTACAGCAGCAGACACGAATAGGATTCCATTAACAGACCCCGAGTTGATGAACATATTTAAAGTTGGGAAGAACGGAGTTTGTACTGAAGGCCTGCCTGAATTCACCAACCCGTTCACTTTGGAGAGGATTGAGGAACTGAAGCCCAAAATCTTCTTCGAGCTTGTCCAGATCTTAGGTCTCGCCCATGGTACGGGCACATGGAATGATAATGCAGAAAACCTAATAAAGAACGGAATCTGTGATCTCAGTTCTGCAATCGCTCTACGCGACAATATCATGACTTATCTCATCAGCAAATGTCTCGATGTCAAAGACGCATTTTATATCATGGAGTATGTGCGCAAAGGGAAAGCCGGACGGGACTGTTCCAACAAAACGAAAGGAAATATGTGGGAAGCCTACGCCGATCTCATGAGAGAATTCGATGTTCCGGAATGGTATATCGAGTCATGTCAGAAGATACGTTATATGTTTCCCAAAGCACACGCTGTAGAATACACAATAATGGCGTTCAAATTGGCTTGGTTCAAAGTTTACTATCCCGTGGAATTCTACAGCACTTATTTCACTATGAAGGGATTAAGCTTCAACTATGAACATCCTTTTCTTATTAACGATAAATATCTCATGCCCGAACAGACAGAGTTGATTAGATCAGTTGAAGAGATGTACCAAAGAGGAATCGTGTTCGCACCGATCGATATCAACGCATCACATGCAACTGAATATACCGTAGTCGGTGACAATCTAATTTTGCCCCCGCTTACCGCTGTCTCTTCTATACCAAAGAAGTTGGCAAATTCGATAGCAAGAGCAAGAAACAAAGAACCCATCAAATATAAGAAAGATCATCCGTCCTTAAGTCATTCGGCACTAAAGGCACTGGAAGACCGAGGCCTGCTTGACGAAATGCCTAACGGTCCTCAAATGGATCTGTTCTCATTAATCGATGGAAGTTTAACAGACGAGTAAGAACATAACGAATAACCCTGTCAAAGCTATGCACCATATTTATCCCATTCACATTCCTATACTGTTGATATGAAGAATGGAAAGTGAGGATAAGATCATGACTAAGATAATTGATGAATTCAGAGGCGAATACGGTTTTCTGTCAAACTTTCACCAGCACCCTTTCGAGTATATGGGGCTGACGTACCCTAACTCAGAGGCTGCATTCCAGGCCCAGAAGTGCGCTACCGAGGAGGCGAAGATCAAGTACACCCAGATCAAGAATCCCGTTATCGCCAAGCGAACCGGCAAGAAGGAACCGGGACTGCCTGCTAATTGGGATGAGATCTGCTATGACATCATGAAGGACATCCTTAAGGCCAAGTTCTTCGACCCTGAACTCAAGGAGAAGCTGGCCGCCACCGGTGATGCCGTCCTTATTGAAAGTAATCACTGGCATGATAACCGCTGGGGCCACTGCACCTGTGAAAGGTGTAAGAAAAAGGAAGGACAGAACTGGCTTGGGAAGATACTCATGGAGATCAGAGATTCAGAGTGATTCATAAGGCAGGTCACCACAATGAAGATCCACCTACTAAGTGACAACCCAATAATGGAAATCTGCTGGCTCGCGTATTTCAGGGGCATCCCGGATGTCACTGTGACTTGTGATAGATTGGAACACTTTATCGCCAACAACAAAGTAGATTGCGTCGTCTCCCCTGCCAATTCCTACGGACTGATGGACGATGGATTCGATCTTGCGATAACTACAGTTTTCGGAGAGGATCTGCAGAAGCGGGTTCAGGAATACATCATAAAGAATTACAAAGGCGAGCAGCCGGTTGGTACGAGTTTCATCATCGACACCGGCAAAGACAACATCAAGCTCATACACACGCCCACCATGCGCGTCCCGTTTCCTGTAAAGGATCCCATGATCGTGTACCAATGCATGCGCACCACTCTCATGACGGCTCTCGACAACAACATCGAAAAGCCAGTCATCCCAGCCTTCTGCGGAGAATACGGCAATGTATCTCCCAAGGTTATAGCAAAGCTGATGTATGAGGCTTATATGCAGGTTATGAACCCGCCGTCATCAATTGATTGGGAATATCCTTACAGGTGGTATCCGGAAATGGAATATGCGCTTGGGTCTTGGACTAAAGATACTGACTAATGTAAAAACACATGGCATTCCACGCCGGCTTTCTTAGCCTGCTTCAACATATTCCCTGTTCCTCTGCTGGAGCCGTTCCAGAATGCAGCCACTACCGCATTCTGTTCTAAGGCATACTTAAGCATGGCGGTGTTGCGTATAGGACCTGCAGCTTTGCCGTATTTAGTCCACTCTGCAGGAAACACCTTGATGGGAATCTCTTTCTCCGAAGCATAACGTTCTGCCATGGTATCAACACCCTTGGCATGACCTGAGACCAGTGTGACATTCTCATATTCCGCCAACACCTGATCAAGCTGATTCTTGAACACTTCGTAGTCGTTGTAATGACAGCCGCCGCAGACGATTACCCGAGTTTCCATAAGATCACTCCTCTTCGACCGGGAAACCTGCCTTACGAAGACCTTCCTTGGTGTAGAAAACGGGAATCGTTCTGGACAACTCCTCTTCAAGCAGGATGTAATGATAACTTGAAAGCAAAAGACAGATGTCATCACCAAACTCGCCCTTAAGCCACGCACTAATGGGCTTCAACACTCTGTTAGCTCCCACCAGGTCTTTGCGGTAGTACTCAAGATTCATGTATTCGAAATGTGTATCGTTATCCACACCTTCGTAACACATCTTAGAATCCGATTCATTCAACCTCCAACTGCAGTGTTCGTTTATCTCATAACCCCAGAAGTTCATATCGGAAACATCACCGCCCTGCTCTCTACGCATCTTGCGGTATTTCTCAGGATCCCATCCGCCGGGAATGATTATGTCAGTCAGTACAACCGGGTTTTCTCTTCCCCATATATTACGAACACAAACTATATCGCCTCGCTTGAACGGCACAGGAAACTCGAACCAGAGATCTTCGAAAAACAAATCAAGATCTGATTCATAATCACCCTCAGGTCTCATGAACACATCGACTATCCTTCCCTGAAGGTCAATCTCGATGCTTCCATGATTACGATAGTACATCTCTCCTTCGTCCGGCTTTACTGTCATAACAGTTACCCGGGTTGTCTCTTCAGGATCCTCATGCTCAAGAATGTACTCCACACACTTATCCCAGGACGAGAAGAATCCTTCATAATCGGAATAACTGTAACTATAGTTACCACCCTGTCCCTTGCAGCAGGCTTGATAAACATAGAATTTGCCTTCGCCGCCGGACTTAAACTCATCTATGAATCTTTTCTGCATATCCAGATAATCGGTAATCACCTTATGGACCGATGACCCGTAAAGAGGCTCGAATCTTCTGCAATTACTAATATCCTGATCCGGCATATTGTCGATAATCCACCGCCACGCTTCATGCTTCTGTTCCAAAGTCACACTATCACACTGGTAAATCAGCCACGCAGCCTCGAGCGCGTTGTACTGATAACCGATCTCGCGGTGATAGTCACGTATATCTTTTGAGTTAATGAAACTTGTAATATCCATACGATCACTCCTCTGTCTCATCATCTTCCAAATCATCGAATTCTTCTTTCTGTTTGTGATAACGAAGGTCTTTAGAATACAGATGCTTCTTACCGTCCAATACAAGGAACAATTCATTGCCATCTACTTCGAGGTGCGCTTCATTCCACTGTCCAATCTTAAAATCCTCCTCGCGGCAGAGCACAGGAGCTTTACACCAAGGCATCAACTGGCCGCCAAAGTAGCGAACCGTTAGGATCCTGTTACCGTCAGAATCCGTCTCCTCACAAAGGGCAACATGCCATCCTTCGGAACCGGTCATATATATACAACCAACTGCCTTTGAAGCCAGGAACACCTCATCGTATGTCTTACCCCATGCAATGAGTCTGCCGTCGCGTCCGTCTTTTGTCTGTAAGGCAAGAAGTATCTCATTATCTTCTTCACGAACGATCCGTATGTCAGTTTCTTCCCATTCATATGGCCACATTTCACGACGATCCTCGTGAAGATCGGAAAACCTTATAAAATGCTGTTTGGAATACTCTGCCACGATAATCTCGTCATCACGGTTTACCGGGACACTGAATCCCTGCACTTTATCATTCATGATCTTAAGGAACTCTTTCTCTTCAAAATCGGGGAAATACTCATCCTCCTCATCTAACAAAGCGTCAAGGATCTCTTTTGCCTTATTCTCATCACCACTTATAAGATTCTGAATGGTTCTATACAACTCATATTCGGAAGGCAGTTCATCCTCATATTTTGCAATACGGTACAAAGGAGACAAGTGAGGCATATTACAGTCTGTACTTCCCTTCCACGAATCGAGCCATGTAATTTTCCAACCGTGGTTATAGTACAGAACGCGTATATGCAACCCTTGAGAAAAACCTTCCGCACCGGCTTTCTCTAACACGATAGCAAATCCGATTTCTCCGAAGGGAGTGCTATTCATCATCACGATGTCACCCACCTCAAAAGGAGTGGGGAAGTTCATAAACACTCCCATCCCCAATACACGATGCATCAGATAGGAATGTCCGAAAGAAGTCATTCCGTCGTAACGCATACTGTTCTTGCTTACATCCACGATACGGTCACGATCAAGATAGTAAGTGTAGTTATTTGTAAGCCGGCCATCACCTGAGTCTTCATTTCTATGCCATTTCTCCAGGATCAAAAAACTATTGCTGTTTACGCTCCACTTTCTCGTATATTGCCTGATATATTTAAGGGCCGAGTCAAGATCGGTAAATGCCGCTATACCCTCGATATTTCCGTATGAATTCCCACGCTTCAAATAGAAATATTCCCCAGGCTTCAGATCCAACTCATCTATAGCCGCACAAAGATCTTCGTAGTGACCGATACAAGTATTTGACGAAAGCGAATGATAAACACTCTCTACAGGGTTGGGGCAGTTAGTTATCACACCTCTTTTCTTTCGGTCCATCTCGTCAGCCAAAGAGTCAAGGAGTTCATTGAACAGATCGTCCGTTACTGACAGATCATGTAAAGCGCAAGCCTTTTCCTGGATAGTTCTGGGAGACTCTAATATCAAGTTCAATATGCTGTACTTACTAACCGGGTTATCAAGAAGGCTCTGAGTAAAAACATCAGAACCATCTATACTCATAACAGCGTCTCGATACAGATCTTCCGGCAAAGTATCCCATGCGGTTGTATATGCCGGAGTTCTCTCGGGCAGCAACGCGCGAAAAGCTTCTATCGAATCCATTTTGCAAACCGCATTCTCATCATCTAAAGAGATATCAACGGGCTTTCCCATAAGCAACAGGTTCACTATGTTGAGGAATGTCATAACGTCTTTCTTATCCCAGAAGATAAACCCGGCTTCAGCGTCATCCGCCATTACAGAATCCCTATCATCGAAGTGATAATAAGGATTTCTGACCTCATGCTGATCGCGGCTGTTCACCTTCTTTGAGGACCATTCTTCCCGAACATCATCGTGATTATCCTTCATCGAATAAATCGTGACATTCTTACAACCTATATCTGCAAGGTATGTCTGTATAATTTCATCTGAATGTTCAAGCTTTCTGGAAAGAAACGCATGCCCTTGCTCGGACAAGTCCTGCAATCTCGTCCTTGCAGAATCCGTAATTGTCTTTAAGCCCTTATATCCACATATAAAAATCTTCATAATAAATCCTCCTATAACCATCTAACCATCGCATTTTCTTATCTGCTTTGATTATAGGAGGCTGTATGGGTCAGAAATGCCTCATATTCTGTCAGATTACTTCTCTTATTTCCTCTACGATCTCTGCTTCGGTATTACTCTCCACGAACTCGGATATCTCATCCATCAGACTATCCGCCATCGCATTATGCGGAACGATAGATGCCACTCCGATAACTATGACCTGATGAACATCCTGCTCGTCGATTTCCGCCGCCGACACATGGAACTTGTTTTGCAGCTTCGCCACAAGACTTTTGACGATCATCCTCTTCTCTTTAAGGCTGTGCACCCACGGCGCACGAAGCCTGAATGTCATTGTTGCAACCTTCATATTATTAGTCATCATCCTCCATACTGTTCAGGTGGTATACGAGCCAGTCCTGGAGTTCAGCAATATCCGAACAAATCTCGGTGTTTATATGTATTGAATCTATCACATAATCAGCCCCGGTCTCAACATTATGGGCCCGTTTATTCTCGGGAACTGCAGTGGCTTCAGATGCTCCCTTCATACAAGGAAGAATAAAGGCAGAAAACCTGCAGCAAAATACACCTGCCATGTCATGATGAATCCCATGATTATACTCATGAATCCCATGAAAACACTTAAGGAAATAAGACGCCTGTGAAGCTTCTGACTGCGCCTCAAAATCCACGGAATAATCATGGGAGCTGTTGCAATAATAATGCTCCGTCTTCTCATGAAGGAGCTCGTGCAGTACAGGATCTATGTTAAAGCATCTGATATCAGCAGACGTAAGACCTCCCACAGGCGCAGAAAGGCCTTCAATCCCGGTCAAAAAGATCCTTATATCCAGGAACTCATCATAAATAAGATGTCTGTCATGGTAAGCTCGCCACGGATTCAAATACATCTCAAGAAAAAGTTTCCTGCAGTTGCCTTCAGTATCACCGCCGCAGTTCGTATACCCGCCATTAACAACTAATTCCTTATCTTCCAAGAAAGTCAATAATTCATCGACTGAAGGCGACGTCATCTTAACATCATCGAACCTGCCGCGTTCTCTTACATTGTCACAGGCAAGCTGTAAGTACTTTGTATCTTCACCATTGTGGCTGATTATCAAAGCCAAGCAGCAATCCTCATATAATGTCTGCGAGGCTCTTTCCCTAATTACACAGACCCATGCGAATCCTTCTGCCAACTCAAAAGGAGATCTGCACAACCTGACAGCTTGTTTACAAGGCAGTTCTAACAGCGCAAATCCCCGGCCATCCAACATCACACGGATGGCCGCAGTCTGATCACCTTTCAGGATAATCTCCTGATCACGAATTGGTTGATATTCGCCCATTCTTTCACACCTCAATCTGAATAACACAAGTCAAAATAAAACCACGCGCCAAGATCATCTGTATTCCTGACCACTTCGCTATTCACATGAATTGACTCTATCTTGTAATCAATACCGTTAACTAGGTCAGTTATCTGCTCCCTCCCGTCAGGAAGATAAGTCTCTTCCTCATGCTCCACTTCGGGCAACACAAGAACAGAGAATCTATAACAAAGAATTCCCATCCAGCCGTCAGTTTTACTATGAAAACACCTAAGGAAATACGTTGCCACGCTCGTTTCAGATTTAAGCTCGAATTCAACGGAGAAATCCTCTGGCAGACTATAACGGTATTCCTTGGTCTCCTCTCTTACGGAGCCAAGGACCTTGTCATTAACATCGAAGTTACGTACATCATCAGCAAAGAATCTGTTACTACCTTCACGAGTTGCATAAATCCTGACATCATAGAACATATCGCGGTATATCTTCTCCGGATGCTTTCGCAGCATCAGAATATCGCTGATAAAAGTTCTGACGATCTTAGTTTCCATATCGCCCATGTCATCAATATAGTGGTTATTAAGGACAAGTTCCTTATCAGCCAGAAACTCAAGCAACTCATCTATGGGCGGGCTACTCATATTCTGTCCGTCTTTAGCACAGTATGCGAAGTCCTTCGCGTTAAGACCGGTATGATCCAAGCTCAGACAATACTTGCACTTCACGATAGGCGTCTTCGAATTAAGATCCTGGATACCGCAATTGATCGAACAACAATCTATTACGCCCCACAATTTCCACTCATGCGGCGCTTCTATCAGCACATATGACCTACCCTTCAGCATCGCCCTTATCGCGTCCTGCTGGTCTCCTCGTAAGATTAATTCCGCCGTTTCATGATCACGTAATGACACCTTCACACCTTACCTGTCCAGATAGCAATTATAATGCTCGCTGCCGTCGTACTTAACCACCGGCTCCTCCGTCAATCCGAACGCCTTCACGATCTGCGCGACATACTCCTGACCCACATGCGGATTCATGTATATAACAGGCTTCCCCTTGCCGTTATAATCGACACGCCCGCGCGGGTAGTAATCGAATGCCCTGTTGCACTTGGCAGGCCTCACATACTCCCACAAAAGTTTGTGGTTAAACGTCTTCCCCGACTTCGCGACACCGACCTGCGCCCCCTCTTCGAAAAGATACGCTTTCAGCTCGTCTTCAACTATCCAGAATACGCCTCTCATCTCAAGTATCGTTTTAGCGTTATAACAACTCTGCCGTTCTTCTTCGCATACTCGATGGTCTCTTTCGTTCCGCCGGGAGCACCGGTAAATACGCCGATAACCTTAGACGAATGATCGACCATCCAGTGATTTCTCTGGAAGAATGCAGCCCTTCCGGGAGTGTTGCTTACATAGACGGTCTTATCCGAGACTTTAAGGATCGCGTTATACCTGTCGATCCAGCCCTGTTCCCAGCCGCCTTCCATTCCCTTCCACGCACTCGCGCAGATGAGCTTAACAGGCTTACCTTCTTCCTTAAGTTTCATCACGATCTCCGCAGCCCAGATATCAACGCCCCTCTGCATACCGGTAACGAAATCCGTATACCCGTCTTCAACAGCTTTTCTGATCTGCTCTTCAAGCCACCTCTTCACCTTCCCGGGCGGCATCTCCAGCCTCTCCGGTCTGTGTCCTGTAAAACAACATGCATGCTTAATATCTATTTCCATATTTACTCCTCTTCAAAAAACTTAAACTTAGCCCGCTCCCATTTAACAGTCGCTGTCAGATCCCTGTCACCAAATCTATTCTTCGCGACATCAAGATGAACATCGATGACCAGATTTTCTCTATCTGAACCATAATCTTCCCATCGGAGAATAACTATGACATCCGCATCCTGAACAACAGGTGCATGTTTATAGTCTTCTAATCTTCTCAATATGGTCTTATCACTATTGCGCTCAAAACCCCTATGTAACTGACTTAGAACAATAACGGGAACTTCATAATCTGCCGCCAGGTGCCAGAGAAAACCAGTAACCTTAAAAATTCCGCGTTCGTTATTTTCTTCGAGCGGAACCAACAGTTGAAGATAATCGATTATGATCAGGTCCGGATGTATTTCTTCTATTCCTTTTCTAAGATTGAGTTGAACCTCTTCATAAGGACCAGTTCTATCATCAATGAAAATTAGATCTTTAGCTGTATCCAGAGAATTCTTTGAAGCAAATAACGCTATTTTAGATTGAATTTCATCCTTAGACTCTTCAAGAGAGTAGAATAAAACGCGCTTGTTATACTTAACCGCCGCATTATAGGCAATATTCAAAGCAAGACCGGTCTTCCCTCTTCCTGGGCTCCCAGCAATAACATTCAACGATCCCGGTCTGAATCCGCCGATAATCTTATCAAGACTTGGAAATCCGCT
>JAEEGL013653419.1_pt1 | contig 15127 bp, 15 predicted proteins | sample 9134231 | NCBI WGS metagenome assembly JAEEGL01 (sample SAMN16246548, study PRJNA631951) | gut metagenome | biome: gut microbiome; feature: rumen; material: fiber-attached | host: Bos | place: Iran: Karaj | collected 2018-10 | reverse complement strand
CGATGAACCTGTTTCCGCTTTGGATGTTTCCATTCAGGCTCAGATCATCAATCTAATGATGGATTTACAGCAGGAGTTGGGTCTGACCTATCTGTTCATCTCTCACGATCTTTCCGTCGTGGAACATATTTCGGACACGATCGGTGTTATGTATCTTGGAAACATGGTGGAGTATGCCAGTAAAGAGCAGATTTTTGCCAATCCGCTGCATCCGTATACGGAGGCGTTGTTCTCTGCCATACCGGTTCCCGATCCCGACTATAAGATGAAGCGCGTGATCCTTCAGGGAAGCATACCGTCCCCCGCGAATCCTCCTTCCGGATGCAAGTTCCACACCCGCTGCGCCAAATGCAAGGGCATCTGCAGTCTAAGCGAGCCCGAACCGAAGGAAGTCGAGCCCGGTCATATTGTGGCGTGCCATCTGTACGACTGAGGCTATTATGCGAAAGCAGTATGATGATGATGACGGCCGTACGATTGTCGACATGAACGTCGAGGGAATGCCGTGGTACGACTCCCAAATTAAGAAGGAAAAGAGAAAAACCGAGCGTGCCGCCCTTCAGGAAAAGATTGATAGAGGGGAAGCATTAACAAGGCGGGAGTCCATCCGGTATACCTTCTATGCGGTTCTGGCGGGGCTTGCTGTTGTCGGCTTTATTGGCGGAGGGACATGCCTTTTCATTCTGATTCTCTGGTTGCTTTGGAAATGAATTTTCAAGGCCTGCTATGCATTGAATGCCTTATACGTATACGTTGTTTCTGCCGGTCGACCGATGAGCATTGCCCTGAAGCGTCCGGTTTTTCTTATAACGAATTATTGCGTGCGTTCCCTTGAATTCCTAGACATTTCATAATCGAAGGTTTTAAGGAGTCGGAAGCAATGGTTTTGTTGAAGGAAAGGTCACCTGATGATAAAATCATAAGCGGATGGTATCCGTTTCATTTTAAATCTGGCCATACGATTTCAGGAGAAGAGTATACCCATGCCCGAGAAAAGCGTTAGAGAAATGAACCAGCAGGAGCGGCAGCAATACTCGCTGGCAACGCGTGTGTTTCAAGCTACAGCGATGTCTGCCGCACTTGTCGGACTGGCTACGTTGCTTCTTGGGCTGGCTTTGTATGCCTTCGCGGTTTCAAGGCAGTATATTTCCGAAGCCTTCAGTATCTCGAGGAGCGCTGTCGCAATCATTGAGAAAGCCACGGATCCGAAGCCTTTTATCGCTAAGACCAAGGAAAGGTATTTTTCACTGACTTCAGAAGAACGGAACCAGGTCTGGACGGATGATTACAGGCTCTATTATACCGATCTTGAAGAAGAACAGGACTATCATAAAATCGTTAGCGTATTGGAGGATTTCAAATCCGCGGGGGACGCGGAAGATATTTATCTCGCTTTTTATGACAGGGAAGCGTCCGCTATCGTTTATCTGGCAGACGCGGATCAGACGAGCGAGGAGGCGTGTTTCCCGGGAGACTGGGAGCATACCAATATTCGTGGAATCGATAAATTTCTTAGCTGGGACGGCAACGGCAAGCTTTACGATATAGCCCGGCTTGATGGATACGGCTGGATGTGTACCAGCGGCTATCCCATCCGGGACGCTGCAGGTAATCCCGTCGCGTTTGTTTTGTCGGATATTACGATTCGGAATCTTACTTCCGCAATGAGGAATTTTGCGCTTCAGTATTTGGTCGTAACGGCGCTTCTGACGGTTCTTCTGGCAGCTGTTCAGTCAAGACAATTTCAAAAGAATCTGGTACGGCCGATCAATGCGATTGCCGATGCTGCGGTTCTGTATACAAAGGACAAACGAAACGGAATTACCGATACAGATCATTTTGCGTCGCTGAATATCCAGACAGGGGATGAGGTGGAAAACCTCAGTCTTGTGATGGCGGATATGGAGCAGGATATTTCCTCTTACGAGGAAAACCTTGCGAAAGTCATTTCAGAAAAGGAACGTATTGGAACGGAGCTGGATCTGGCGAGAAAGATTCAGGCGGCGATGCTTCCGAATTCTTTCCCCGCTTTTCCGGAAAGGAAAGAATTTGATATCTACGCGTCCATGAGACCTGCGAAAGAAGTCGGAGGGGACTTCTACGACTTTTTCCTGATCGACGAGGATCGCCTCGCAATGGTGATTGCAGACGTCAGCGGGAAAGGAGTTCCTGCGGCGCTGTTTATGATGGTCGCTAAAATACTGGTGAAGAATTCCATCATGAACGGTCTAGGACCTGCCGAGGCGCTTGAGGCGATCAACGAACAGATCTGCGCAAATAACCGCGAGGAAATGTTCATCACGGTATGGCTTGGGATACTGAATCTCAAAGACGGAAGCCTGGTGGCAGCCAACGCTGGCCATGAATATCCTGTGCTTTGTTTCCCGGACGGGAGCGTCCGTGTCGATAAGCAGAAACACGGGTTTGTCATCGGAGGAATGGCGGGGATTCATTTCCCCGAATACGAGGAAAAACTGGAACCGGGAACGAAGCTGTTCCTGTATACGGACGGGCTTCCCGATACGGAGTCAGAAGCAAACGGACAGTTCAGAATGGAACGTGCGCTGCAAGTTCTGCAGCTGAGCGGAGGGAAAGATCCGAAAGCGATCCTTTCCGATATGGATTCCGCTGTCAGGGAATTCGCAGGGAACGCGCCGCAGTTTGACGATCTGACAATGCTCTGCGTATCATTTTCTGGGAAGGAACGTGGTTCGGGAGGATTGAAACGCAACATGGAAGATAAGGAAATCTCGGTCGAATCGGTAGCTGAAAACATTGAATCCGTAACGTCTTTTATCAACGCGGAGCTGGAAGCGTTTGACTGCCCGCAGAAGGCACGCATACAGATTGATGTTGCTGCCGATGAATTGTTTGCTAATATTGTACAGCATGCCTACGTTCCGAACACCGGAACTGTTACGGTGAAAGTGGCTGTTTCAGGAGAGGACCGTGTCGCACGGATCACCTTTATTGACTCCGGAAAGCCTTTTGACCCGCTTTCTGTTCCTGAACCGGATATTACTCTGCCGGTGGAACAACGAGGAGTCGGAGGATTAGGACTATTTCTTGTCAAAAAAACAATGGACGATCTGATTTACGAGTACAAGGACGGAAAAAACATCGTAACGATCGTGAAATCTATTTAACATAGACAATATCAATGATGGAAAGAAGAGCGGAAAACAATGGATAATCTGAGTTTTGAACACAACAAGGACACCCTGATACTGAAGCTTTCCGGACATATCGATTCCTCCAATTCCGCGGAGATTGAGGAAGAAATCGGAAAAATCCGCGAAAAATGCAAAGCAAAGGAAATACAGATCGACTGCGAAAAACTGGAATACATCTCGAGCGCGGGACTGCGAATTATTCTCAGGATCAAGAAGGATGTTCCGGACACGAAGGTCATCAATGTATCATCCGAGGTCTATGAGGTGTTCGATATGACCGGTTTTACGGAGATGATGAACATCTCGAAAGCATTCCGGGAGCTTTCCATCGATCAATGCGAGGTAATCGGGCAGGGAGCGAACGGAAAAGTTTACAGAATCGATAAGGATACGATCGTAAAAGCGTATTTTAACTCGGATGCGCTTCCGGAGATCAACCGAGAACGCGAACTGGCGCGTGCCGCGTTTGTGCTGGGAATTCCGACGGCTATTCCATACGACGTTGTCAGAATAAAGGGCGGCGGCTATGGCTCCGTATTTGAGCTTCTGAACGCGAAAAGCTTTGCCAAGCTGCTCATAGACAAAGAAAAAACAGTGGATGAACTGGTGAAGATGAGCATCGAGCTTCTCAGACTGATTCATTCTACGACAGTAAAACCGGAAACGATGCCCGACATGAAAGAAACAGCGCTTGGTTGGGCGGACTTTCTGAAGGATTATCTGGAACCAGATCTGTATAAGAAACTGCACGATCTGATTCAGGCGGTGCCGGATGACAATCATATGCTTCACGGCGATTATCACCTGAAAAATGTCATGCTTCAGAACGGGGAAGTTCTTCTGATCGACATGGATACCCTTGCGCACGGGCACCCTATTTTTGAGCTTGCCGGAATGTATAACGCTTATTCCGGGTTTGCGGATGTGGATCACAATCAGGTGGACTCTTTTCTCGGGATACCATATGAAACTGCGCAGGAGTTCTGGGGCAAATCGCTGAAGCTTTATCTGAAAGGGAAAGATGAACAGGCTGTCCGGCAAACAGAGGAAAAGGCGATGGTGATCGGATACGCCCGTATCATGCGGAGGAGCATCAGAAGAAAAGGGCTCGAAACGCCCGAGGGGCGTGCTGTCATTGAAAATGCCAAAAAGCATCTGGAAGAACTTCTTCCCAGAATCGATACGCTCGTTTTCTGACCTGTTGGCAAATGTCATCATTAATGATATAATAACTATCTAATCGGCTGAAGCCGGTTTTTAAGCGCCGAAGCGCTGTTTCCATTAAAGCAATTCTTTAGCGTACTATGAAGGTATGCGTTTTCTCTGCAGAGAGTGGCGTATACCTTTTTGGTATACAGGTTTAATATTAGGGAGGATAAAGTATATGGCATGTTTTCTTGTTCCGACAGTTGAAGCCATTGCCGCGACAGCACTCGCCAAGGTGATGGAATCCAAAGAGGTCAGCCGCGATGTGGCTAAAGTCCAGAAAGACGCGGAATCACTGGAAGTTGCGGGAAAGGTTCCGTTCTCCAGGAAACTGAAATGGCTCAGGAATCTTTTGTGGGGCGGTTCCGCACTGCTTGCGTTTGAGCATGTTTGGCACGGTGAAATCAGTCCGGTATTCCCGTTCCTCACAGCTGCGGGAAATCCTGCGGATGCAGCGGAGATGTTGCATGAAATGGCGACGGTCGGTGTCACGATGGCGCTGCTGATCACCGCAGTCTGGGGAGTAATGGTTGTAGTTTCTTCGTCTATCGAAAAAAGAGCGCTCAAGGTGCAGACCGCTGAAAATTAACGACAGCGGGGGTGAAGGCGATGACTTTGCTTACCTCTGTTTTTGCGGCGATCATCTGCACGGTAATCTGGTATAAAAATGCTCCCAAAGACGATATGAAAGTCGGCATTCTTTGCTGGCTTTACTGGGGAGCGTCTTTGATGTGGCTGGTAGACGCCATATTTGAATATGCGGAACTTCGTGCGGAGTATTTTACGCCGGCACCTGCCGATATGCTGAATGACTTATATCTTGGTCTTTCAGTAGTTGCGTTCGGACTGATTATCTGGCTGGTGATCCTTCTGATAAAGGATCCGAAAGGTGTCGTGAAGAACGCGTTGGCACGCGGTAAAAAGTAATACGGATACTGCATGACGGTTCTGCCGTATTATATACGGCAGAGCCATTTTTTGCAGTTAGGAAGAGAATTATGAATGAGGAAATAAAACGCCTCATGGAATCTGTCAGAGACGGTTCCGTGACGGTGGAAGAAGCGCTTTTGAAACTGAAAATGCGGCCGTTTGAAGACCTGGGGTATGCGAAGATCGACCTTCACCGTTCCCTGCGCCAGGGCGTTCCCGAAGTCATTTACGGTGCTGGAAAAACAGCTGATCAGATCGTTGGAATCATCAGAACCATGCAGAAAAACGGACAGACGCAGATTCTGATCACGCGTCTTTCTGAAGAATGCGCGGAAATGATTCAGAAATCGGTTTCTATAACATACAGCGCCGATGCACGCATTGCCTACTGCGGCACTATACCCGTTCCCGACGGAATCGGGAAGGTGCTCGTCGCCACAGGCGGAACGAGTGATATTCCCGTTGCGGAAGAGGCTGCGGTGACAGCGGAATTCTATGGAAACGAAGTGGTCCGCCTTTATGATGTAGGTGTTTCTGGGCTTCACAGGCTGCTCGCACACAAAGAAGACATCATGAACGCGAGTGTGATCATTGCTGTTGCGGGAATGGAAGGCGCACTTGCGAGTGTGATCGGCGGCCTTGCAGACTGTCCGGTGATTGCTGTACCGACCAGTGTCGGATACGGTGCATCGTACCGGGGGCTGTCCGCGCTGCTTTCCATGCTCAATTCCTGCGCGAGCGGGGTTGCCGTTGTCAATATCGATAACGGCTTCGGCGCAGGATACTATGCGAACATGATCAACCATATGGAGAAAAAGGGATGAAAACGCTTTATCTTGACTGTTCCATGGGAGCTGCCGGAGACATGCTGACTGCTGCCCTTTTAGAGCTTCTTCCTGATCCGGATGCATTTGTGGAACATCTGAACGGACTCGAAATTCCCGGGGTGGAATTCCGCAGGGAGAAGACGCAGAAATGCGGAATTACTGGCACACATATGTCGGTGCTGGTGCATGGAAGGGAAGAAGACCCGCATATGCACGAAAATGCGCGCGCGCATTCTGACGGGAAGGCTGATCATGGCCATGCACATGTGCATGAACACCACGGGATGCATGAAATCACGCATATTGTGGAAGCTCTGAAAATACCGTCCACAGTCAAGACGGATATTCTGGATGTGTACGGACTGATTGCAGAGGCTGAGAGCCATGTGCACGGTGTACCTGTGGACGATATTCACTTCCACGAAGTCGGTACGATGGACGCTGTGGCGGACATTACCGCAGTCTGCCTGCTGATGCATGAGATTTGTCCCGATGAAACAGTGGTCTCCCCTGTTCATGTTGGCTGCGGACAGGTCAGATGTGCGCACGGAATACTTCCCGTACCAGCGCCAGCAACTGCGTTCATTTTGAAAGGAATTCCCACATACGGCGGAGAGATTCATGGAGAGCTCTGCACACCGACCGGTGCGGCGCTGATCAAACATTTTGCGACCCGGTTCGGGAACATGCCAGTCATGTCAACCGAGGAAATCGGTTACGGAATGGGGAAAAAGGACTTTGAACGCGCAAATTGCGTCCGGGCAATGCTCGGGAATTCTCCGGATCTTACTGACACGATTTTGGAGATGTCCTGTAATGTGGACGATATGACTGCGGAAGAGATCGGATTCGCGGAAGAAAGACTGTTTGAAGCCGGAGCCGTTGAGGTTTATACGTTACCTGTCGGAATGAAAAAATCCCGTCCGGGCTGTATGATTTGCGCCCTCTGCCGTGAACCGGACCGGGAAAGGATTCTGTCGGCGTTTTTCAAGCATACGTCAACGCTTGGCGTACGGGAGAAGGTGTACCGCCGTTATGTTCTGAGCCGGGTGATCGAAACGATTCCAACACCATACGGCGAGATTCGAAGGAAGGTTTCAGAAGGGTACGGTGTAACGAGAGTAAAATTGGAATACGAAGATCTTACGAAAATCGCGCGAGAAAAAGGGATCAGCATAAGGGAAGCAGAAGATCTGGTGAAGCAGAAATAGCAGCGGAGGGATACGGAATGGATTTGATGCATGAGAAGCAGGAGAATCTGCGCCGCATGCTTCGCAACATGGGGACGGTGGCGATCGCGTTTTCTTCCGGGGTGGATTCAACGTATCTGCTGAAGACCGCGCATGATGTCCTGGGAAACGGTGCGATTGCCGTGACCGCAAACTCGTGCATTTTCCCGGAGCGGGAGAACGAGGAGGCGCGCAGATTCTGCGCTGAGGAAGGAATCGAACAGATTATCCTCAACACGGATGTGCTGGAGGTGGAAGGCTTCCGCGAGAACCCGAAAGACCGTTGCTACCGATGCAAAAGCAATCTTTTTGCTAAGATTAAAAAAACCGCACAAGATCGCGGGCTGGCTTTTGTAGCAGAAGGATCAAACCTGGATGATGAGGGCGATTATCGGCCGGGCATGCGGGCGATTGCGGAACTGGGCGTCCGGAGCCCTCTCAGAGAGGTCGGGCTGACAAAGATGGAGATTCGCAAACTGTCTAATGAGATGGGACTGCCAACCTGGGATAAGCCTTCCTATGCGTGCCTTGCATCGAGGTTTCCTTACGGCGAAGCGATCACCGCGGAAAAGCTGTCCATGGTCAACCGTGCGGAAGAACTCCTTTTGAGACTCGGTTTCCGCCAGATGCGGGTGCGGTTTCACGGAGACGTTGCGCGCATTGAAGTTGAGCCGGAACAGCTTCCCAAGATCGTTTCCCCGGAAATCGCCGCGCAGATTCGGGACCGCTTCCATAAACTTGGTTTTCTGTATGTAGCAGTAGATCTGGACGGATATAAGACGGGAAGCCTGAACAAAAAGGTTTGACGGATGACGGATTAAGCGCATTGAATGAAAGCAAAAATGCCCCTGCGGGCATTTTTTCATTTTATGAAAAACAGGAAGAAACCGTTCGCGTAGCTTTCTGCCCTGTCAGAAGGATTGTGTGTCAAGAAAGGCTTTCAGGAGGTTATCCACGCTCCACTGGTTGATCGCTTCAAGCAGCGGCATGGTTTTTTCCCCGAGTACGCTGACAGAGTATTCGACATGAGGAGGAACTTCAGGATATATGGTTCGAATCACGAAACCGTCCCGTTCAAGTTCCCGCAGCTGCTTTGTCAGCATGGCTTCCGTGATTCCGTCCAGGCTTCGTCTAAGATCGCTGAACCGCATCGGGCCGCTGTAATGGATAGACCAGAGGATACTGGTTTTCCATTTTCCTCCGAGCGTATGCTGAAATGCGATTACGCCGCAGTTTTTGACGGACAGACAAGGACAGTTTCTCTTTTCCTGAAGATTATCCACGCATGGCCTCCATACTATTATTTTTCATAGTACATATGAAATATTAGAGTACTTGACATAATAATCATTACTAAATAAAATAAAGCATAAAGGCGGAAAAGTCAACTGTTTTTGCATGAAAACGACAGAAACCCGCACGGCGGGACAGCAAAGAGGAAACCATATGACAGTTTTACCCATATACAATATGCTTACACTTCCAAACTCGAATGTTTTTTTCAGGAAGGATTTGTATGAAGAAATGACCGGGAAACAACCGGTTCAAGATGAAAAGATGATTCTGATCATTGCGAAAGAAGAGGTCGCGGTGCAGGATCTTTCGTTGGAAAATGTTTATCCGATCGGCGTATTCGGTTTTATTAAGGAAGTGAACGAACAGGGTTTCCTGTTAATTCATGTTACCCACAGAGTGCGGATTGATGAGATCGATGTTTCTCCTGAACGCAAGCTTACGCTGAGCACGGCACTTCTTCCGGATACGGAGGATATGGATGAAAACGAGGCAAGAGAACGACTTCTGAAACTGAAGGAGGAGATTCTTTCGGTCGGTCGGGAATTTGAGTGGGGACCCATGATGGAGGCGTTTCTTGCCTCGTGGCACACTTTGGGGGATGTTGGCGCTGCTCTGTCCCCTTTTATGAATCTGCCGGGAGAAAAGCTATATTCGCTTTTGGAGGAAAACAGCCAGCGCAAACGGTTTGATGCGTTGGAGGCCATGCTTTACGAACATGCCGAACTGACCCGGGTAAGGCTGAAAGCGCAAAGCGCCGAAAAGGAAAACAACCAGAAGCTGTACAGAGAGCAGGCTATCCGCAGTCAGATTGAATATCTGCAGAAAGAACTGGATGAAATGCATCCGGACGAACTGACGGGAATTCGTAAACTTGAGATCGGGATACAGGAATCCGGAATGAATGAAACCGCAAGGAAGGAAGCGGATAAACTGATCAGCCGCATGAAGGCCGAGGGGCAGAACAGCCAGGAGTACGGTATGCTGGCGGATTATCTTGAGTTTCTGGTTTCGTTGCCCTGGAAGAAGGAAAAATTTAAAAGAATAGATCTCGAGAACGCCGAGAAGGTTCTGGACGCAGACCATTTCGGGTTGGAGAAAGTCAAGAGGAGGATACTTGAGCAGATCGCGGTGATGCAGCTGAAAAAGAAGCAATCGGGGTCGATTATCCTTTTCGTTGGTGCGCCTGGCACCGGAAAGACAAGCATCGGTCAGAGCATTGCGAAGGCGCTGAAACGCGAGTATATCCGTGTGGCACTGGGGGGCATTCACGATGAAGCGGATATCCGCGGTCACAGACGGACCTATATCGGGGCTATGCCGGGACGGATCATGGATGGGATACAGAAAAGCGGCGTCTCCAATCCTGTGATGGTACTGGATGAGGTTGATAAGTTATCCATGTCCTATAATGGAGATCCCGCCAGCGCGTTGCTGGAGGTTCTGGATCCGGAACAGAACAGTACGTTTACAGACCATTATCTGAATGTGCCGTATGATTTGTCCGATGTTCTGTTTATATGCACCGCGAACAGTCTGGATACGATTCCAGAGCCGCTGCTGAACCGAATGGAGGTTATTCATTTTCAAGGCTACACGCCGATTGAAAAGTTCGAGATTGCCGTACGGCATCTGGTTCCGAGGGCGATTGCAGCGGCAGGTCTTGCAAAAACGGATATCAGTATTTCGGACGCGGCGGTGAAGCATGTGATTTCCGAATACACCCGTGAGGCGGGTGTGCGGGGGCTGAAAAAGCAGATGGATACTATCTGCCGAAGCGCAGCGGTCCGGATCGTGAGGGGGGCCGATAAGCCGGTGAATGTTACCGAAGATAATCTGAGAGATTTTCTCGACATGACCCCGATACGGATGAAGAACGTAAAAGACGCTGCTGCGCCGGGTGTTGTTACAGGTCTCGCATGGACACCCGTAGGCGGAGATGTTTTGTATATCGAGTCCAAAAAGATGAAAGGCAACGGAAGGCTGACGATTACCGGACAGCTGGGAGATGTCATGAAGGAATCTGCGCAGATTGCCATGAGTCTTGTCCGTACGCTGTATTCTGATAAGATTGGAGATATCGAGAAACAGGATATCCATATTCACGTTCCGGACGGCGCAACGCCGAAGGACGGACCTTCAGCGGGTATCACGCTGACCACGGCGCTCGCTTCGCTGTTTACGGGCGTGCCCGTCAGCCCCGCAGTTGCTATGACAGGAGAAGTATCCCTTCAGGGGGGCGTTAACCCGATCGGCGGACTGCCCGAAAAACTGATGGCCGCACAGAGGGCAGGCGTGAAGACGGTTTTTATTCCAAACGAGAATCTGGATGACCTGAAAGACGTAGCTGCCGAGGTCAGGGATAAAATTGAGATCATACCGGTTCAGACGGTTGAAGAAGTTCTGCAGAGACTTCAGCTTTTGCCGTAAATCGGGTGATGAATCGATGAACGGATTACTTGCTGCGATAATAATGTGTTCAATTGCAGAAATAAAAGGAGATTTTCCCGTAAAATCTCTTTTTTATTATCTGTTACGCGCACAGGATGCAGAGAGATGAACGGTATGCCTTGTGAGGGGCTTATGATATATTTTTAATATACCCGGAAAAACAGAAAGAATGCGGAACGATGAAAAAGCGGGACGGAATATGGCAAAGAAGGAAAAGAAAAAAATAACATTGGCGGAAAAGAAAAGAAGACGCCTGATTCTTCTGCTTGCGGCCATTCTGATCGTCACGATTTCAGTCGGGATCATTTATCCGTACTATTCGGAGCATGGATGTTCAACGCTTCCGCAGGATATTCAGAACATTCTGTCAACCGCGTCTTCGCTGATTTCCGAGAATCCGATCGTAACACCGGAACCAAATCTGTACGGACCGTATCGCGTCAGGTGGGTCGTTGACGGCGATACGATCGTGGTGGACCTGAACGGGACGGACACCTACATCCGGCTGATCGGAATCGATACGCCGGAAAGCGTCAGTTACAATACATCCGAAAATACCGAGCAGGGAAAGACAGCGTCTGATTTCACAAAAAAACTTCTCAGGAAGCAGAAAGTCTATCTGGAATATGACAAAGACACAAAAGATAAATACGGGAGGACGCTTGCGTATGTGTTTCTGACAGACAAAACGACCATGGCAAACCGTGAGATCCTTCGCGCGGGGATGGCGAAAGTTTATTCATTCCGACCAAATGTCAAATATGAAAAGGAGTTTATCCGGATCCAGAACGAGGCGAAGGCCAACCGGGTCGGATTCTGGGACGGGTATTTTGGATAAACGGCATTGTTTGCTGAAAGGGAAACGCAAAAGAAAGCGGGAAGTCCGTTCGGGACTTCCCGTTTAGCTGCTATATGAGCCGAAGAAGTTATTTTTCTTCCAGAATCGTTGCGACGTACTGCTGCAGTTCTTCCAGTGTCGGGAAACAGGCAAGGAACATATAGTTGCCCATGTCCGCCGCGAGGGCTGCATCCACACGGCCTTCTTCACGGATCTGAGATGCATACTTCTTCAATACTTCTTCTCTGCTGAGAGTATAGTTTCTAGCGTCCCTCCGTCCCACGAAAACGCAGTACTGGCGGTCACCTGTTCCTTTATCCGAACGGTCGAATGCGATCATGTCCGCCCAGATTTTATAAACATCGGTGCTGTTGGCGTAATTCATCATGGTGGGCGAAATGCCACCGCTCGGCCGCATATTCACTTCCAGAGCGACCACATCGCCCTTCTTTCCTATATGCTGGTCGCGGTTCAGACGGAAGAATTCAAAATGTACGAACCGGCTTTTTACGCCGAACGCTTTCAGTGCGGCGCGACCCATGGTCCGCAGATCGTCCGGCAGGCGGTCGCGGATGTAAAAGACGCTGTTTCCGTTCTGATTGACGACTTCCATCAGATCCACGGCAGTGACATTTCCCGTTTCAAGCAGGGGCTCGCCTTTACTGTTCACGATGGCGTCATACGTGTTGACGGTCGCATCAATAAATTCTTCCATGATGAAAAGGGTATCGTCCTTTGTCTCGAAGAAATTATGAAGATCCGCGTCATTCTTCAGTTTCCAGGTTTTTGTGGCGCCGACACCGTTATCCGGCTTGACAATGACAGGATAACCGACTTCTTCAATGAAAGCGGCGCACTCTTCGATCGTATCGACAAGGTGAAATCTCGCGACAGGTATTCCGGCAAGCGCATACCGTTCTTTCATTTTGGATTTGAACTTGACGCACGGCATATCTTCCGGCTGAAATCCCGAAAGGATATGAAAATCGCGTCGCAGTTCCGCATCCTGTTCCAGCCAGAATTCGTTATTGCTTTCCAGCCAGTCGATTCGCCCGTATTTGTGAATGAAATAAGCCACGCCGCGGTATACTTCATCATAATTCTGAAGGGAAGAGACTTTATAATACTCATCCATCGAAGATTTCTGATCATCAGTCAGCTGGTCATACGGACAATCGCCTATTCCGAGAACGCGCAGACCGTTATTGCGCAGATGGCGGCAGAAATGCCAGTAATTATCCGGAAAATTCGGAGAGATAAACACAAAGTTTTTCATTTTTTCTATTCCTTTGCTGTTCTATTTTCAGGAAAACAGATAAGGGAGGAAGTAGTCCGCCTGTTTATACCACCACGGCCAATCGTGATTGACGTCGTTTCCCCAGACGTCGACCCAGATGTTTATTCCAAGCTCTTTAAACTTCTGACCGAGGAACTGTGTGCTCCACGGCTCTTCCCAGGCGCCGGTCCCGACGCAGACTACCGCTTTGTGCGCGTTGTATTCCTGAATGAAGGGGTGATCCGCCGGGAAATTGGCCATATAGTCAGTGGGAGAATTCCGGTAGACAACTTCATCCATGTAGTCGCCAAGGAAGAAAGATGCATTGTAGATTCCGCTGAGAGCCATACAGCGGTCAAAAAGATCCGGGAAACGGAGATACAGATTCAGTGCATGCGTGGCGCCCATCGAGCAACCGACCGTCATAATGCCGGGATATCCGGTCCATCCGTTTCTTCCGTTGACCCATGAACGGATATAAGGAACAACCTCTCTTGTAATATAATTGATCCATTGCTCATGAAGCCGGATACGGTCATAGGGATTCCCATCCTTGTTGCTCCAGGTTTCGATGTCGATGGTGTCGATGGAAAAGACCGTGCAGGCACCGCTGTCGATCCATCCCTGAAACGTGTCCGTCATGTGAAAGTTCGCGAAGTCATAATGATGACCGTCCTGACAGGGGATGAACAGAACCGGCCTGCCGGCATGACCGTAAACGGACATCGGCATGGTTCGGGACAGGTTTTCACTGTAGAATTCCGGATAATTAATATCCATATATGATTAATCTCCAAGCCGGTAAAAAATCGTGTTCAGAAAGAACGGTACCTGCTGCTCCCAGGAAGACTCGGAATGGATCCCGCCGGGAACGACTCTGCTTTCAACATACAGTCCTTTTTTGATCAGCAGAGAAGTCATTTCCCCGTAAAGCCGTCTTGCCCGTACGGAGGTCATTTCAAGGGAGCCGTTGTCCATGTAGAGTACGGTATCCTTCACATCACTTTCCCGGATCAGCTTCTTGAATGATGCGGGACTGAAGGCAAAAGAAGGGGAAAGAGCAGCGCCGCGGGAGAAAACGTCGTTGTATGTCAGCAGGGCGTATACGGTCATGATCCCGCCCATGGAACTGCCTGCCACAAACGTGAATTCCCGTTCCGGAAGAGTGGGATAGTGTTTGTCGATATACGGCTTAAACCGCTTAACGATATAGTCCATGGTGAGCTTGCCGCGCCCTTTGATACTGCCGTATTCAGGATCCGTGAAGTCAAAGGGAGAATACTCGGACAGGCGACCGCCGCATTTTTCATCTTCCGCATGGTGATTGCATTCGAGCGCGGCAACGATCAATGGGATGTTGTGTTCCGTGAGGTAGTCCAGAATTCCCCAGCATTTTCCGTAGGAAGCGTCGCTGTCGCGAAAAAGATTCTGACCGTCAAACATATAAAGTACGGGACAGCGACGGCTGTCGTCCGCCATGCAGCTGTCCGGAACATAAACATATGCTTTCCTTGGTTCATTTCCCGTAAGACCGGGAATTGTGATATTCCATTCTTTATACAATCAAGTATACCTCTATACCGCTAATGCAAGAAAATATATCATATTTTTACCGCATCTTCAACCGTGTTTCAGAATCGCGGCAAACGTTCAGACGGTCGCTCCGCTCATCAGTTCTTCCGTAAACTGTCGGGTATAAAGCGCATAATAATATCCTCTGCGCTTCATAAGCTCGGGGTGAGTACCCTGTTCGATGATTTTTCCGTCCCGAACGACCAGGATTAGATCCGCCTGGCGGATCGTAGAAAGCCGATGCGCGACCACAAAAGAGGTTCTGCCCTTCATAAGGTGCTCGATTGCTTCCTGAATGAGCTTTTCCGTGACCGTATCGATGGAAGAAGTCG
>JAEEGL013308092.1_pt1 | contig 15127 bp, 22 predicted proteins | sample 9134231 | NCBI WGS metagenome assembly JAEEGL01 (sample SAMN16246548, study PRJNA631951) | gut metagenome | biome: gut microbiome; feature: rumen; material: fiber-attached | host: Bos | place: Iran: Karaj | collected 2018-10 | reverse complement strand
TTACATTTTTTCAATCTTGCCACAACAACATATCTTTTATTTGTCCTTCTGTCCTTCTGTCTAAAATCAAGAAAGGCACCGCCCGACGTTGTGTCAAGCGATGCCTCTCTTCATACGTTATATCCATACTTTATTTCAGCAGTCCCTGCGCAGAATACGACCAGAGCCATTACATATACATCACGAGGGATTTCCTTTTCCAGAACCAATGATACACAATCCGAATTGGTGACCAAATCACCTCCGATGGATCATGCACCAACAAATGAATAGTTTTCTTCGCAAATTCGCAAAAAACTAACAATTGATAACGACTGAGGAAGCCGAGGTAATCGCCGCCCGATTCGCCGAATCACTTTGACGTATGGATTCCTCTAAGAAGTCTTTAAATTCAGAAGTATAATCCGGTTCGAACACTGTAATCTCCGAGCCTTGATCCTCTGCGAGTTCAAAAAATGACTTAGTCTGTTCCATATCAAGCAAGATTTCCTTTAAAGGATTCAAATTTCGCGGGCAAAGTTACAGATAAATTTCGTAATCCACGCATTTTTTTATCATAAATTGTGATTTTATTCTGATTTTGTTTAAAAATAAGCGAAGAATACGGATCACCATTAGTGTAAGTACTCGTTGCATCGAGCAATATCAAAGAGTTTACCTTTGAGTTATCGAAATCTGTCCTGGAAGACACTTCTGTTACCCAAATGAACTTTGGTAAATCAATCGACAAATAGGCAAGTTTCAGACTACTTGGCAAATCAGCATTACGGCTAACATATTCTCTGTACGACCTACTTGATGTGAGAAAAGTACGGATGACACTATCATTTGGCGCATTAAAATCTTTAGCGACAAAAAAGTTAGAGATATCAATTGCCTGCTCTGCAGCCAAATATATCTTTTTATGCAAAGGTACAATAAAATGAGAAATTTTAACGCCCTTATTGAAATAAGGAGTCGGACAGGTAAAACCATACAATTGGTAACATGGCATATTATCATCATTGAAAACAAATTCGTTGATATTCTCATTCCAACAGCAATATTCATGTCCAAATATCACCTTCTTAGCAGAAACAGTCCGCCTTTCAACATCTTTTCTTCCAATGCAAACAATAGCGTGTCCGATACCTCCGCCTTCAACAGCCACAGCCAAAGGAAGCCCACTCTCGACATAGCAGGTAAAAACTTCTTTGAACCTTGGATTTTGGCTAGAATACATCTTACACCCAAAATTTTGCTGTCTCAAAGCCATGGAAATTTGCTGAATAGTCAGCCCTTGCGATGGAACAAGTCTCTCAACGGCATGAGATTGTAAAGAAGCCAATAGTTCTGATGGAAGCAAAGGATTATAGAGAACATATTTATTCCCAAAATATTCCATTAATGCCCATGTGGTTGTTTCCGCGCAGGTCATATACTCGCTATCTTGAGAGGAATGAGGGAAGGCCCAAACTGCAAGTTTAACCCCTAAACATGTTGACTGTATTTTCGACAAGCAAATTTTAAAATCACCAATCGGAGATTTTTTTGCTTTGGGAGAAATGGCATTTCTTCCAACACATTTACCTATTGGCCTCAAAACAAGAAATCCAAGAAAATTATTTCTAATCATATTTTCTTCCACATTGAGATAAGAAACAACATCTGAAAAACAGGGTTCAAAGAAAGAAAGCCTAACACAATATCTGCGATATGACTTCAATTTTGTGGCAAAATATGCATAGTAACAATTTCTATAAACAGCATCGACATAGTCAGTCTCCACGACCATCATCAATTCTGGCCGAAGCGTATCTAGTTGCTCCTTAACTTTTTTATTAAACTCAGAAAGATGAACAGGGTCATTTACTACCAAACGGATTGCGTTTGCAATCCAACTTGAAACTGGACCGTCATTCATGTATTCGCTCACCGTAGCAACATAATAATTCATAGCAATTCTATTTCATTAGATTTATCGAGTGCAAAGATAATACTATTTTTTCATACTTCCAAGAAATCTACTTTATTTTTTTGACCGTTACCAACAGGGGTGAAACAACCATAGAGTCTTATCATCGTAACTGTTCGGTGGGATTAATATGCTCGAGGACATGCAACAAATTCTCAAAGTTTAAGTATGCCAGTTTAACGCGATTAACCTCTGACACCTTGTTCAATTTCTTAGCCACATGGCTATATAGCTCACGCAGAAGTGGTCTTTCACCTCCATCTACTGTTTGAATGGACAACTTCAATACCTCTTCTGTGATATTCTTCACGGAAGGAAATATCCCCTTATGTTCAAAATCCAGAACAGCACCAACTCCCACTATTATAGTAACAGCACTTCCATTCACTTTTTCTCCCATATCAATCTTTTCTTGCAAAGATAGTAAAGAATTACAATATAACTGTAATCATACGCATTATTTAACAAAATTCATCAAATTCCCCTTTACCCGTATGTTGCGACACTGTCGCGACCTTGTCCTGCGCTCGGCGGTATCGTCGCCGAGTTTTGACACCATTCCCTGTGGTTCAAGCATCATCTCCCTATTCTTACTTCTATTTCATTTTCCTGCGTTTTGAAGAACTCCTCCAAATAATCCTCATATTCCTCATTTGGATCTTGCAAACTCCGAAAGTAACCGTAAATAGGTCCCATCACATCTAAGATATGGAATCCATATACACATACATAAGGAACATCTTGATCCATTTTAAGCACCTTTGAAGGATTGTTTGGTACTGGGTATCTAGCTGCCCAACGAATATTTTCTGTAAGGTGCTGTAATACATTCTTTACCAGTCTCCTGTCAGAATCATATTTAAACAGATGAAGATTCTTGTCTAATATTCCAGCGCGATTTGCCAAAGAACAAAGGTCGTGATTCTTACTAGCTTTCCCGCCGATATCATGCAATATGACATCATTCTCTACAATTTCATAATTAATCAACTCTGGCTGGTTCTTTACAATTACACCCTTAAGGCCATTTTCAATACCTATACCATAATGATATAAAGCATTTGCCCATAAAGCTGAGGATTTTGAAAAATCCTTTTTAGCTTTCTGGCATCTTATAAAATCCTTATTCAGAATAACATCCGCCAAAATCTTATCTGCTACAAGCTTTTGTTCGAATGCTTGTCTAAACCACGTATTCGGATTCTTAAGCGTCTCTAGATAGTCTTCAACTTCCCACTTCATCAATATAATCCACAAACACCTCCCTTATCTTTTGATTAAGATCCCTCATGTTGGAATAATCATTCACATCTATTCTACTACACAATAAAGAATGGGAATAGTTGGGAAGTTTTGTATCAAATTTCTCATTATATTTGCCAATGATATCACTCATTCTTCTTTTAACGAATTTCTCCTTATCTTCATTTTTGAGAGCCTGAAATATCCCAATATAGTTAAATCTGGACCTTAACTCAGGCGATAAAAAATGGTCAAAGGATTGGGGAGAAAGATTCGATGTGAATATGATGATATATCCATTCAGGTCAATATCTTCTCCTTGCGAATTCGTCATTTTTCCATTCTCCAAGACATCCAAAAAGTAATTGTAGATAATAGAATCACCCTTTTCAAACTCATCTATCAGTATCACACCTGTATCGGATTCTTTTACCTTCATAAAGAGTTCACCACTTTCACTACCAATATACCCACGTGGACTACCTATTAAGGAATTCAAAGCATCTTTGCTACTATAATTACCAAAATTGATTTTTGCCAATTTACGTTTTCCGCCCAGACATTGGTGTATAGCTCGTGCAACTTCTGTCTTGCCGATTCCAGATTCACCCATCAGAAATAGTGAAAGAATATTATGTTCTCCTATTTTATTAAACACCCTGAAAGTATTTACGAGATTATGGAATTCTATTTTGAATTTCTCATGTCCATATAATTTAAAATCAAAAGAAGTCTGGAATGTTTCTAAGCCTTCAGGTGTTAGGTCTATTATTCTGTTAACATCCTTATTAGAAATGTCTGTTGCTTTCTTTCTACTATTACTACTACCTATATCAATATAATGAATATCATCTATAAGAAATCTAAGTTTCTCACGAACTTCTTTTTCATATTTGATGTTAGCAATGAAATCAACACCCAAAGGAAATAATGGTATCAGCTGTTCAAATAGAGCCTGTGTTCCAAGGTCTATTTCTAAATACGCAGACAAATCTATAATGTCAACAAAAGGAACTAACTTGGCAATCTCTTTATTATTTAGGAAATATGTTACAGATTGGACTATCTTACCCAATGCCAATTGTTGACTTTCGTATAATCGAAAATCTTCGATATGGTATAACGATATATCTCTTTTAATCATTCCTTACTACAATTTGAACATTTTGAATAATAGCAAGCAAATCCAAATAGTGATACTGGGATGTCTCGTCCTCATTATAAAAAGAATCCTGCTTATCGAAAATATCATTGGTCGGGTAGCTACTATAATGAAAGTCTTTATAATCGATATTCTGACTTTGCTTCATGTGACCACCTATTTCCGACCAAAACTCCATATTAGTTTTTAAGGTTTTAGGGTGTATAAGACCTTTATAGATACCAACTATCGACACATTGCCAATGGTCATGTCATCAACATTATAACCACTTTCAAATTCGTTCTCAAAGGTAAATGGAATCTTCACTATCAATTGGTCTTTCCCTTCACCAATTCGTCCTTTAAGTTTATACGCATAGTCCTTAAACATCGAATTGAAAACATTGTTCATATCCAGCCCATTAGCGTTAGGCACTACCATCCCTTTTAATGAACCATTAGAAATGAATTTTGCAATTCGTAACTCAGCCTCGTTCTGTAGAGTTAGTCTCACATCGTCTATGATGACCAACTCACCTTCTTTTACTTTTCCAAAGTTCTCAATTCGTTTTGCACTATCTAATACCTCCTTTAGAATAATAGACTTCGTCGTTTTAACTTCAAAAGTTTCGATTACTTTCTGAGAGCCACTACTTTCTCCTTGTATTTTTCCTTCCACACCACCACTTTTTGCGAGCAAATTAAATCTAAGATTACCACCTGCCAGGCCCTCAACCCTAGAATTCTCTCCGTGCTCCACATTCTTTGAGGTAGTTATCTCATTGCCAAGCATCATTTTAATCTCATAAACCTTAGCAAAGTTGATGTAATATATATTAAACAACGATTTCATTTTCTTTCTTATTAATAATCTACAAATCAGGTCAAGTAGAATCATGTCTTTATCTATTAACTCATCAAATATACTGATTCTTCCGCTTATACAGCTCCATCATCTCCAACAGTTTCTCAAACCTCTCTATTCTATCCTCCTTAAAAACGCCTGCGTTATACTGCTTCCTATTCGCCTTCACCCAATTCAGCATCAAGTGTTCCTCCACCCGATGCTTCGATGGATTCCGATGGTTAGCCTTTATATAGCCAACCACTTCCTCATACCTCTCTTGCCACCTCTCATCCTGAGTCATATCTATCAAATTTTCTGCGAATATAGTGAAAAAACATCATACCCACATCATTTTAACACCTTTTTTAACAAAATTCATCTAAAATCCCCCCAAATAGAACTCAAAAGAATACCACTCAAAATAATTGAAAAGTATACCACCCTTCTCAAAAAAACACTTCCCCATCACCATTTCTCCAAAAATCTTCGTACCTTTGCCCCCAAATCATTAATAGCAGCATTATGAACAAACCCATCCGAATCATCGCATACATCCTTATCCTCCTGGCTCTCCTATATATAAGTAAGGTAGGCCCATTCATCATGTCCGCCCTTACCAGTATCACCGCCCCTATCCATTGCCGTGGCATCATTCTCGCCGCCATTGCCGCCATCATTATCTTCTTAATCGAAACACTCCAGAAGAAATACCCTATTCCCAGTCCAAAGAGAGACAAACACCCTACCACTACCCCTCTCTATTCCGACCAACCAACATCCGATGACAAATTTGGTCGCGACACCTCTGCTGGCATCCTTGTCGAAAAAATCTATTCTACTTTCAACGCCTCACAAGCCGACAAAGGCTCCTTCGTCATCAACATCAACGAGGCTTATGGCTTCGGCAAAACCTCCTTCCTTCAAATCCTCGCAAAACATCTTCAAGCACAGCAGCGCCCATATCTTTACATCGACTATCGTCCGTGGCTTTGCGAAAACGAGCAAGCCATCGTCAAAGAGTTCTTCACGCTTCTCAGTTCCAATCTCAAAGACTCAAGCCTCAACGATGAAATAAAACAATACATGATCCTCCTCTTAAACGAGTCATCACAGCTGGTTCCTTGGTGGGCCAGAATACCACTGACCCTCTTCGCAAAGTTCATCAAGCCAAGCTCCCTCAAAGAATCCCACGACCGCATCAGAACCTCTCTACAGCATATCGACCGCCCCATCATCGTCACCATCGACGATGTTGACCGACTGCAGGAAAAAGAGCTCACTGCCGTTCTTAAACTCATTCGCGACACCGCCGATTTCCCCAACATTTTCTATGTTGTCGCTGCCGACAACGCCCATCTCGAAATGATGCTATCACGCATGGGCATTCAACACCCCGACATCTACCTGAAGAAATTCTTCAATCTTGATTTCCTGCTTCCCGCCCACGAAACCATTCAGATGTCCCAACTCATCACCAAGCTACAAATTATTTTCCCTACCTATGGCTACAACGCTCAGGAAACACAGGAATACATCTCCCGAATCCGCAATATAAGACTCATTGCCAAGGCATTCGATAATATGCGCGATGTCGTACGTTTCCTCAACGCTTATACCATGTCTCTCGACGTGTTTGTTGCAAACAATACACTCGCCAGTATCAATCCCTTCGACCTCTTTTGTCTCACGCTCGTCAAGCATCTGCGCACTGATGTCTACAAGAAGCTTCGCGACCGCAACGATGAATATCTTCATGTCGTTCCTGTCGGCACCGACAAATGCTATCAAATTCTTGATAGTATCAACATTTCTAAGATCCGGGAGGAGAAAGAGGCTCTGGCTGTTGTGCGAGGGATGGCAGACGATTATAAGTCAAGGCAACAGAAGAAAAAGAAAAAAGAGGAGGATAATGAAGAACCAAAGGAGCCAAGTCTCACAGAGACGCTCGAAATGAGCCAGGTCACGCACGACGACGTAGTCATCATGCTCTTGGGTATCATGTTCAACAAACGTAATGCTGTCGACAGCCGTAATATCAGTCGCTGCAACTCCTTCTACCTCTATTTCTCAGGAAAGACCGAATCCACACGTCTCGACTATAGTGAGTCCGTCATAATCTTACAAAAACCTATTAATGAGTATCAAGAGGCTCTTGAACAAGTTTTCAAAACCAATAAAGACGAGGCATTCATCAATGACTTTGCCTATGCTTTCCAACAATCCGGTATTTCCAAAACCGAAGGGATGAAGAAATTTAACATTTTCTTGAAATTCCGCTATAAATACAAGAAATACAGTTCTGCAAAAGATTTCAATAATGTAACTGAATTCATCAATTGGATTGCTGCCACAGAGCCCTTCTCTGACTTCCTGTATGTTCTTTATGGCAACCAGAACATAAAAGAGTCCGAACGCCAGAAAGAAGAAGAAACTCTAAGAAATTACTGTGACACGGAATCCGATATCAACATGCTCCTTGTCGCATTTAGTATTTTCTCACGTCATCTTGGTTTATATTGTTTCTCACGTGCTTTCGTCAACGATATGCTCAAAAAATTGATTCAACGGTTTATGGACACTTACCTCAAAGACAGGGATTTCCCAGAATCAGAAGACGTCTTCGATACCATCATTCTCATCAAGGATGAATATGAAATCAAAGAATATTTTGAAAAACTATTCATAGAATACGTAACAGGAAACCTTTCTCGTTGCAAGCTCTGGCTGGGCAGTGTAATCATAAAATACCCTGATAACGATAAAATCTATTGGCACTACCGTCATCGTATGGCCGTCATCGGCGAGTATGCAGATTCTGGCACGCTACTTATCAACGCAGCCATAAAAAAGTTCCCCGAATGCGAAGATGCATTCGAGGAACTTCTGGATCTTCAAGGTCACAACAACCTCGATGTTTTAAATATTAACGACTCCGCTTTTGTCAAGATGGCACTTGAGAATCGTCATTAATAATTTAATGCCAAAACTCTTTCGTAAGGTAAGCAGCCAATTCTGACGTATCATTGAGCAGGTGCTGATAAATGTGTGATATACTGCTGAGACTTCGGCCATCTTTTCTTGCCGCTCGAGCTCTGCACGCTTCGCTAGTCGAAGAATACGTCAGAATTGGCTGCTTACTTATGAAATCGCGCTCCTTAAATACTTCACTGCAGCAGTAATCAATTCCGGCTTGAACATTTGCTCTTTTCGCTTGCTCCAGTTCTGTATATCGCGCGTCAGAATCTCTATCACTTCACTTTCTTCCTTCACCCTCCAATCACTGAGTTCATCCACATTCTCTAAAAGATAATCAACTGAAGAAAGTAACTCCAAAGAATAGTTGGAATAATATCCCCGAAGGAATTCCTTTGTCTTATTACATATCTCTATCAAGCGATTATCCTTGTATGACTCTGCAAAGAATAATGCTTCTTTCTCTGCATCTTCTGTAAGCCAGATATAGTCAAAGGGTTTATTATCCATACCACCCATTCCCTTAATATAGCTACCATTCATATAGTAAAGCACATGGGCTACTTTTCCGCCTGAGTACGGGCCGTAATAATAGGGCTGGTAGTCAATCTTAAACAAATCTTTTGCGCCAAAACGCTGCATAAAATATATCAGTTTTTCTGCCGCAAATACCGAAGCGAATTCGCCTTCCCTATTCATTTCTCCAAACATCATCAACAGCATAGCACGTGCAGGCGTCAGCCTTACTCTTTCACTCTTCATCTTCTCTATGATCACATCCGACGGTTCATAGAGGAATATATCACAGTCAAGATTACCCAAAGCCTTTTCTACCATTTGCTTTACTACAAGCCAGTCAAGTCCTCCATTATGTGATCCAAGTGGCGGAATGGCAATTGAGCGTATTCCACGGTTAATAATTTCCTGCCGTAGCGATTGAAGACCTAGGTCTATATATGAATACTCCGAGGGATACTTCCAGTGAGTTTTGGTGGGGAAGTTCACAATAATCTTATGACCTTGCATCATTGTGTTTTCCTCTGTAACCAATACCTGGCCTATCTTTAATTCTTTCTTCTTGCAAACATTTCTATATACGCGATAATTCTCTGGGAATGATTCACGGAACTGCAGAGCAATACCTTTACCCATCACACCCACTGTATTCACTGTATTAACCAACGCTTGAGCTTCGCTCTCTAGTAGGTTACCTTTTACATAGTGTATCATAATCCCTGCCTTTAGAAATAATAATTACGTGCCATCACAATCATATCAGCAGCAATGCCAAAGCTTATCAATTGATTCTTGGCTTCTTCATTATAAACGACATAACCCCTTACATATTGCGCAGGAAGATCGCAATTTACAAGCAATTCCGCTTCCTTACGCCTTTTAAGGTCTATATCTTCTTCTATATTCCATTGTGAGGAATAAACATCTTCAAACTTTATAATCTGATCAATCTGAGGCAACTTGTCTTTCGTGTAATATGAGGTCAATGCACTTAGCGCATGACCATCTGTAAAGATACAATTAATATCAGCTTTTATCAAATCATCAAGACGCACAACGCAGTAGACAATCTTTTCTGGATCAACTCGTTTCACACCGTTATAGCCATGCTGAATCACATACAACATAGGTGAACGTGGTCCAAGATAAAAGGGGATATAATCGTTCAACCGATAACCATTAACAATACGTCCCCTCCTTAAATCAATAACCTGTCTGTCACCTATACTCACATAGTTCTCCTCCCGCATCGGGGAGTCTGCCTTAACCAAACCACACCTAATTACATGTGGTATATTATTTATATGAGTTATTCGAAAAGCATATTTTAGTCTCTTCTCCATTTCTATGATTGCTTCATCTGCAAAATCTCAAGCATGAATGCCTTCTTGCCAGCAGCAATTTCATCCCCCCACTCAGGTTTTATGGCAGTAGTGTCTGCAGCAGAAATGGCATAAAGCATATCTAAATCATCTTTACTCTCTATTAAATTAGATATTTGCTGCTTATCACGTCCTTTAGTCATGCACTCCCCTACTATATCATGATAAACAACCAACATACAAATCCTCCTAATCTCCTCATCGGACAAATTCTTAATCTCTTCCACCAGAATACGACATAGCATAGGCACAGCATCCGCAGGATGGTCTGGATATGCTCCTGTCATCTTTCCTAACTTCCATTTATTGTTTGGTCCTTTCCCTATATCGTGCAGATATGCTCCTAACTCGAGAACTGACTTAAGATCATCTGATGCACCTTGATAATAAGTAGTTTTCTTCATCTCGCCAACCACCTCTTTGGTATGTTCATCCACCGTATCTTTGTGCGGTTCGTAGTCTTGCAACAATCCCGTCACAGCTTTGAGTTCCGGTAATACAGTAAAATCCTTATCTATTGCATCAACCAAATCCGATACCTTGGCATAGTGATATGAGCCTTTTTTCTTGCTTCGTAGGTTCTTAACTTTACCAATGAGGTCCCTATACTTATTCAACAGGGTCGCCGGGCCAGTTACAAGAGTTATTCTTTCCTGATTAGGGATAAAGAATTTTGTATAAAAGAATTTATAATTGGTTAAACAATAGAGAATCCTTGGTGGCACTACCTCATTAGCCTTGAACACCTGTTCTACTGCGTTCTTAATTCCTTCGTTATACACCAAGATAGTATTTATTTCACTAATATCAACCTTTGTGTGAATAAGTGCTTCAGCCATTTTTTGATGTCGTTCCTCATCAGTCCATCCGCCCCACTTACGACTATCAATCAAGTCCCAATTCAATTTATTTAGTTTATCCGGCTCTTCATAGAACGTTGGCGGTTCCACCGTATTGGCTGATGCATTGGTAAACACAGCATCTTCTTTTTCCAAACGATCTATCTTAACACAGAAATAGATAATATATTGTTGATCTACATTTTTCTGATTCAACAGAGTAAGCAACATCGGGTTCATCGACGAGAAGTAGAATGGGACATAGTCATGAACCTTTCCTCCAGGCCCGACGGGCACATCCATGTTCGCCCTTCTTTCCTGTATGGTCATATTGGCGATATTCTTATGCTGAATACCCTTTTTATTCTTCATATTGGTGCACAACAATCCATTCTTGATGATTGAATCAAGATTATGCACGTCTGTGAAATGAAAAATGTATCTCCACTTATGTTCGTCAGATATAGGCATTATATATATTGCTATTACACTTCAATACTTATTTCCATAATTCCCGCACTACCCGCCATAATACTCCCTCAAGAACTGCTGAACACACATCTGCTGCCGCTGTTGGTTCAATAGCCACTCATTATACTCGTTGAGGATACGCTTGAAGAGTTCCACCTTTTCCTGCCCATCTATGGCCGCACACATCCTTTCCGCTATCTGCGGAGGAAAGTTATTCCTAATGAGATTCTTCTGAGCCTCATTGGCGATCTTGTTATCCAGGATGTTGTTTAGGTCTTGTATCGTTATCATCCTTGTTCTCCTTTGTTTTTTTGTAAATCATTGCGTCCTTGCCATCAATAATCGAAAAATTATCTAAACCTTAATTCAACCTCTTTCCCTTCACCGCAAAGCTTTATCCTGCCTTTAGTATAAATCTCTGCTCTGCCACAAATATTTGCAAAAACACTTACCAATTTATCAGAGTAAATGACCCGTTGGAATCTACTCAGTTGCGCACTACGATAGTCATAATCAGCTCTGTAGTTCTTCACAATCCATTTCCTGAGGCTAGGTCCAATAAAAAACTCATATTCATCTGCATAATATAAGGCATTAACTATACAAGTCTCTATCCTCGGGTTTTTCGTATAGACAACCTCCATTGTATGAGTATTGTAAAAACGACAGAAATCATCACTTATCAGGAAACGTCTTTTATTATAGTCGTAAGCAATTGCAGAAAAATTAAAGAATGCTGTGTTTAATAAAGAATAGACCGTACTTTTCATTCCCTCTTGCAGAATTCCCCAGGTACGTTCCATATCCCAACAATCTATAGTTAGACCATTGGCCACTAGCTTATATCCATTGAATTTATTCTTCCTTATCGAAACATCCCTTAAAAGATCCCGGGGAATAGTCAACTTATGCATATCCTCTGCAACAAAATCAAGGTCTCGATTATTAAGGTAACCTAACAAAAAGTTCCTGATTATCCCGCTGAAAACATAAAGCGGTACTTGCTCAGACACGCAATTAACCAGTTCCTTGGCTTGATTCTCATTTAGAATACCGTCAACGAACAACCCAAACGATGCAGCTTGCGCTTGGATATCTTTTCTATTAGGGCTAAACTCTCTTGATTGCACTATTATCAAATGCTTTGACCACTCAATTTCCTATATTGCTCAACAGCGTATTTATCTGTCATACAGGCCACATGGTCTCTAATAATTCTCAGTTTCTCTTCAAATGCCAAATCTTTCGGGTCAAAATCATCATAAACATCCCATGCCGGTTTGGTTGATTTCTCAAACAGGAGATGCTCCTGAAGAGTGGTCATAAACACAGCCTTAGATAGTGTATGCTTTGCATGCATACGATACGATTTTTCCTTATGAAACAGATATTTCAAATAATAATCAAACAAACCCGAAATAACTGCACTGCCTGTTAACTCCAAAGCTTCAATTTCCCCGTGGCTATACACCCTGGCTCGACTGAATGTCTGAAGCAGCTCGCCTATTTCCGTACTTTTTTTCAAACACAAGCTCATCATTATATCGTCCTTCAACTATATTGTCAAATTGGCTTTTGAAAGTCTCGAAACTATCATTAACCAACGTGGCCATCAACTCGGTCCTAAGCTGAACAACCTTCTTTTTTTCAGGATCATTCTCTTTAAAGTGATTACCAGCCCGCCTCACAACGGCATCTCCCTTTTTTGTGCGTTTAAGCATTGATGTAACGTCATAATACGTCAGCCAGCCCTTACTAATAGCATCCTCCAGATCCATCAGGAGATAGCAAATAGTATCAGCGGCCTCCATAAGAAAAGATAGTGGATGACGGTAATAGGAGAATTCATTTATACTTTCAATACCACAAGCCCCCATCACTTCATCAAGGTAATCTCTTTCAGTAAAAAAGACACCATGCTTACTCTGGGATATATGATAGCCTTCTTTCCCTTTTTTTATCTTGCAGGCCACATTAGGATACTTAACACTTGCTGCAAGTGATGCCGAAGTTAAGTTCAGACCGTACAAATCATTAAAAAATTGCAGTTTGTCAAGATACGGAATCCCTCAGCATTACCATCAAACTGGGCATAGTCGTAATAGGTCTTATTCTTACCTTGTACAAAGTCCCCAACAATATCTTTTACAGATTGAGGTACACCATCCTCTGTTTTGAAACCGGCCCGTTCCACCTCACTCCTAATGATACTGTTGGATGTATTCTCCTCTTTTAAATCTTTTTCAAGTCTAGAAAAGAGGTCCGTAAAGTAATTCTGGATAGCAGTCTCCCCAAAATGGCCCAAGGGGGGGTTCCCAATGTCATGAGCTAAACATATAACTTCCAATAAGGACGTAACATTCTTCCAGAGAACCACATCATTCCCTTCGAAACCAAGTTTCTTTGCCATATCCGCATCTCCACAGACCTTTAGGGCAAACGACCTTCCAACACTGGCCACTTCCATTGAGTGCGTCAAACGGGAGTGAATATTGTCATTAGTAGTCAGCGGGAACACTTGAGTTTTATCATGCAACCTACGAAAGGCAGAACTGAAAACCAGTCGTCCATAATCGCTCTCAATAGGCGAACGAAGATCACTCTTCAAATCTCCGGTCTTTCTTCTTTCATCTGTTTTAGAATCCCGGATCCTGTCGTAAGAGAAATAATTCTTAGTAGCCATAATCTTCACACTTTTTCCCTATTATCATTCCACCACCCGACATAAGCTTGTCGGGCGTGAACATATTTCCAAAAGAATTTTGAGCCAGAAAACCTATAGGACAGCTATCCATTCCTTCATATTTTGCCACTTGTTGCAGACAGCATAACTGTGCTCCAACGTCACGCCATATCAGGCTCATGGGTTCTGTATACTTCGAGGCTGTCCGCATAAATTGCACAGAGAACCATAACAACGTACTCTCTCCAAAAGGCAAAGTTTCCTCCACATCATCAAAAAAGCACTGTTGCAATGTTTCAGCAATTACCAACTTCCTTAAAGAATGGCTCAATGGCTGGTATAGGTACAACTGCCGTCTCTCTCTTTCCTTCAACCCAACCAGAACATCTATCGGATGTCGTCCACCAGCCGACGGAGCAGCAGATCGATACACCGTCACTCCATAATCATCTTGCCCTATGCAGTAGGGCTTCACCGCATAATATAAGACTCTAGACAATGTCTCCAACGGACACGCCCCAAGATGTTTTACCGACCTGCGACAAGAGAAAACATCCATAAACTCCTTCTGAGGCATAGCTGCCTCCACTTTTGGCAACTTCACCTCACTGGCCACATCATATAGATAAGGCTCAAACGGAATTGTTTTCTCCAATATCTTCGGTCCGCTCATCTACAATATCCCCAATTGTTCCTTCACGTACATATATTTGTTGCAGCCGTGGCATTTCCCGCAAGGCTGATTAGATGTGTGACATGAATGGGCATACATCAGCACTCCCTCTGGAATCTGTGACTTCTTTACCAACTCGACGGTAGTCATGCCTATGGCCGGTGCCGTCACTTTGATACCGCCCTCCTGCATGGCAACCAGTTTTGACATCTGCTCATAAAACTCTGGAGTACCGTCTGAATGTTGCGAATCGGTTTTCACAGAGCCAACCATAAGTTCACAAACATCCAATTGTATAGCCTTCATCAAGGCCAGCGTCACCAGCATCTGGTTTCTATAAGGCCACCACTCCGTCACCGGGGCATCACTCAGCGGTTTGGAACCCACTAAGTCTCCACTGCCAAGA
>JAEEGL015054914.1_pt1 | contig 15128 bp, 10 predicted proteins | sample 9134231 | NCBI WGS metagenome assembly JAEEGL01 (sample SAMN16246548, study PRJNA631951) | gut metagenome | biome: gut microbiome; feature: rumen; material: fiber-attached | host: Bos | place: Iran: Karaj | collected 2018-10 | reverse complement strand
TGTTAGTAACTATGCCACAGAGGCTGCCGCTATTACTGCTAATGATGCCTATTACTCTGGTTCTGTTTCCAAGACTCTGGTTAAAGGAAGCAATACCGTTGCCGTAGCTTGTGGAAAAGCCAAGAACTGCCGTGTTAAGGCAGATTTGGCAGGCTTGGCAGATTTCTCAGCCATCTCTGATGCTAAGTTAACTGTTGGTCAGGCAGAAGTGTCATCTCGCGTGTTGAATTCAACCAACACAACAGGTTACTTCTATGCTGGTACAGGTAAGACTATTAGCTATCAGTTGGATTATAAGTATAACAATGTAGCTGCCGCTGCTCTGACAGGTAGCATTTCTGATCCTGTTGCTGCCACAGAGTATCAGGTAAAGGTTGTTACCAACAGCAACGGTACTATTACCCTGACTGTATCTTATGATACTGAGTTCGATGAGCATACAGTCGAGACCATCACTATCGACGCTGCTACCGGCGAAAAGGCTAACTAATAATCCAAGCGAGTATGTCTGAGCGAATACCGCTCCGACATACTCACTTATAAACAAAATAAAATAAAATGAAGAGTACAATAGTTCGTCTTAAGGTCCTGCTCCTGTTGTCAACAGTAATGCTTACTGCTTGCCAAACGGATGATTTGCCTCCTATCCCTAAGCAGGCTCAGACCGGTCGTATTGTGCTCTCTCTTCCAGAGGTGCAACTCTATACAGAAGGTAGTACCAGAGCTGACGGAAATATTGCTGACTACACATATACACTCAATAGTGCGGAAGGTAGTGTTCACGTGGTTTCTGATTCTACTATTACCTTCACCGATGGCTCTGCTATCATACCTGCTGGAACCTATACCCTTACTGCTACCAGCAAGAGTGCACAGGATGCCGGCCCCTGGTATCAGGGAACATCCAGTTCTTTCTCATTGCTTCTTGGCGGTACGCAAGAAGTCTCAATAAATTTGGGCAAGCCCAAGAATGTGGAGATTGCCGTTACTTTCGATAAGAGTTTCACAGACCTCTACGAAAACTATTCTGTAACTATTGGAGGAAAATCCGTCTCTGCCAATGGCAGGCTATATGCTATGCCAGATGAATGGGGTAAAGTTACCTATACCATAAAGGGCTCTGCCAAGGCAGGCTCTCATGTATCCGATATTCCTGCGGAAGGCATTACTGGCACTATTACCGTAGAAGCTGGCAATAGCTATCCGCTAAATATAACAGCCTCATCCATCTCGGATCTCCTGATTCTGATTGGTGAAGGCACACATAACGGCGAGTTCGATACCAAAGAATATCGCCCACTAAACTAAGATAATGAAGCAAAAGCTACTATATATATGTTTGTTAATTCTCTGCGCCTTCGCGTGGAGCGGTGAGGTGTGTGCGATTGACCATCTTCCTATTAGTGGGTATTCTTGTCAGAATGGTAGTACAAACGTGTGGAGTGGGGCGACAAATTGGGATGATAAGACCACAGTTCTTCACTTTAATGGAATACCCTATAAATTATCATTTAAATATGAGCGTTCTGTATCAATTGCTACTAATATGGATTGGTATATAGAGGTTAGTACAGATGGTTCTACTTATACTAGGTTATGGACAAAAAATAATACGGCAAGTGGTAGTGAGACTGATATCGTTATAACGAACAATCAAGCGAATTATCATGATATTCGATATATAAAGTTCTGCTATTCGGGAAACTATGGAGGTAAATTTAGTAATGTCTCAATTACAGAACATCCTCTTGCCTATACAATTGATAAAGAGGCCATCGCTTTTGGTACAAAAACTAAAGGTGCTACGGTCGCATCTCAGTCAGTCACATTAACACATGTAAATGCTGCTGCTTCAACGACAGTTACCTGTAGCGACAATGCTAACTTTACGGTTAGCCCTACTACTATCGCAACGGGCAAAGACAAATGGGGAGCGCAAGCCGTTTCCGTAACTTATAAGAATGTTAATGTCGGTTCGCATAGTGCTACTGTTACAATCTCTGATGGCACGAACACTAAAACGGTATCGGTGAGTGGCACCACACAGACCACCTATTATGGTCAGGCTACGGCTGTATCCTCAGCAGGTGGCACTGCAGGTGTATCGTTTACATCTTATGATGCAGCAACATCTTCAAACGCTACTACAAGCACCGCTAATACCACAGCCACAAGCGGAAGTAAAACTGCATATTACAAGGCTGTTCCTAATACAGGCTATGCTTTCAAAGGTTGGATAAAGGGAACTAGCAGTTATTCGTCTGCTAATGTTCTGTCAGAATCTCTAACATATAATCCAAGTGTTACATATAACTCTGAGGCTTCAGGTAGCCCTACGGTAACTACTTACAAGGCTTGGTTCGCTCCACGATTTTTCTTTTCGGCTTCAGTTACTTCCAGCAATGAGACTTTGGGTACAGTGAATGTCGATGTGGCAGAAGAAATGTTGGGTAACGTGGGTGCAACAAGTGGTACAGTCACTACTACAGCAACCTTCACAGCAACACCCAAAGATGCTGATTGTATATTCCTGGGATGGTATAATTCGAACACTTTCACTGGAGACCCTATCTCAAAGTCTACGACATATACGGAGGATTTGATAAATAGTGTTGTGGGTTCTACAGTGTATGCTACACCTCTTTATGCCCTCTTCAAGAAGAAGCAGAATCTGAAGTGGGCAGATAATAATCTGGATTTGAATCTTGTTTTGGGAGCTCCTAATGTTTCATCTGCAGCTTCTGTTACAAGTAACAAAACGATAACTTACACCAGCAGTAATACAAATGCACTTACTATTTCTGACGATGGTACGATAACAACTGTCGGGCTTGGAAATAGTACAGTTACGGCCAGTGTGGCAGGGGATGATGTTTACATGCCAGAAACCATTTCTCGTGAGTTTAACGTCGGAGAAAGGAAACAGGCAACCTTCACACCAAGTTGGGGTGAAAGCCTGACAACCAATATAGAATTAGGGGAGACAGCGACTATCAATCTTATAAATGTAAACGAGAATTTTACTGTTACAAAAGAGGGTAATAGTATCAGTTGGGAACGTACCAATTCGAATACTATCACGATATCGGCGCTTTCTGCAGGAACTACTACACTTACCCTATCACAGCCTGGCGATGGAGTCTATCTTGATGGCAATACAACTTCATATACCATCAATGTTGTTAAACACCCCAACACCTTTGCTCTCGCAGCAGGAGCAAAGGATATGAAGGTAGGTGAAGAGTGGACGAATGTGGTAACTAACACGGGCAATAATAATACCGCAGTATCTTACAGCGAAGAGGGTGTGGCCACATACGATGCCGAGAACAATATAATCACAGCTGTGGGCGAAGGTTCAACCACTATCACCTTCACTCAGGCGGAAACGACAGAATACCAAGGCACAACCAAAACCATTGATGTTATTGTAAGTAAAGTTGCTAATACCCTCTCGGTTTCTTTGCCCACACAAGAAGTAGAAGTTGGTGGTACAATTACACTTGATGTGGCCAATCGAAATAACACCTCTACCGATATTATCGCAACCATTAGTGACCAGCATCAGACATCTTCAGTAAACAATGGTTCGGGGGTTATTAGTTTCGACCCAACAACAAATAAGATAACGGCTTTGAATGCAGGTACAGCAAAGATTAAGTTCTCTCAACCCGCTACGGCTAAGTATACAGGTTACGAAGGAAGTACGACATACAATATAACAGTCAGTAAGATTAGTAACTTTATTACAATACGACTTAATGGTGAGCAAAAGAACTCAATGAATGTGGCTCGTGGTGCCAATGTACCCATAACATATTCGTCTAATTCCGATGGTGCATACCATGTAAGCCTTAATCAGGGATCGGATGCTATTGCAACTATTAATGCAAATTCAATTGTAGCCGGGAACACTGATGGTACCAATATCTGGGTAATTTCACAAGATGAAACCTATATGTATGAGGCAGCGTCGACAACAGTGCGTATTAAGGTTAATTCTATTGCAGAAGTCGATTCATATCTACATACATCACTTTTAGATGGAAACCATAGTTGGTATACAGGCGCTGGTAATGATTATGAGGTTTCCGTAGATTATATACCCTCGGAACTCAGATTCAAGGCATGGTATACAAATGCTACTGGTGTAAACGAATCTGTCACTGTGGTATGGAAAGACGCACAAGGTAATCAACTCGGATCCCAGAAATTTAATCTTAATAGAGATCAAAACGAGATTCATTACGTATATAATTTGCCAGAACAAGCACGTAAATTTTCATTTAGTGCAACAGGTTCTTTTTCTCAATATCTTTCAGATGTATATGTTGTAAGAAAAACATATATCAAAGCCTCTTCCGATATAACAAATTTAGGATCTGTATATACTGATAATACAGCAACTGCAACGTTAACTCTTGAATGGGGTAGTTCTAATGGCGGTGATATTTCCATTGAGAGCAATAATACACATTTCTCAGCTTCTCCATCATCAATAACAGGAACGGAAAATAGTAATGGAACGAGAAATGTTACAATCACCTATACGCCCGATCCAGAATATTTGGGTCCAGAGGAAGCTACTATCTCAGTGTCCGACTTGTTCTATAGCCAGACGATATCTCTGACAGCCAAAGCACAAAAATATACAACGACTATAGAACGTGGTAGCAACTCGGAAACAGCAACTACAGTTGATGGTGAAATTGATAATGCTTTTGCCTTTACAGGAACAAGTGCTGATTATCCTTCGGCTGATAGTAATGCCGACTTCTATTATACAATCAGTCATACCCAGACTTCGCCTGTGAATAATGGAAGTGGTGTTATCAGTTATGATCCGGAGAATAATACCGTTACAGGTTTGAATGCTGGTACAGCCCGATTGACTATCTATCAGAAAAAGACCAATCTCTATAATGCTACGAGTCAGACATTTGACTTTACCGTCAGTAAGTTGGAAAATAATACAGTAATGGCTCTCAGCACGAAGACAGTGAATATAGATGGTACAGCCACTGTTGAGTTGATGAATGCTGATAGCGATGGTGCATTATCTGCAACATATTCTAATATAAGCTACCTTAACGAGTCACAGAATCGCGAGGGTGGTCTGATGACTTTTGCAGGGAACACATTGACGGGTTGGAACGCTGGTACTGGTACGGTAACCATTACTCAGGCAGAAACCTACAAGTATGTAGCTAAGAGTCAGTCATTCAATGTGACTGTCAACAAGCTTCCACAGACGCTGATATGGGATAATTCAAGTTTGGAAACAACAATGCAGGTTGGTAGTACGTTGGAAGGTAATACAGCCACTTCCGTTGTTGGGCTTACCCCAGTTACCTATTCTTCTGGCAATACAGCTGCCATTACTGTAGATGCCAATACAGGTGTATTGACAGCAGTTGCAACAGGTTCGAATGTCGGTATCACGGCCACACAAGCTGGTAACTACAAATACCTGTCTGCAACACTAACTCGTCAGTTCTCAGTCTTCAATAAGCAAACACCTGCCTTTGCAGCTGATACCCACTTCGAAGGGACAAACGGTAGGGTAGAATACACTGGCACTGCCACCATTACGGTGACGGGTGTGAGTGATGGCGATGATTTCTCCATAACCAATGGTAATAATTCGATTATCAGCGTCGTTCGTGATGGCGAGACGATTACTATAACGGGCTTACAGTTAGGTTCTACTACCTTGACCTTGGCACAGGCAGGTAATGACGACTTTATTGCCAAAAGCCAGACATACAAAATTGAGGTTTTCTGGCCAGATGATTTCCTGGCGTTGTCTTCTACCGTTGAACCTACCCATACAGCAGGCACATATAGAAAGGTATTTGTGAATAATACCCTCAAAGCTGGCTACTCCACCATTGCTCTGCCATTTAATACCACAGTTGAGACCTTAACAGGTCGGGCTGCAAATGACAATGATTGGGTGGCACAACTGAGTGTGGTAACTTATAATGCCAAAGATGGCTATTCTCTTTACTTCGAGAAGAAGAATACCATTGAAGCGAACCAGCCTTATATCCTGCATTTGGGTACAGCTGTTGATTCTCCTGTATTCACTAATGTAAGTGTGGTGGCTGCAGAAGAAGCAACCCAGAATGCATCAAAGGGCATTCATGTTACTGACTGGACGATGCACTCTAACTATGACCCAGCCTTCGATATGAATGGCTATTACGGCGTAGTGAATGGTGAAGGTGTCCTGAAGAAGGGTCCTGCTAACTCTACGCTGAAGGCCTTCCATGCTTACATAGAAGGACCGACATCAGCGGAGGTGAAGGCTGCTTATCTGGATGAGGATGAGGCAGATGGTATTCTGGAACTCATCAACAATCAGGAGAACCAGAGTGGTGATCAGTTGATTTACGACCTGCAGGGACGTAGGCTTCCACGTGCCCAGGCCGGTATAAATATTGTAATAAGAGATGGTAAAGTGAGGAAGGAAATAGAGCCGCGAAGGTAGTAGTGGCTCTTCTTTTCTCAATTAATAGATTGTTTTACAGGTTAGTTTTATTTATGGTGTTTTTCTTTGTTGTTTGTTTCTATGCTTACTTTATTCTATATTTCTTAAGGCATAGATTATTTACCGGTACACGTAAGAATATTTACTGGTACACGTAGAAAAAAGTTTTTCTACACGTAGTAGTAATAGAAGTGTAACGAGCGATGAAATGGTTGTTTTTTTCTAAATATCGGTAAGTTTCTTATTTATTACCGTATTTTATATTATGGTATTACAAGAAATAATACTTTTGCAACTCAAAAAAAAGGTGTTATTTATTTTGAATAGTCAAATGCGAAAAGTTATTTCCATATCAATGGCTTTGGGTGTTTTTTCTTTGAGCTCGTGTATCAAGGAGGAGCCCATGAATGCAGAGTGTGATATAGAATCCGTATCTGTGCATGTTGATAATCCGATTAGTATTTTCCATCACGAATATGATACGCTGAAGGTCGTCGGATCGGCTTCGGATAGAATTGTTTTCCTGATCCGCTCTCAGGAGAATGTATCCCAGTTACCTTTGACATTGAATCTTACTTCGGGCGCTACCGCTTTTATTAAAGATGCAAATGGCAACTTTTCTGAGTTCAAGAATGGTAGTCTTGTAGATTTTTCACAGGAAAGGGAACAGGTTTTCCGCGTTCTTTCCGAGGACAAGAACTGGAACAGGACATATTCAATAGTTTTTGAACATGAAATACCGGCGGAAGGTGACTTTACCCTCGGTTTCGAAGATTATACTCTTGACGCTACAGGTAAATACTACGAATGGCAGGTTCTGGATGCTAAAGTCGCAAATGTATTTACCGACGGTAAATGGAAAAACGGGAATCCCGGTTACAAGTTGAGCAAATCCTCTGCAAAACCTATGGAATACCCATCTGTTCCTGTTGTTGATGGCGGTCCCGACGGAAGTTCTTGTGTTAAACTTGAGACCAAAGATACTGGTTCTTTTGGTAGTATGGTTAATATGAGGTTGGCCAGCGGAAGTATGTTTAATGGCATCTTCGATGTCAGCAATGCGTTGAAAGATGCCCTGAAAGCTACCCGTTTCGGATCTCCTTTTGCACACAAACCTGAGAAAATGACGGTTTGGCTTAAATACGAGCCAGGTGCTGTTTTCCAGGATAGGATGGGAAAACCGATGGAGGGCATTATAGATGAGCCGGATGCTTATGTGGTATTCTATCGTAATCAGGACGAGTCTGGTAACGAGGTGATGATTGACGGTAACGACATGTTTACCAATCCGCATATTGTCGGTTTAGGCCGTCTTCCCCATAATCTAAACGAGGATGGAACAGATAAACTCTGCGATACTCCAATTCATGGACTTAGCTCAACGTGGAAACTCGTAGATATACCTGTTGTTTACCAAAAGGAAGTTGATCCCGAAATCCTTGCGAACAAGGGCTATAGTCTTGCCATCAGTTTCGCAAGCAGTTGGCAGGGAGGCTATTTCCAGGGTGCAATCGGAAGTAAGTTGTTCTTGGATAATGTATCGCTTTATTGCGAAAAAGATGAGCAATGATGGGTTAGTTGACGAGTTGTTTGTTATTTGCTGCTTTTCAATGAATGCGTTAAAGAGAAAATGATGATGACAAATAAAATGAAATATATTCTTGCAGTGGTTGCCCTTTTGTCTGCAACTACAATGCAAGCTCAGGATTCCTGGGAAAAATGGGGCCCCACAAGGGGAATGAAAGGTGCGGGCGTCCTTGTCCGTGCAGGTTACACAATAGGCGGTACCACACCTTTGCCTTTACCGGAGGAAATACGTTCCATTAATGCCTTTTCGCCTAAAGGCGGCGCCACAATAGGTGTTGATGTATATAAGATGTTTTGTAAACGTTGGGGAGCCAGTATGGGATGGCATTTCTTTTACGAAGGCTTCCACACAAGTGCTGATGTTAAGAATTACAAGATGTCCCTGACAATGGATGGAAATACGATGTCAGGCTATTTTACCGGAACAGATATTACCAACACCGATATGTGGGGCATGACCATCCCTATATTGGCAACATTCAGGATATCTCCGCGTTGGAACCTGAGTTTCGGTCCCTATCTCAGCACATATTTCAAGAAGAATTTTAGCGGCGAGGTATATGATAACGAGAAAGGTGTCGGCTACCTTCGCGTTAACGATCCCACCGGTGAGAAAGTAAATATTGACAGGAATAATCCGGCTACATACGATTTTTCCGATAATATGTTCCAATGGAATGCAGGTATGGAAGTCGGTTTCGATTGGAAAGCCTGTAAGCACATGAATGTCTTTGCCAAGTTGGATTGGGGTATGACTAATATATGGGAACCGGATTTCGATGCCGTAGCTTTCAGAATGTACCCCATTTATGCGACTATAGGATTAGCATACAGATATTAAACTTATATTTTTATGAAGAAACTTATACTCTTTTTATCGTGTTTTATCACCGCTCTGGTGATGTTTGCTCAAGGTAAAGTCTATACCGAGCAACTTGTATTAACCATTAATGGTGAAATTTCTGCACCTCAAGACGCAGGTGTTGTTGTTGTTGACAATGGTAATAACACCATTAATTTCGTGCTGAAGAATTTCTTTCTTGTTAATGGTGAGAATACTATTCCTGTTGGTAACATTAGTGTAGAGAACCTTCCCGTAAAGAAGGGTGAGGACGGCTTGGACTATATCACCTTCGATGGCTCAATTGTCATTCAGCCTGGTGATATGGAAGGCATTGATATGTGGGTCGGTCCTATGGTAGGCGAGATTCCCATGAAACTTCAGGGAAAAATGAACGAAGATAAACTCTTTGTCACCATCGACATCAACATGCAAGAGTCCCTTGGTCAGATAGTTTATGTCCAACTTGGTACAGACGACTTTGTTGATAAAGAAAAAGAAGATGCGATTAACGGCATTACAACTGTCCGTAAATCTTCTTCAGCTATCTATGATTTGAATGGCCGTAGGATTCATGCCCAATCCGCAATTCTCAATTCTCAATCGAAGAAAGGACTTTACATCGTAGGCGGAAAGAAGGTTTTGTTCTAAGCCTAATATATAATAAGGTGTAAAGTAAAGTGATGAAAGCCCTCTGTTACATATTATTATATGCGTTGCTGCCTGTGTATTCATATGCACAGACTGACACATTAGTGCCCCAGCAGCCGGCAGAGGATTTTGTCATAGCTTCTGTATGCGTGGCAACACCGGGTGATGATATATATGCCGCTCTTGGCCACGCATGTTTGCGTTTGCAATGCCCGACGCACGGACTTGATTATGTTTACAGCTATGAGGCAGAGGATGTAAATCATAATGTAGCGCGATTCTTTGCAGGTAAACTGAAGATGGCTGTTCGGACAGTTCCTACTGAGGAATACATCGCTCAATATGTTCCGCAGGGCAGAGGAGTAAAAGAGTATGTTCTGAATCTTCCGGTTCGTGTGAAGCAGCGTTTGTGGGAACAAATGGACGCGCGGTCGGAATATAGTCCTATTCCTTATGACTATATGAATAACGGATGTGCCGTTTCTGTACTCAGTTGGTTGGAGGATGCTATTGGTAAGGACAGTCTTGAATACGGTCCCTGGCCGGAAAAATTCAATCGGTCACGAAAGGAAATGGGTGGAGATAGCATCCGGAATAAATGGAACCATATATTTGTTTGCACATTTGTAACAGGTGAGGCAAATAGCCTGGATATAGAGAACACCCGTAAGGTGATTGTTCCTACAGAACTGATAGAGGTGTTGTCAGACGCCAGTGCATTCGGAGCACCTTTGCTTTCTGGTGAATGCAACGAGTTGCTCAAGCCAGCCAAAACAGTTCGTGATGCCAGTTTTACACCGCTCATGCTGTCGCTTATAGTTCTTTTGCTGTCAGTCCTTAACCTACGATTGCGCAAGGGGTGGCTCAGATGTGCTGTTCTTGTGCCATGTCTGCTGCTTGGGACATTTGTCCTGTATCTGGTTGTACTTTCCGATTTGCCTTGTACGCAATGGAACTGGCTCGTCATACCATTCTGCCCACTGCCTTTCATCTTCTGGAAGTGGAGAAGGTATTGGGTATTGCCTTTTGCGGTAATGTGTGTCGTGTGGGTTGTGGGAATGCTGGTATATCCGCATCAGATAGTTGATGATGCTCATTTGGTGCTTGCTATTGCAATGGCAGTATGTAATGTAGAAATCAGATTAAATCGAAATAATAAATCAAAATAATATAAACATTAACTTAGTGATTATGAAAGGAATTAGTTTTTCAAGGTTTTTGGGGCTTTTCATGGTGATGTTCGCCATGTTTAGCATGTCGGTGTTTGCAAACAACAAAGATTATTATTCCAAGACTACTGTCAAGGCAGTAGGCGAAGGTAAGGTGTATGTAAAGTACAAGGCTGCAGCAGAGGCTCCCGAGTATGCCACAGAATCTGAAGCTGTTTCGGAAAAGGATAGTCAGGCTGAGGCTCCCAAACATTCTTATTTTCTGTATGCTCAGGCAAACGAAGGTTCTAAGTTCGCAGGTTGGTTTGATAATGAGGAATGTACAGGTTCTGCAATAAGTGGCAGCGCAGAATACGAGGTTTCATTTACTGTGACTTCTAATACTGCAGATGAGCCAACTACCATGAATTTCTTTGCAAAATTCGTAGATTCTTCTGCACCTCTTCTGGCATGTAATATCCCCCATGTTTATTTAAACATTGATGCAGCCCCAGTCGCTAATGAAGGGTTGATAATAGAGAATATTACTCCTGCGTTTGAATCCAGCAACACAGATGTTGTTACTGTAGATGCGGAAGGCAAGCTTACCCCAGTGGGGGCTGGTTCATCCACTATTACCGTTTCGGGTGAGGGCCAGTCTGTTTCTTATGTAGCTACTGTTGTCAATAATCTGACAGCTGGCGTTACACAAATTGGTAATGGCGATTTTGAAGACTGGCGTGGTGCATCAGACAGTAATCATGCCCCTGACAACTGGAATTCATTTGAGACTAATGAAGGCTCTCTCGCTTCCTTGGCTCGTGCACAGCAGGTTCAACTTGTAGAGGGTGCCCGTCCTGGCAGTAATGGCTTTTATTGCGTTGACATTTACTCTCGTTCTGTAATGGGAGTTGTTGCTCAGGGTAATCTTACTACCGGTTGTATTAATGCTGGTGCCACTTCGGCTGCCGCAAAGGATAACTACAACTACAGCAAAACATCGGATCCTTCGAAAAGTGAGACGCTCTCCAAGATACCAACAGCTATCCGTTTCTGGGCTAAGTTCGTTCCTGCTGCTGAAAATGCGCAGCATCCCAATGCTCATGTTGAGGCTGTTGTACATGATAATTTCGATTATATTACTTACAGCCAGCCTTCTTTCGAATCGGATGAGGAAAAATCTCATGTTGTAGCAAGGGTAAGGAAGGATTTCCCTACCACCAATGGAGAATGGGTTGAGTTTACAGTTCCTTTCGATAAGACAGCTAATGCTGTAAATGGTCAGTTGTACATTATTGTAAATTTGGCTACTAATGCTGATCCCGGTCAGGGTCAGGCAGGTGATCATCTCTACATCGATGACATTGAACTCTTGTATGAGACAGAGTATGCTCAGGCTCCTGTAGCTATGACAGATGCTAAATATGCAACTTTCTGTGCTCCTTTCGAGGTAAACGTTCCTTTTGGTATGAAGGCTTATACCGTTGATGGCGTAAAAGATAATGCATCGCTTGATATGAAAGAGGTTGAAGGTGTTATTCCTGCCAATACACCTGTTATCCTTGAGGGTAATAGCGTGACTTCTCTCACAGCTTATGGCGTTGCAGAACCCGCAACGGCTCAGGCTGGTTTGCTTACTGGTGTGTACGAGGAGACCGTGGCTCCTGTAGGTTCTTATGTACTGCAGAATTTAGAAGGTGCTGTCGGTATGTATAAGGTCACAGAGGGTACACAGCCTAAGGTTGAACCTAATCATGCTTATCTTACTGTTCCTGCTTCTAATGTGAGGGCTTACTTCTTCAGTTCAGAAAGTGCAACTGCTATTGAAAATGTCAATGTTAAAGATAATGATAACAAGGGCGCTATTTACAACATTGCAGGTCAGCGCATTAGCCGGATGCAGAAGGGTATAAACATTATTAACGGGAAAAAGGTTGCTGTAAAGTAAGTATTCGTATTACCTTTTACTACAAAACTGAAATAGAAATGAAAAAGAAATATATAATACCAGTAACACTGGTTGATGAGGCTGAGGTTCAGAATATGATGGCTGTTTCACTTATGGATGGTCAGGCAGATGCGAACGCGGATGTCCTGACAAGAGAAAACACCAGCTGGAACATTTGGTCAGAAGATGAATAACCTTTCTGAATCAGTTGTAATTATCATAAAAAACACGGCAACCCATTTTGGCTGCCGTGTTTTTTTTTATTCTCTTTTTTTCTTTTGGTTCCAGTAATCATCCAAGGTAATGCCTTCCATCTTCAGGAAACAGGAGCGGGCGGTTTGTATTGTGCCGAAACCTGCATCAACAACTTCTCCAAGGGCGGAAATCCTTTCCTTGGTAATTAAGAACTTCAGTTCCTCTATGCGATAACGGTTGATATAATCGTGTACATTATTATAACCCTGACTTCGAACACACTGAAGGATAAGGTGGCGGTTATAGCCTACGGCTTCGCATAGACGGTCGCGACCGAAAGTGTTGTCCGTCCATTCTTCCTTGTGGTTCTGCATCCAAAACTCGATGCGTTTAAATCGCAGCAAGTTAGCTTCGTTAAAGTCTTCCTTCTCGGCTTTCTCAACAATATCTTCTGTAGGCGCTTCTTCCACTTCTATCAGTGCCGGCTGTGGCAAATGAATGGCCATTTCCTCTAATGTGCGGAAAGCCAGATACATGTTTAGTAGTGTAAAGATAATGACGTATATCATTAACGCCGTAGGATTATACACAATGGAGACGGTCGTAAAAAAGACCACAGAGAATCCCAAAGCTAAGCAGTAGCCAATCTGGTAGCTTGGAATATCGGTCTTGTGAACCAGACGGCGAGGAAGCAGGAATATATTAACAATATAATAGATAGTGATGGCGAGGGTAAGGATGCGTAACAATACATCGCTGGAAAGCAGATTCTGAATCACTTCATTGAAGGTGTGCATAATAACAATCTTGCTTCCCATCAGCCTTGCCGCCGAGTAAACAGCTATCAGCGCTATGACCGGTCGGGCATATTTAACCATACGTTTGACCTGCAGGAAACCTGGCATGGGAATACTAAGGGGAAATATACTTTGAAGGTAAACACCACATAAAAGGGGCATAATCATGGCAGGATGCATGATGCCCGGCTCGCCTTCGGCTATTTGTTTGCTGATAAAGGTGACACCAGCCAGTACAAATCCGAAGATACCGTTTACCCATGTCAGACATAGATATTGTACTTTGTGGCGAGCGAAAATACCGGTCGTAGCGCTAACCATTAGGTGTGCTGTTGCGCTGCATGCTAGTATCAGAAGTATCGTGTTTGAATCCATTTTCTTTAGTTGATAGTTGACAGTTTCGCGGGCAAAGATAGCTATTTTATGCAAATCAAGGTATATTTTTCTAAAATTATTTGTCCTTTTAAGGTAAAAGATGTAATTTTGTAATTCGTAAAGGTGTAGAAGGATTTTATGTTAAAAGGCATTGTTGTACGTACGATTGTTTTCTTGCTTGTCCTGTTGGTCATATTGCCAATGGGTGCTTCTTTGCGTAAGAAACGCGTAGTGGCAAAACCTGATACGATTCCTCTTGTTGAAAAGATGCGTGACCTTGGTCGTACTGAGCGTATGAGTTGTTCTACGTTTCCGGTTAAGATTCACACCAGCGGCAGAGCCGTACAGATTCAGAGTGACCATAATCAGATTCTTCCTATCTATACCAGAGAAGGTGCTTTCTTTATGGCAGTACGCCTGAATAAAGGTGTGAACTGGCTGAACGGGCTACCTCGCGGGCATTATTTTATTAACAACCGTCCCATCACTATTAACTGAAACCATGTCGGAGCAAGAAAATACAATCCAGGAAATTGACCTTGACAAGATTATCCGCAATAAGATGGGTAAGAAGGCATGGTGTATTCCTAAGTTCGTTATAAGTTGGCTTAAACGTGTTATCCATCAGGAATTTATTAATGTGTACCTTCGTAGGGGCTATGTGGGTGTGGATTTCTGCAAGTATTGTGTGGAGTATTTGGGTGTTAAGGTTAATGTGGAAGGACGCGAGAACCTGCCCGCAGACAGCCGCTATTACACTTTTGTGAGCAATCACCCCTTAGGAGCCGTTGATGGTGTAACTTTAGGGTGGGTGATAGGTGAACATTACGAAGGCAAAATAAAATATCTGGTTAATGATCTGCTGATGAACCTGAAAGGACTGGCTCCATTGTGCGTCCCTATCAACAAATTTGGTAAAAACGGAAGGAATTTTCCGGCTATGGTGGAGAGCGCATTCTCCGGCGAGAACCACGTTATAATGTTTCCTGCGGGTCTGTGCAGTCGTAAGAATGACGAAGGTTTGATAAGGGACGTTGCCTGGAGCAAATCATTTATCACAAAATCCGTACAGCATCAGCGCGATGTTGTTCCC
>JAEEGL014816867.1_pt1 | contig 15128 bp, 13 predicted proteins | sample 9134231 | NCBI WGS metagenome assembly JAEEGL01 (sample SAMN16246548, study PRJNA631951) | gut metagenome | biome: gut microbiome; feature: rumen; material: fiber-attached | host: Bos | place: Iran: Karaj | collected 2018-10 | reverse complement strand
CACTCAGCTTGTAAATCAGTTACAGACACCCATAGTAGGTATGACGGGTGTGATACCGCGTATTTATACAACAATAGCCAGTGCTGAAAGACTAATGGAAGTAAATCAGTTAGGCGAAGAAACATCAGTAAATGAAGAGTGTATTCAAACCGATGAAATACAGAAGTTATATGATGAAAGGTTTGAGAAAATAGAACTTAAAAATGTTGAGTACACCTATTATCCGGCATCAAGCAGTAGTTTTGAGTTAAGCAAAGAAAATATGCCTATAGCCCTGAATGATTTCTCTATGCAGATAAATAAGGGTCAGTATGTGGCTTTTGTTGGTCACAGCGGTTGCGGTAAATCAACGGTATTAAAAATACTGATGAGCGTTTATAAGCCTGATAAAGGGGAAGCGTTAATATCTGTATCGGGTAAATCTGAACCTCTTACTAAAAAGTGGAGAAAACTGTTTGCTTTTGTTCCTCAGGGCAACTTCCTAATGAGCGGTACGATAAGAGAAATAGTCGGTTTTGCAAATCGCTCAAAAATGCAGGATGAAGAAGCGATTAGAAATGCACTTCGTATAGCAGATGCAGAGGGTTTTGTATACGAGTTGGAAGAAGGAATAGACACTCTTCTCGGAGAGAGAGGAACAGGCTTATCTGAAGGCCAAATGCAACGTTTGGCTATAGCCAGAGCAATCTTCTCTGAGAGACCGATTCTCCTCATGGATGAAGCAACGAGTTCGTTAGATGAAGAGACAGAAAAACACGTATTGCAGAATCTCAGATCAATGACCAATAAAACGGTAATAATCATTACTCACAGAGCATCAGTTTTGGATATTTGTGATGAAGTAATAAAGTTTCAGTAAAAAGGATTTTCCTTGTTGGAAAATCCTTTTAAATTGTTCAAAAAACTTCTTGCATAAATGCTTTGATTTTGTTAGAATCAATAGGTTTGTGTTTGTTGAACATAAGCCCTATATATGATACAATAAAATGTCATATTATGGGTTTTCAGGGGATATGTGACAATAATCATATAATCAATAATTTTATGCTGATTAGGTCTAATGAATTCAGCATGAGTATTTCTATGCATATTGTATTCTAGTATCCCCTCATAAAATATCAAAGGTAATAAAATCGTGGCTGAAGAAATAAGTGTAAATACTTCTGTTAAAAATGTATTTATCATAGGTGCAAAATGTATCGGTCAATATGGCGGATATGAAACATTCCTTGATAAGTTAACGGAAGTTCACCAGAATGAAAATCCAATACAATACTATATTGTGACTAAAGCTAATGGCGATGGTGCAATGGATGAAACGAAACTATTCGGAGTTTCTGATATAGATAAGAATGAAGACGGATCAGTCAATTCGTTTAAATATCACAATGCAAATGTGGTCAAACTTCAAGTGCCTCAGATTGGAGCAGCACAGGCCATAGTATACGACATTAAGGCTTTTAAATGGTGTTTGAAATACATTTCTAATAACCATATTGAAAACGCTATTATTTATGTTTTAGCCTGTCGAATAGGACCATTCTTTGGCTCGCTAGTCAAGAAGGCTCATAAACTTGGCGCAAAGGTATATGTAAATCCTGATGGCCATGAATGGAAGAGAGCAAAGTGGTCAAAACCAATCAGAAAGTATTGGAAAGAATCTGAGAAACTGATGGTTAAGCATGCAGATTTGCTGGTGTGCGATTCTGTAAATATCGAGAAGTATATAAAAGAGGAGTATGAGAAATACTCTCCTTCTACTGTATATATAGCTTATGGAGCAGATATTACTCCATCAACATTATCTGATGATGATCCTAAGTTTTGTGACTGGTTAAACAGTCATGGATTAAAACCCGGATTATATTATATGTGTTGTGGCCGATTTGTTCCTGAGAACAGTTTTGAGATTATGATTAGAGAATTTATGAAATCTAATTCTTCTCGTGATTTCGCATTAATAACAACAAAGAATGACAGTCTTCTTTCTGAACTTGAAGAAAAACTTCATTGGAAATCCGACCCAAGAATTAAATTTGTTGGAGCGGTATATGATAGTCAGCTATTAAAGAAGATTCGTGAAAATGCGTATGGAAATTTCCATGGTCATACCGTAGGCGGAACTAATCCCAGTCTTCTTGAGGCATTGGGGTCCACAGATTTGAATCTACTGATTGATGTTGGTTTTAATCGAGAAGTTGGTCAGGATGCTGCGCTGTATTGGAATGGCAATGAAGGTATTTTGAGTCAACTGATAGACAAAGCAGATGGGATGGATTTATCTCAAAGAAAAGAAATGGGAGAAAAAGCTAAAGAACGTATAATGAGTGCTTTTAGTTGGAAATTTATAGGTGATGAATATAGGAGATTATGGGTAAAATGAAACTACTTCATTATTCTCTTGGTTTTCCGCCATATAGAACAGGAGGATTAACTAAGTTCTGTATGGATCTTATGAGTCAGCAGACCAAGGATGGTCATATTGTATCATTATTATGGCCGGGAGAAATAAGGAAAAAAATGGGTAAAACCAGGATTAGGAAGCATAATTCAGTTGTAGGAATTGAGAGTTATGAAATAATCAATCCTACACCTATCTCTTATGATGAGGGTATTAAAGATTTTAAATACTTTACAAGTCAGGGAAATCGTAAGGCATATGAAGAATTATTAAATATTGTTAATCCTGATATAATTCATATTCATACCCTTATGGGTTTGCATAAAGCTTTTTTAGATGTTGCTAAAGAGAAAAAAATCAGAATAGTTTTTACTGCGCATGATTTTTTCCCAATCTGCCCTAAAGTAACATTATTTCGCAATGGAGGTATTTGTTGTTCAATAAAAACTTGCGATGAATGTGGAATATGTAATAATACTGCTTTAAGTCTTAACAAGATTAAAATACTTCAATCTCCCCTATATAGAGGATTAAAAGACAATAAAATAGTTAAGAAACTTAGAAAAAGGCACAGAGATGAATTTTTAGGTGAAAAGATAGATATTAATGAAACAAGCGTTGGAACGGCTGATGATTTTAAGGCACTTCGTGAGTATTACTACTCGTTACTAAAAATGATGGATGCTATTCATTATAACAGTAGTATTACGAGAAAAGTTTACGAAAATGTATTCAAATTAGAGCGTTTTGTTCAAATTCCTATTACTCACTCGGATATTAAAAATCATAAAAAAACAAGAGTTTTTAACAACGAAAAACTTAGAATAAGGTATTTGGGTCCACAATCTAATGGGAAAGGGTTTGCTATTTTAAAGAATTCAGTTGAAAAATTATGGCTTGAAGAGAAAAAAATATCTCTTGATGTTCATTTCTTTATGGAAAATAAACCAGATTTCATTAATTGTCACGATCGTTTTTGTTCTGACGATTTAGAAAGTATATTTGAAAACACTGATATAATGGTATGTCCTAGCATTTGGTATGAAACTTTTGGGTATACAGTGCTAGAAGCATTGAGTTATGGAGTACCCGTTATTGTTAGCGATTCTGTGGGAGCAAAAGATATTATTACTGACGGTGCAGGAATAATAATTCGCGATATTAATGAAGAAAACTTGTATGAAGAATTAAAAACGTTGAATAGCAGAAAATTGGCGCTAATGAATAAGAAGATTGTGGAAGAACAAGAAATAATAACGATGGTTGATATGACAAAAATACTAAATAAACAATTGTATTTAATCGACTAATCAATTGCTCAAATAATTAAGGCTTTCTATGAAAAGTATGTGAAAGGATTCAATGACGTGACAAACGTAATTCAAGCAAATAATAAAAAAAGAATAATTATTCTTTTTGCAGTTCTTTTGCTTATAGATATATTTATGCCATCCTTTTTAGCTTACATTAGTAATGTAACAGTTTTTATGTACTTCGTTTTAAGCTATAAAGGGAAAATACCGTTTTTAATCTATGGAATGAAATATATATATCTTATTGTTTTATTAGGGCTACTGATAGGTGCAATTGAACTTCTTTTGGGAAGATTCGAAACTAGGGATTATATTCGAGATATTTATTATTTCACAAATCCTATTTTTGTAATAATGGTGGGAGCATATATAAGGAAAAAGTGCAAAGATGATGTTCAGTTTTTTAATACTATTTTATTAGTGGCAGGCATTCAAGCAGCATTTTATTTATGTAATGCTGGATTAATAGTAGTAAGAGAAGGGCTTAATTTTTCTTTTAGAAATTGGAGAATTACATTTGGTGATTCAAATCCTATTGCAGCAACAGCAGTTTTCATATTATTAATTGATGGGAAAAAGCTATTGACATCGATTAATAAAAAACTTAGAGTTGCTATTTTTGTGCTATGTATTGTGGAAATAGTTTTTTCTATGTCAAGGACAAATATTTATTTGGTTCTAATTACAACTTTTTATGTGGCATTTAGAAGAGGCGTTTTCAAGAATGTTAAGAAATGGTTCAAGTATTTAGTTTTAGCAGTATTAATTATTTTTTTGGCAGTATTATTTCTTGGACGAACGGATGCTATTACTGCATTCATAAATAAAACATTAAGTTCATTTAGCGAAATCAACAATACGCTTGATTGGACAAATGCTTCTGTGATTCAAGGTAATTGGAGAGGTTATGAAACATATTCAGCATTAGTGCAATTTAGAAATTATTCGTTTCTTCATCAATTGATAGGATATGGATTTGGTGAAAGAATCGAAGTAGGAATTTATGCAAATAAATATTTAAATATTCTTAATTCAGATGGATCTGCTGCAACAACAATTCCAGTATTGCACAATGGATACTCAACAATACTTTGTAAGCTTGGACTAAGTGGTATTATCCTATATTTAATGTTCTATGTATCTCTCTTAAGAACGGGGATGAAGAAAAAAAACAATTGTGTGTATTCAGAAATACTTGTAGCAATCGTACTAGCAATGATTGGTGAAACATATGTATTAAATGGTTTATTTAGAGAAGTTATCAACTTCCCATTTGTATATATGATTGGATATTTGGGTTATTCAATTATGACGGAGGGTTCGAATTATGTCCATGATTGAAAATATAAAGCTTAATAGATTAAGAAAAAAATGGAGATTGAATAATAAACATAATAAAACAAGGATAGCTAATTTATGTAATATAAATCAAATAAAGGTTGGAAAAGGTACATACGGACCTATATATGCATTGACACATGGAACAGATTCAAGATTGTCAATAGGAAATTATTGCTCAATTGGTCCGCAAGTTGCGTTTGTTCTTCAGTCGGATCATCCAACAAATCATTTTACAACCTATCCAATTAAAGTTATGAGCGGACTAGTTCCTTACGAGGCATCAACTAAAGGAGATATCATTATTGAGGATGATGTTTGGATAGGAATGAGAACTATTATTATGTCTGGTGTCCACATCGGACGAGGGGCTGTAATAGCAGCGGGAACAATTGTAACACATGATATCCCGCCGTATGCTATTGTAGCCGGAACCCCGGGCATAATAAAAAAATACAGGTTTGATAAAGATACAATTGAGATTTTAATGAAAATTGATTATTCATCAATAGAAATTGATTTATTATCAAATATTATTGAAGATCTTTATCAGAAAATAAATGATAAAGAAGATGCAATAAAAGTTTTAAACATTCTTCAAGAAAATGGCATTAAGATTAAAGAGGAAATAGAAAAGGAGTTATAGTTGTGAATATTCTAGCCTATTATCTTCCACAGTTTCATGAGATAGAGGAAAACAATGAATGGTGGGGAAAAGGATTTACTGAGTGGACTAATGTAAAAAAGGCAAAACCATTGTTTGAGGGGCACAATATGCCTCGAATTCCTTTAAACAAATTTTATTATGATTTAACAGATGTATCCGTTCAAAAATGGCAGGTTGAAATAGCAAAAAAATACGGGATATATGGTTTTTGTATGTATCACTATTGGTTTAACGGTCATATGCTATTAGAAAAGCCTATTAACCAGTATTTAGAACACAAAGAATTAGATTTACCTTTTTGTTTTAGCTGGGCAAACGAATATTGGACAAATGGTTGGGTTTCGGCAGAAAACAAGATTCTTATGGCTCATGATAATAATGATGAACAGGATTGGATTAATCATTTTAATTATTTTTTGCCTTTTTTTAAGGATGAAAGATATATAAAAATAGATGGTCGCCCTTTATTAATTATTTATTTTCCAAACATTCTTCAAAGATGTAATGAAATGATTTTATGTTGGAGACAATTGGCTAAGGAAAATGGTTTCCCGGATATTTTTGTATTATATCAAAAAGCCATGACACATTTTGATAATAGCGTGGACAAATCAGAATTTGACGGTGGTATTGAATTTCAACCGGGTTATTCACTAGAGAAGAATGGAAATCCTACTCAAAGAAAATTATCAAATATAAAATTCAAAATAGTTAACTCTATAAAGTTAAAGCTAGGAGTTTCGTTTAAAAAAAGTGATAAACCACAGAAACTTTTACATAGAGACTATGATGAGGTTTGGAAAGATATCATTAATTCGAAACCAGATAATGAAAAAATGTTTCCAGGGGCTTTTGTTGATTGGGATAATACACCACGAAAAGGTACTCGAGGAAGTTTATACGATGGGGTTTCTCCTGAAAAGTTTGAGTATTATATGACTAAACAAATTAGTAATGCAAGAAATGTATATCATAAAGATTATTTGTTTATTTTTGCTTGGAATGAATGGGGCGAAAGTGGATATTTGGAACCAGATGAAAAATATGGATTTGGCTATCTTGAGGCTTTAAAATCTGCTTTGGAAAAAAACAATGAATTTCCCTCATACTAAAAATATTTTATGATAAAATTTGTGATTTAAAAGAAATAACTAGATAACTTTAAACTGATTGAGGCAAGAAAATGAGTAATAAGAAAAATATATTTAGAAGTATCATAGGAGTTACAACTAGTAATATTGCCACAATTATTGCGGGAATAATCATTGGGTTCATTATACCTAAAGTTCTTCCGGTTGAAGGATTCGGATACTATAAGTCTTTTACCTTATATGTTACATATGCAGGATTCTTTAGCATTGGTATTATTGATGGAATAGTTCTTGATTATGGTGGAATTGATTACTCTGAATATGATAAACGTTTTTTTAGATCAGTTTTCAGATGGTATATTATTATTCATTTAATTTGGGCATTAGCAATTGTTACAATATCTATTTTGTTTAAGGATAGAAACTATTCGTTCTTAATATTTATGATTGCTATTTATATGTTTTTTGCAAATACAGTTGGATATTTTCAGCAAATATCTCAAATAACACAGCGTTTTAAAGAGTATTCAAAAGCAAAAGTAATACAATCTGTAATGAAAATTACAGGTGGACTAGTAATGGTTGGCCTATATTTTATAAGTACCAAACTGGCGGATTACAGAATATATATAGTTCTTTCTACTTTGGGATTTGTGATTGTTGCTATTGGTTATACCATTATTTATAGGGATATTGTTTTTGGAGAATCTAATCCATTAAAAGAAACGAAATCTTCAATTTTTCATTTTTCGAAAATTGGATTTCCATTAATGTTTGCAAATTTATGTGGAACACTTATACTAACTTTAGATCGACAATTTGTAAATCTTTTATTTCCAAATAAAGAATATGCAATTTATGCATTTGCATATAATTTGTTGTCATTGATTACAGTAGCGACTTCAGCAATATCAACTGTTTTATATCCATTATTAAAAAGAACAACTGATGATTCTTTAAAAAAGAATTATTCGATTTTGATAAGTATTATATTATCTTTTGTATATGGCGCAATAATATCATATTTCCCATTATGCGCTTTTATAAGATGGTTTCTTCCCAAATATATAGATTCACTAAATATTTTTAGAGTTATTTTCCCTGGTTTAGCAATAAGTTCTGCGGTGACGGTGGTAATGCATAATTATTACAAAACGCTTGGTAGAAATATAATTTATTTTAAGAAAAGCGTTATTGTATTAATTCTTTCAGCACTAGCTAATGGAGTGGCATATATTGCATTTAAAAATACAATATCAATATCTATTGCTTCTATTATTACAATGATAATATGGTATTTATATATTGAACAATTTTTTGTTACAAAATATGGGTATTCGCGAATAAAAAATATGTCGTATTTGCTTGTAATGATGATTGCGTTTTATGTTGTTACAAGTATTCCCAATTGGATTTTATCGGGAATAATCTATATAGTAGCTTATTCATTGATAACTTTCTTATTTCAACATAGTGCAATAAAATCTTTCAAACAAATTATGGGTTCAAAATAAATTGAAAAAGGCTTTACATTAAAATATTATTATGAGGTTTGTATTAATATTTTTGGTCAAAAGCTGAGAGTGAAAGGCAAGATATAAATGAAAATTAAGAAATTGATTTCAAAAGCGAATCGATTCATTCGTAAGGATAATATAATATTATTCAATAGTTTTCCAAGTTATTCAGATAACGCTAAGGCTATTTATGAATATATTATATCTAATAGACAAGATATTTCGGCAAAATATCGATTGATATGGACTATTGATGATGATAATGCGATTCCTGATAATATAAAATGTGTAAAGAAAAAATCGTTTAAGGGGTTATTTCTTTTTTTGAGAGCCAAATATATTATTTCCACACATAATTATTTTGATTCAATTTATTCGGGCAATGAACAAAAACAGATTAATCTTTGGCATGGATGTGGTTATAAATCAATTCCTAAAGAGGAGCGTGTTTATAGAGGAGACGAAACGATAGTCACATCTGATATATATCGTCAAATTCATTCTGAAGAACTTTCAATTCCTGTTGAGAGAGTGCATGTGACAGGACTTCCGAGAAATGATATGCTTTTCGAAAACAAGAATGTATTAGCCAAATTATTAGGTGAAAGAGCAAATCAATTTAAAAAAATATATATTTGGATGCCAACATATAGAAAAGCCAGCATGCGGCATGAAATGACAGATGGACGAATTGATTCTTTTGGGGTTGGGATTATTACTAAAGAACAATTTGAACTGCTTAACAATGTTCTTGAATCACAAAAAGCATTGTTAATCGTTAAACCGCATCCAATGGATTCTATATCTATAGACAAAATAAAAGGGTTCTCAAATATTATTTGCTTAACGAGTGAGGACTTAAAAAGAAAAGAAATTGACTTATACAATCTTTTATCTGAAACGGATGTGCTTTTGTCTGATTACTCTTCGGTTATAACAGATTATCTCTTATTAGATAAGCCTATTGTTATGGTTTTAGCTGATAAGGAGGAATATAAAGAATCGAGAGGATTTGTTTTTGATCCTGTTGAAAACTATTTTCCAGGCCCAATTATCAGTGATTTTAAAGCATTTATTTCATACTTTAATAATCCTGAATTAGAAGAAAACGGATGGAAAGAAAGAAGACAATCTTTGACTAAAACCTTCCATAAATATTTGGATGGAAGAAGTTGTGAGAGAGTGTGTAATTTATTTTGGGGAGAAGTTAAATAATTACATTTTCCCTTAAAGGAGAAATAATGAATATTGCAATTATTCTTGCTGGTGGAACAGGCACAAGACTTGGGAATGAAATACCCAAACAGTATATTGAAATAAAGAATAAGCCAATCATTTCTTATTGTTTAGACAAGTTTGAGCAAGCACAGATTATTGATAGGATAATAATTGTTTGCTCTTCACAATGGAAACAATATATTGATAAGTGGGTGGGAAATAAATTTCTTTGCTATGCTGAAGCGGGCTCAAGTAGACAGGAATCTATTAAAAATGGACTTATCCAATCGATTAGGAATGGTGTTAAAAGAGAAGATAGAGTTATCATTCATGATGCGGCAAGACCTAACGTATCGATATTAACCATAAACCAATGCATTGATCAATTAGATTTTTATGACGGATCGATGCCAGTTTTGCCCATAAAGGATACAGTTTATTATAGTGATTCCGGAAATAAAATAGATTCTTTGTTGGACAGAGATAAACTTTTTGCGGGGCAATCACCAGAAGCATTTAGATTTGGTCTATATTATGACATAAATATTGAGTTGAATAGTACTGAACTTGCGAATATTAAAGGCTCAAGTGAAATTGCTTTTATTAATGGATTAAGAGTCGCGCTAATTCCTGGAGATGAGAATAATTATAAAATTACGACTACAACAGATCTTGAAAAGTTTAGGAGAGAGATTGATGAAGGCATATAATTTGTATGGTGTTGGAGATTTGAGATATGAAGATGTTGAAATGCCGAAATTACAAGAGGATTGGTGCATAGTTAAAGTTAGAGCATCAGGCATTTGTAGTTCTGATATACCTCGAATATACAAAAAAGGAACTTATCATTTTCCGACAATTCCTGGGCATGAATTTGCTGGAGAAATATTTATATCGGATGATTCATCAGAAGTCGGAAAACCTGTTGGCATTTTTCCTTTAATTCCCTGCCAAAAATGTGAGCAATGTATAAATAAAAAATACGAGATGTGTGAGCAGTATGATTATATTGGCTCAAGAAGAGATGGTGGATTTGCTGAATATGTAGCAGTACCCAAATGGAACATTATTTATCTACCTAGTTCTATATCATTTGAAGAAGCTGCAATGTTAGAACCTCTTTCAGTTGCACTTCATGCTGTAAAAAGAGCAGATATAAAGACGGGAGATAGTTTCGCAGCAATTGGAACGGGAATGATAGGAATAGCATCTGCTCAGTGGGCCAAACATCTGGGAGCGAAAGAAATATTCATAGTTGGACGAAACGAAGATAAAAGGGCATTGGTAAATAGCCTAGGAAAAGAATTTAAATATGTAAATATTACAGAGGAAGCACTTCCTAGTGTTGACGTTGCTCTTGAAGCGGTTGGGTCAAGTCAATCTATCGAGGAAACTATAAAATCGGTAAAATCGGGTGGAAGAGTTGTTTTAATGGGAAATCCTTCTGGCGAGATAATTTTGAGTCAAGATGTATATTGGAAGATTCTTAGAAAACAATTATATGTAATAGGAACTTGGAATTCTTCCTACGAAGGAAAAGACAAATCAGATTGGACTGAAACTTTGAAATGCTTGGAACAAAAAACTATAAATGCGTCTCCAATGATTTCACACAGAGTGGGACAAGATGAAGTAACTAATGCATTAGAGATGATGCGTGAACATAGGCAATCATATTGTAAAGTAATGACATTATGGAACTGAAAGGATTATTATGAAAAGTATAATATCTGCATCAATGATGTGCTCGAACTTGCTTGAACTTAAAGAAACAATATCTATTTTTGAAGAGGACGCTGTAGAGTACCTTCACATAGATGTAATGGATGGAGAATTTGTCCCTAATTTTGGATTAGGAGTAGACTATATTCGAGGACTGAGGGAATTAACGAATATCCCTCTTGATCTTCATTTAATGATCAAATCTCCCGAATACAAACTCCGATGGATTGGAATAAGAGAGACAGATATTGTTTCTATTCATTACGAGAGCACATTTCAGGTACAAAGAGCATTGGATTGGCTTTCTCCTTTTAAATGCAAAAAATTCATTGCAATTAACCCTGCAACTCCAACATATAGCATAGAAGAAGTATTAGATTATATTGACGGAATTAATATCCTTATGGTTAATCCAGGATTTTCTGGTCAAAAAATGGTTCCTAGTACTATGAAAAAAGTTGATAAGGTAAAACAGTTATTAGATAAAGAAGAAAAAAAAGATATTATTATCGAAGTTGATGGTAATATTTCTCCGGAAAAAGCAAAGGAATTAAAAGCTAAAGGGGCGAATATGTTTGTTGCAGGCACATCAAGCATTTTTAGAGGGGATATCTCTAGTTATCGTAAAAACTTAATTGAACTTAGAAAATCAATAGAATAATTTTTATACTTTGAATTAAAAAATATAAAGATAGTTAGGAAAATATAATTATATATGGCATTTACATTTGAAAAAACAAAAATTCCTGGAGTAATAATTATACAGCCACAAGTGTTCGGCGATAATCGTGGTTACTTTATGGAAACATTCAAGAAAAACGATTATGCAACTGCTGGTATTAATAAAGAGTTTGTTCAGGATAACGAATCATCATCAACAAAGGGAGTTCTCAGAGGCCTTCATTTTCAGACGAATCATACGCAAGGTAAATTGGTTCGTGTGACGCATGGAGAGGTTTTTGATGTTGCGGTTGATGTGCGTCCAAATTCTGATACTTATGGACAATGGGTTGGAGTAGTATTATCTTCTGAAAAGAAGAATATGTTCTATATACCGGAAGGCTTTGCTCATGGTTTTCTGGTTCTTTCCGATACGGCTGAATTTGTTTACAAATGTACAGATGTATATGATCCGACATCAGAAGGAGGCATTCCTTGGAATGATGAAACAATTGCGGTTGAATGGCCGAAATTAGATGTACCATATAAAACATCTGAAAAAGATGAGAAGCATGAAGCATTCAAAACTCAGGATTTTTCTTGGGCGGAGAAGTGGTTATAAGTGTTGGAGGTATAGATGAAAGGTATTGTTTTGGCGGGCGGTAGCGGAACAAGATTATATCCGCTTACAAAAGTTACAAGCAAGCAGTTATTACCAATATATGATAAGCCAATGATTTATTATCCGTTAAGCACATTAATGCTTGCGGGGATAAAGGATATTTTAATTATCAGTACTCCTGATGATACGCCTAGATTTGAGGCTCTTTTAGGAGATGGAAGTCAATTTGGTGTTTCTTTATCATATAAGGTTCAGCCTAGTCCTGATGGACTTGCCCAGGCTTTTATTTTAGGAGAAGAATTCTTAAATGGAGAAGCTGGAGCTATGGTTCTTGGAGATAATATCTTTTATGGTCATGGCTTTAGAACTATGCTGAAAAATGCCGTTGTGAATGCAGAAGAAAATGGAAGAGCAACAGTGTTCGGATATTATGTTCCTGATCCCGAAAGATTTGGAGTTGTGGATTTTGATTCAAACGGAAAAGTAATATCAATTGAAGAAAAGCCCAAAGAACCGAAGAGCAATTATGCAGTTACGGGATTATATTTTTATCCGAAAGGGGTTTCAGATAAAGCCAATCAGGTTAAGCCGAGTGCTAGAGGCGAGCTTGAAATAACCACACTTAATCAAATGTATTTAGATGAAGGATTGCTGGATGTTCAGCTCTTCGGTAGAGGATTTGCGTGGTTAGATACCGGAACGATGCAGAGTCTATTGCAAGCAGCAGAGTTTGTTGAAATGATTCAGTCCCGCCAAGGAATAACAGTATCTGCTCCTGAAGAGATAGCTTTTATTAATGGATTTATTGATAAGGATAAATTGATGGAAAGTGCCAAAGCATATGGCAAGAGTCCTTATGGAGAACACTTAAAGGCTGTGGCGGAAGGAAGATTTATATATTAGAGGTTGGAGATGTTGACCCACAGGTGTTAGCGTACCTGTGGGTTTTATAATAAATGTGTTGCTAATGAAAACACTTTTGTAATATTGTAATAATATAACAACAGTGCATTGAAAAAATGAACGAATTATCGGTAGATAATATTTTTTTGAAACGTTATTTTTTTCTTTGAATAGAAAGAGAGAATAATATGACAGATAAAAATGAAATAATAACATCGAAGGAATCAATAGAATTAATTAAAAGTATAGTTTTAGCATTATCTCTTGACCCAATTGGTATAGCAGAACTTACGGCTATTTTGGTGGATAAATCGTATACAGCTATTCAAAGAATTCCTTATACTCAAATGAAACGTTATATTGATGGTGTTAAAAAAGTTGAAGATGATTTGGGCGGAGCATGCAAATTAAGTGATAAATTGTTTTCTGACCCTGACAAGCGTGAAGATAATGCCATGAGAGTGTACAAAATGGTAACCTCTACTGAAACAACAAAGAAAATAGATTATATGATAAATGCAACAAGAAGCATGTTGTTGGGATTAATTGATGTTGAAATGATGTTTCGTATATTTCAAGCAATTAATGAGACTTTGCCAGAGGATTTAGTGTTTTTATCAAATCTTATAGAGCAAGAAGGACCTTTCGCAGGCAATATAAGAATTCACGCACTTTCTAGAGCGGGTTTGATGATAACTGCAGGTATAGATTCCAATGCTGACGTTGAAGAACAAGGATATCATATATCTTCTTTGGGATATATGGTAGATAAATATTCTCTTTCATTAAATGATGAAGACAGATGGAAGTGGCACAACAGTAAAAACAAGTTTACAAATAATAGAAAATTTATAGGGTCATCGTTTTCGAATGAAGAAGAAGTTAAAGAAATGCTTAATTCTGCACTTAATGATACGGCGAAAGGTTTATTTGAAGAGGCACAACAAAGATTGAATGATAATAATTTAAGTAAAATAGAGTTATTATCTAGAAATAAAAATGCGATTTCGTTGCTAATATACGCAACAAAAACTGAAGGTAAATTAAATATATATAATGATTTAATGCATACTAACCCGTTAGTAGAAATCGGTGAATATATACTTCCAGATGACGATGATGCTAAAGAAAGTGCTATATGGACTGGAGCAGTGAGAGAATTAGAAAATATGAATATGATTGAATGCACAAATTATAAACAAAAATTGTATAGATTGACTGACGAAGGGTGGAATGCAGCTGAGATATATATTTTAGAAAATGAATTAAATGAGGAAGAATTGAATAGCCCTCAAATAATCTTGGAAACATTGAAATAGATATGCAAAAAAAATATAAAAAGTTTTTTCAGTTTTGTAAATAATTAAATAATTGAAAAGAGAGGATAAAAACAATGGGTAAATATTTTGGTACCGACGGTTTCCGCGGTGAAGCAAACAAAGAATTAACAGCGGCTAAGGCTTTTAAGGTTGGTCGCTATATCGGATGGTATTACGGTAAACAGCACGAAGACGGCAGAGCTCGTATCATCATAGGCAAGGACACCAGACGTTCTTCCTATACACTTGAGTATGCACTTGCCTGCGGAATTACTTCTTCGGGTTCGGATGCGTATCTTTTACACGTTACTACTACACCTTCCGTTTCCTATTGCTGCAGAACGGACGGTTTTGACT
>JAEEGL011794154.1_pt1 | contig 15128 bp, 12 predicted proteins | sample 9134231 | NCBI WGS metagenome assembly JAEEGL01 (sample SAMN16246548, study PRJNA631951) | gut metagenome | biome: gut microbiome; feature: rumen; material: fiber-attached | host: Bos | place: Iran: Karaj | collected 2018-10 | reverse complement strand
TGTCCTTCACCGATGAGATAATACCTGCCGTTATACACAAGCATATTCTTTGTGAAAAGCGGCTCGGAATCATAAACCGCCAGCCCTGCCCGAAAGCAATGGTTGGCGGTTTTGATATTACCGTATCCGTGGTCAATTCCGATAATCAGCAGATTCCTGTCTTCGTTATATATCATACTCATTCTCCTTTCCGGGCGCAGACATTACGCAGATTTGCCTTTGCCCTGATTTTTATATTTCAGTTTCCGCAGAACCGTTATTTGTGATTTCCGGATACCATTTAACAAGTTATCCGAACAGCGAAAACCGTTGAAATATATGGGAGAATGAATATGGCTTGTTTGAAATGCCCTGGAAAATGCAGGTTTTCTTTTTGTTTGTTAGAATGGTCTTGCTTTAATCTATTATGGCTCTGATTCTGTTTTCTAACCTTGTAGGAATATCATCCTCTGTTTTCCACATAATAGTGTTTTTTTGCGCAATATCAAAGTGAAGTTTTACACCATCCCGACAAAGTTGTATTACAGGTTTATTAAGGCCCATAGCATATCCTTCTTCAAAATATGCTCCGTTGTTTTGATGTGTTAAATCAACAACAACAAATTTACTGTCGCGAATATGCTTCAATAATTCGGGAGTTATAAAGTTTATATGTTCCACTTCATCGATAAAAACAGCATTATAGCCTGCATTCATAATACCTTTGCGTATTGATTCTCTAAGAATAAGCGTATCCTCTCCGAATTTCATCGCAACTAAAGCATTTCGCCCGTTTGAGATATTTTTTTGAAGTTCTTCTAGACGTGCATATCCCTTAGGTGTAATTGTAAGTTTAATACCCGTCTCATCTCGAAGATGTAAATAATCCACAAAATATCCAGTTTCTTTTAGACAGTCCAGCATATAATCTGCTTCTTTTATACAATCACCAAGTTCGCGCCATTCAGTTGTATTATTTGTCTTCATTTCTTTTCTGTCAACAAACAACAAACTAAACATAGCACTATTATCCAAACATACGGTTTGACCTATATGGGGTGCAAAAGAGTTTGCCTTAAGTAGTATTTTATCAATACGGTCAGAAAAGGATTTAGGATACCAGCTTTCAATTAATTCAATATCCATATGAACCGGGAAACCGTTAGTTATATCACCTTTTTTGAATTCAGCTTTGTATTCATCACATTTCTCTTTGTCTAATGTTGTATGATATCGATATTCTGTTTTGCCTTGGTTATCAATAAACCGATTATAAAAAAGATACGATGCTAAACAATTATTGTCTTGTATGTTGTTAGCTCTTGAAGTAAGTTCATATCTCCCACAAATTGGGCACTCATAGAATTCTTTATCTAAATTAAAATCAGGGTAGTATTCACATCGGCTTCCACATACGGGGCAATTTATATATTCTATGCTCATTTTTCCCTCACAAACACACATTAATGTTATTATTACTTAAAAAAATCCGGATTAAACCGATATTTACCTTTTCCCATGCCGCTTACTGCTTCGGTTATACTCAAATCAGCAAGTTTTTTCAAAAGTGCAGAAGCGGGTGTAACTGTAATTCCGACTATATCAACTACATCTGAGCGACTGAAGAAACTTTCAAAACCGAATTCATTAAACAGTTTTACGGCATGTGTTGCTGTTTTTTGTGTCAATCCACTCGAAAGCAGTTTGTCAATGTACTGTTTTTTATCTCCAATATACTGTTTTTGAGGCTCAATGAACTGTTTTGCAGCGCTGCTTATATGCAAAGTTCTGTTTTTCAGTGGGTTCTTTTCACCGAGCAAAAGATTTCTCAAAAACAGTTCAAGGTATTCTGTGGTTTCGTGAACGCCTTTTTTCAGATTGGTATAATTTGCCCTTACAAGAGCATTCCGGAAGTACCAGGCGTTTTCGGCAAAAATATCGTTTGTTACATTAAAACCGAGAGAGTTCAGATACTTGATAAAGAAAACTGCTGTCGTTCTGGTATTACCCTCGCCGAACACATGAATCTGCCATAAGCGCGAAATGAAGACGGCAAAGTGTTTTATTATCTCATCCATAGAAAGCCCGGTGTAATCAAATGCTTTTTCCTGCGACATATCATATTCAAGAGTTGCACGCAATTCGGATGCTCCACCGTATGTAACTGTATCGCCGTCAAGCACCCATTCCTGCTTTGAGATATTGTAATCGCGGATTTCACCTGCCCGTTTATAAATTCCTTCAAACAGGCGTTTGTGAATCGACAGGTATTGTGCAACCGAAAAAGTGAAGCCCTTTTCATTTATAATCGGAGTTATGCGCATTGAAACCGTGTCTGCCTCTTCTGTACGAGTATCTTCATTTTTACGGTCGGTTTTATAATATGATTTTATCAGTGCCTGAACTTCCTCAATCGTTATCTCGCCCTCAATGTTTTTAACGGCAAGTTCTTTCAGATAATCGGAAGTCTCCAACCCGTCAACCGCTTGTAATCCAATAGCCGTATGCCAAGCATAACTGCGCTCGCGCTTAGTTGGGTCGGATGCTTTTTGATATTCTTCAAATAAATCTTTACCCATAACTCAATCTCCTTATTCATAATAGCAGTATGTCTTCTCAAGCATGTTTTTTCTTTCTTTCCAATCCGGCATAAACATAACCAGATATTGGTAAAACTTTCGCGAATGATTTGGTTGTAGAAAATGAACAAATTCGTGCGTAACCACATATTCTATACAGGACAAAGGAGCTTCAATTAAAGAAGTATTAAATGTTAATGTTTTTCTTTTTGGTTGGCAGCTCCCCCAACGCGAAACCATATTTCTGAATCTGATTTGAGGAAAATCCACTCCGTATTTTTGAAATTTCGGATAAACAGATTCACATACATTTCTCACATTCATCTGACATTGATTTTTAAGCCACTTATCCATCGTCTTTTGCTTCATTATAAAGTTGCATGGATCTTTCACAGTCAGTGTAATGTAGGTTTCATCTGAAGCTACTTCATTCTGCTTTCCCGAAACAACCTTCAATCTCAGATCACGGCCAAGTATTCTGAAAGATTCTCCGTCAACATAAATCTTTGGCTTCGGAACATATTTTGCCATTTCTCTGTATTTCTCTAAAGCGTTCAAAATGTAATCCGATTTATCATGTAAGAACTGCTCTATCGATTGTTCAGACACGCTTGAATTGGCAGAAACATGTATGCTCTGATCTGCTTTGATTCTCAGATTTAAGTTTTTTACATTTTTTCGTTCTAAATCATATTCCAACTCGTTTCCGTTTATCTTGATTGTTTTTTTCATTTGAATCTCCTGAGCGCTACTGTAATGACATTTTCAATGATTTTGTCAATTGTATCAAAATCCAACTTAAAGCTATTTGTTTTTTCAAGATTATAAAACAAATCATCAATGTCCTGAGCTATTTTATTATGAATATCTTTATTGGTTTGCCAATCGACTGTATCGTGTTTTTCAATAATCCGAGCTATTTCAAGTGAAATGTCCGAAACAGTTTCAACATTCTCGTTTATATCAATCACTTCATCTAAAACCGCTGAGATAACGCCGTAAAAAGCTTGCGCATGCACATTCCCTTTAATCTTTTCAGGATAAACAATACTTGTGGTACCTTTACGATAATCTTCGAGAATAGATTTCATTTTATCAAGATATTCTGCTTCTGTAATTAACCTGTTTTTATAGTCTTCCAGTGTTGTCTTTATGCGCTTGGAAAAGCTGTCATAATATGCCGGATTTTCATCTCTGTTTACTTTAATACTTTTAGTAATATGAGATTTGATAGCATCCGCTTTTGAACGTAATGAACCAAGTTCCTGCAATTCTCTTTCAAAATCGTCTTCGTTGAGAATGTCAACAGGGTTTGTCAGTTGTTTAAGGCCGACAACAGATAGGTGAGTATCAAGAAGATTTTGCATTTGCGACTCATACTCACGATTATCAATAATATCGGCATATCTTATTTTTACACTTCTGCGAACCTTTGAATAGAATATAAAAGCTGATTGATACTTGTTAATCTCAGATTTATCAAATGCAGCAAATGCTTTCTCGGAATTCATAACCATGCTCAAAGCTCTGCCAAAAACGCAGAGAGCATCATAAAATTTTCCTCTGATTTCATCATTTGCAAGATAAACTTCTATCTCTTCCGTGTCTTCGGAATTTTCAATAGAGGCAAACACATCGCACAAATGAGAATATGCTTCGCGCAGGCGGCTTACATAGACCATTATATCCACAACGGTGCCTTTAATGTCTTCTGCTTCAAATTCTTCAAGTCCCGCTCCGCTATACACTTCCATTGCAGAGTCGAGCTTCGCTATAAGGCCTCGATAGTCAACAATTAAGCCGAAATCTTTGCCTTCATATAAACGGTTGGTGCGTGCAATTGCCTGCAACAAGCCGTGATCCTTTAATTCCTTATCAATATATAATACTTGCGTTAAAGGAGCATCAAAGCCCGTAAGCAACTTGCTGCATACAATCATTATATCAATTTCACCATCGATAAACTTGTTTTTCAGTGCATCTTCATAATCATCGGCGTTGCCGTATTGCTGCATCATTTTATTCCAGAAAGCAACCACCATATCATCCGTGCTTTCATCGACCTCGCTAATGCCTTCTCTCATATCCGGTGCGGAGATAACAACCGCTGTGTTCAAATCTCCGAATTGTTCAAAACATTTTTGATATCTCACCGCATCCTTTTTGAAATTACAGGCAAGCATCGCTTTGAAGCCTGTATTTTTATATCCTTCAAGGAAATGCTGATTGATATCGAGGGCTATGCGTTTTATTCTGGCATCGGTAGAGCCGAGTCTTTTCATTGTGCTCCATTTGTCGCGAAGATCGGCTTTTTGGGCATCGGTTAGTTTTTTGGTAACCTGGCTGAACCAAAGATCAATATTGGCTTCGTCAACATTTTGCTCAACAAAGCGACCCTCATATATGAGCGGGACAATTGCTTTATCATCAACACCGTCTTTGATTGTGTATTTGTGAATAAGTTTACCAAAACGTTCGAGCGTACTTTTCTCACTTTTCATCAGCGGAGTTCCGGTAAATCCGATATAGCATGCGTTAGGGAACACAGTGCGCATTTTAGCGGCTAAAGAGCCGTAATTTGAACGATGGCTTTCATCGACAAGCACAAATATATCTCTCGAAGTGTTTTTTAATCCGCAACTTTCTACGGTGTTAAATTTGTTAATTATAGAAGTAATAACATCTGCTTTTCCGCTGTTAATCAATTCTATCAAGTGTTTGCCGCTGGTAGCTCTGGCGGGCGCAAGGCGTGTGTGTGAAAAGGTTTTGGCAATCTGTTTGTCCAATTCTTTTCTGTCTGTAACAAGCACCACACGGGGGTTCAACCTGCTCATTGTTTCCAAAATATATTTTGAAACCATAACCATAGTAAGAGATTTTCCGCTGCCTTGAGTGTGCCAGATAACACCGCCCTGCCTGTTTCCGGCGGAATCGTTAGTATTGATGGTTCTGATTATCTCTTCAACGGCAAAATACTGCTGATACCTTGCAATCTTTTTAATATTGGCGTCAAAAAGGACAAAGTATTTTGTCAACTTCATCAAGCGTTCAGGAGAGAGTAAAGAAATAATATTCCTGTCTTGAGCAGTCGGTTCTCTGCCGACAATATGTTGATTTATCAGCTTGTTTTGCCACTCGGTTTCCTGCTCGCGCCAGACGCACCAAAAGTTCTTACCCGTGCCGCAGGTGCCGTACTTCACGGCGTTTTTGTTGGTTGCCATCACGATTTGTGCATATTTGAAAAGTTGAGGAATATAGTCTTTTCCCTGATTGCGGATCATTTGCTCTATTGCCTGATCTTCGCTTATCGTAGGAGCTTTGCATTCAACAACTGCAAAAGGAATACCATTTATAAACAGCACAATGTCGGGGCGAGCATTTTTCTGCTTGTCCCAACTGTCGCAGGAGAACTCCTCAGTAACATGATAAACATTTCTTTCAGGGTTTTCCCAATCTATATATTTCAGATTAAAGCTTTTCGATGACCCGTCCGCCAGCTTTTCAAGATAGCTTTTACCAAGCATAAGCGAATCATAGATTTTCTCGCTGGTATGAACAAGGCCTTCGGTCAGCGGTTCATCCAAATCCGAAATGGCTTTTTCAATATTATCGGCCGAGAATTTGTACTTGATTCCGTCAAATTCAAATTCATTTATTTTTGCAATCTGACGGCGCAGTATGTCTTTCAGCAGAACATTATACAGTGTTCCGCGTTGCGCAATGCAATCTTCGGGAGATATGTATTCATATCCGAGTTTACAAAGCAACTCTATAGCGGGATATTTGCTGATATTATCCTCTAAATATAAATCAGATTGAGATTTATAGCTCATTACTCAACCTCCTCAACAGGAATATACTCAAAACCGTTTTTAGCGTTATTGATAACTTGTTTAAATAAAGGGACGTTAAGATTATTTGAAATTTCAAGTAGATTATTCAAGTTTTCCGATGATATATCCTTACCCGCATAAACAGCACCTACAAAAGGGAATATCTGACAGCAATTATTTTCATTTTTAATTGAGAAACGCCACTCATGTTCAAATTCATATTCTTTATTTTTATAATATAACTGTAAGTTAAGCTCCGCATTCAATTTCGGATCTGATTGCCAAGATGAATCATTTGAAATAAACTGTCGAAATGCTCCATCCATAAAGGGAACCATGTTGAAATACGGTTTCTTTTTTCTATAGGTCATTGGGAGTAGAAATGCAAGATTTTTATAATCTGAAAAGGGCAATTGGTAAAATTTTGTAAAGTCGTACTCTATGCAAAAACCACTGTAGTTGTTAGCATAGTTTTCCCAAAGAACATGATTATCAAAGTACTCGGTCATGCAGTAAGTCAACATTGTTTCTCGTGTTTTTGTACGCATCTGATCAACGATTTCGATCAAATCATCGCACACACGATCCTCTACTTCTGCAAATCGGTTTCTAAACACTTTGATTTGCTGAAGAATAACATCCATTTGCTTCAATTCTTCCGGAGTCGCATGTTTTCTGATGAACTGTTTTTCTCTCTCTTCTATGGGATTTCCATCTTTATCCAAACAAGTGTTTGCGTACTCAACAAAGTCCTCATGGGAATAAGGAATTGTTAAACCAAGTTGCTCGCCTAGTTTCTTCGCAAAATCAAAACAGAGAACAGGATAATTCTTGTGAAACCATTCTTCAATTTCTTTTTGATTTCTTTTGAAATCAACATTTATTGTGCTGTCAAACTGATCGGGAAAACTACTTGCCGGTGACATCCAGATACAGTTTTCAGCCAACACTTTGAGATTTCTTTTGTCACATGTACGGAATTTGTATAGCTTCTTATGAGGAATGTAATTAAGACGCTCGAGAATAACCGTGTCAGCTAATTCTTTTTTTGTTTTAATTGAATCGCCATATTGACACAAATCAAGTATTATTTTTTTCTTCTGTTCCAAAGTAATTTTTGACACGGTTATTACCTCACTACAAAAAGCAGGAACAGCGGGGCGTAATAACGCCTCGCTCCCACGATATTATTTCTTATCTTTTGGTGGACACGGGTCATTGCCGTGACTGTCAGAATTTGCGATTTTGCCATCCCTGTTGTGGATGACAAGCTCCGTCTTTTGATTCTGACTGATAGTTCTCGCAATGTTTACTGCATCTTTCTTCGTTTCGGTATGTGCACTTGCGCGCTCAGCTCCGTTGCGTTTAACGTCCCATCCACCGTTTTTACCGGGAACAACATGATGTTCATCTCTTGGCATTTTTTCACCTCCCATTTTTATATTATAAACTATTCAAAATGGCTTCTTTTCGAAATTTTCATGTTGACATAGAGAGCATAATGGCCGATACTTTACAAGGTGTTCAAATCCACTCGAATTAAGTTTGCCATTACTCATTAAATCAGAATACAGCTTGTCGTTCTTATATTCAAAACACGGACCGGTTGTTATCTCAAAAGATGTGATCGTCTCTAGAGGAATATCAATTTTAATTCTTTCGCTGTGCACATCAAATGGTGTTGTTATCTTTAATCTAACCTCATTTTCGTAATGCCAAGCGTAGTTTTTAATATATCCCGTCATAAGCGAGCTCTCATCAAACCTACGAAATGCTTTTTCGTTGCGAACGCTCCAGTTGCTGCTTGCATGTGTGAGTTGATAATATTCATCATCTTTTTTGCCGTTAACGTATACTAAATCATTCAAACATACACGGATGCCATTTAACGAGTTGTTTTTCCTTTGCGGGTCCCACACTTCTGCAGCCTTTATACTATCCAGCCAAGAAAGCATAGCTTTTTGAGGAATAGCAATCCTAACTGCGTCTTCCCACGGTAATCCATATAAGCCCCACATTGCCATATTTTCAGATGAACCGAATGCAAAGCTCGCAATGTAGGTTTTATTCCATTCTTGATATGACCCTTTCATAATCGCTTCATGCTGATCATTTATGTTTAATGAATTACCACGTGTTAACAGAAAACTTTTATTCTCGTATATTTTTTTTAGACTATCCCATGTTGTATAGTGGTAATATTTTTTATGATTCTTGCCTTTAAGTTCAAGATAATCTATTAATTCTTGTACGCTATTTATGTAATCAGATTCCTTCATTCCTTTACCCTCACAATTCCCGTAAGCAAAAGCTGCATCAATGCTTTCTTTTTTTGCTTTTCTTCTTCACACTTACGCTGATGAAGGGTGATAAGGTTGTCAATCTTAGAAAAATAAATAGAAATAACGGTTTGTTCATCAACTGACGGAAAAACTACATCACCTTTTAAAGCAGCTTCGTCTGATACATTAATTGTATTTTTGGCACCTTTACTTATAAGTGGACGAAGATAATTGTTTAACCTTGCATCTTGCTCAAAATAAGTTTGAACAAAATTGGAATTGCAGTTTTCTAGAGGATGATATACCGCATACAAAACTGATACTATGCCCGTATTAAGCTTGTTAGCCTTGATAATTCCATAAGGAGTAGTTTTTAAGGGTGACTTCGTATATACTACATCTCCAGTGTAAACTATTCCATAATTATCAACAGTTGAACCGGCAAAACTACGACCTTGAAATTCTATTTGGTTAACCACCCCATAATCGCCTGAGACTGAAAAAACATCATTTTTAGTATAAATGTTATTTTTGTTCTTTTCATCAGATACTATGAGATAATCTTCCAACTTACGCTGTTCCCAAGCGTCAGTGAATCCCGGGAAACGCCATTCTGGAGCGCTCGCGCCGGGCTTTGGGAACATCTTTTGCAAAAACACTTTTTTCAACTTTTTTAACTGTTCTGCCTTCTTCTCGTATAGCTCAATCATCCGGTCTTGTAATGATAATATTTCTGCGATTTTTTTCTGCTCCGAGATTGGAGGAGCTACCAAAATTGAATTGAAAAAAACATCGACTGAAATGTTAAGCAATCCGTGATTTCGCGCCCCTTCTTGGGCAAAGGCTTTTATCTCCGAATTCATTTTGCCTGCTTCAAAATATTGTAAATAAAAATCTGGACACTTATTTTCTTCGCTTCCAGAAAAACAAATGTATAATGGTGACACAACACCTTTTTCATATTTGTCAAGTCTTTTAATTGCACCAAACGGGTAGCCGTTGGAATAACTTTTGTTATAAGCGAACTCGCCTCGGTTTAGAAGATAATAATTTGATTTGTCATCACTGGCAACTGATTTATTGAAAAACTCTTCTTGGTTGACCAGTCCATATTGGGCAGAAATCGTCAACACATTCGTATTACCTTCTGTGTTTTTTCGATTGAGGCGAGAAAACAATTGATTAAAGCGAATCTCTCTCCACTCTACTGGCACAATACCGACTTTTGTTTTCTTATATCCATCCGGCACTTCACCTCGCCGGATTTGATCAATTCGTTGTATGTTTTCTGGTATCATATTTTCTCACTGCTTTCTATGTTTTGCGAAACAATACTATCAGCAATTTGATCTTCGGTTTTCTGACACTTACATTGAAACCTTTTATAGAACCAATCCGGAATCAAAAAACCTTCTTCTCTGATATTTCTTATTTGATGTTGAAGTGTAACTAGATTATCTATTAGGTTGGAGTTAGCATCTGTTAGGCGTTCTATGTGACTGAAGGTTTTATTTGCCTTTTTAAACAGCTCCATACTTTGATTGATATCGCTAAAAATCGAATAACAATAATCGACCCAGGGAGCTATCCACGTTAGTATACATAAAAATTTAATAAAACTGGGATTCACTGCAACGAACGATATTATCATTATCAACAAGGCTACGAACAGGACAATAGTGCTTAAGTATTTATACTTCTTATTAAGCTCAGTATTCCATCTTATATTTTCTTTTTGACAATAAAGGATTTGTTGTTCGGCTGATAATGACGAGTAATCACTATACCAATTTCTCAGTTTATTTCTATCAGTTTTTTTATACTTAGAAATACTTTCTGCTAAATCGCTTTTACCAGGTATATCGCCCCAAATGGATTTATTTGTACCAAGAACCTTTGAATAAAGGGTAACATCAACATATTGCTGAACAGCTGCCGCGTGTTTTTTATGGGCAGAAATCATGCTTTCCATCCATTTGTTTGAGATTAAGAGACATACGGCTAATAATCCAGATATAGCAGAAAAAACTTCAATGTCAATTATTGACGCTAAAACTGAAACTATTGCTACAGAGTGCGTGACAATGGTCTTCCATAGACTAATCATTTTTGCTCTCGTATACTCATTACGTTGCGCAACAAGACAATCTATTATGAAATCATCATTTTGATAAGCATAAATACTATTAGCCGTATTTTGGGAAGTTGCTTCCAAAGATTTCACCCCACATATTTATCGATTTTTGAAAATTATTATCTTGAGTTTTATATTTTATAGCTTCACACGCTTTGGTATAATCCGAATTTGCTCGTTGTGAAACGGATTGCATTTGTGCATATGTCAATTTATTGATGTTCCCCTGAATACCTTTGGGGTCTTGCACGATGTGAGAAATGTTTGCTGAAATATAATTCAATACATCTCGAAAAGCAAAATCAATCCATTTTTCACATCCATATGTTTCACAACAATTCAAAACCATTGTTTCAAGCATATAGGACGGTAAGCTTGCCATGGTTGGTCTTTTGTTCCAATATTTAACTAATCTAATAACTTCTAAAACATTTCCTTCACATTTTTGGTTAACATTCGAAACATAATCCATATCAATTTTGGGGTCAGTCTTTTTCCAATTTCCCTTACCGTTGGGAATCAAATAATATGATCTGCCATTGCTTTCTTGTACTGTGTGAAAGCAAGGCACTATATCAAACGACCATTCTTTTGACTTAAGATTAAGCGTAACTGCTTCTCCATTTCTATGTATCTCTGATCTTGAGTACTCTCTAACATATTCCAACTTTTTCTTAAAACAGTTAAGCACATTTGTGCTATTAAGGGTTCCATCATCTCGCTTACAGTCAATTTGTGCATCGTTGGAGAAACCTGCCGTTATTCTAACATTATCCCACGGATCGGATTGATAGTAAGTTGCTCCACTTGCTGCAATTCCTATCATCAAGTCAATATCATCAAGTTCTCTGCACTTTGTTTTTCGAGAAAAAGAACCAAAGTGAACATTAAACGAATCACAAAGATCAAAAAAGCCATCTATATCATCGAATTCAGCAATGTTATCAAGCAAATTATCTCGGCTGTCTCTCGCCTTAGTGACAGTGTCAGGATTAAGATTAACCGTTTCTTTAATAAATTCACTAAACGCTGCATTAACTGTTGTTGCCATAAAACCTCCATTTATATTCCCAGTTCGTTCAAATACTTCTGCATCTGCGCCTGCACCACGGCAAGCTCTGCTTCAATATCTGCGATATTCTTCTGCACTTGATCGATGTCTATCAGTTCTTCTTCCTCAAAAGTGTCAACATATCGAGGAATATTCAGGTTGTAATCGTTGTCTTTGATTTCCTGTAATGTTGCAACATAGCTGAACTTTTCTTCTCCCTTATAAGAAAGGTCGGATTTATACGCTTTATATGTTTCAACAATTTTCTTAACATCTTCATCACGAAGAATATTTTGGTTTTTACCTTTTTCAAAATGACCTTCTCCGCTGGCGTCAACAAACAGGACTTTATCATTCGTTCCGCGATCCTTGCGGAATATTAAAATACACGCCGGGATTCCTGCACCGTAAAACAGGTTTGCAGGCAGTCCGATTACGGCATCAAGGAAATTAAACTGCTCAACAATCGTCTGTCTGATACGGCCTTCACTTGCACCGCGGAATAATACGCCATGAGGAAGAATGATACCCATGCGTCCTGTGCTGTCATCAAGACTGCAAAGCATGTGCAGAACAAAAGCATAATCACCTTTTGATGACGGAGGCACACCCCAGTCAAATCTGTGATAAGCATCAAGTTCGGCAGACATTTTTGCTTTCTTTCCGCCTTCATTCTCTGTATCCGGCAAAAAGCCGCTGTCCCATTTATCAAGCGAAAAGGGAGGATTCGCGACAATACACTGAAATTTCATGAGTTTATCGTTTTCTATATTGCCCGGATTTGAAAGGGTATCGCCCTGCCAGATAGTTGCGTCATCGACATTATGTAAAAACATATTCATACGGCAAAGAGCCCAGGTTTGCATATTCTTTTCCTGACCGTATAAGTGAGTCTTATTGCTGCCGACTTCTTTGAATGCTTTCAACAGCAAACCGCCGCTACCGCATGTTGCATCATAAATGCGGTCATTCTCCTTCGGAGCAACGAGTTTCGCAACTAATTCCGATACTTTACTCGGCGTATAAAACTCTCCGCCTTTTTTGCCCGCGTCTGATGCAAAATTTGCTATCATATATTCATAAGAATCGCCGATAATATCTACGGTATCAAGTTCTGTGGGGCGTAAATCAAGATCTTTGAAATCTTCAAGCAGATTCTTTAATATGGCATTTTTTTCTTTCGGCTCACCGAAATCCACTGAAGAATTAAAATCTATGGCACGAAAAACATTATGGAGTTTTGAACTGTTGTTATTCTCAATTGCCGCAAGCGCGACGTTAATCTTTTGACCGATTTCTGAATCATTACGATTTGCATAAAGATATGAAAATGTAGATGCTTCATCCATCACAAAGCGCTCGCGACTCATTGCACGCTCAACACGGCGCTCGTCTCCATCATATTGTTCAAGATATTTTTCTCTGGTTTCGGTATAAACATCGCTCAGGTACTTTACAAAAAGCATTGAGAGAATATAATCTTTGTATCGCGAACTGTCAATTTTTCCTCTGAAGCTATCGCAAGCTTTCCAAAGTGTGCTTTCAATATTCTGTCTGGTTGTCATATATTTATTCTCCTTTGAAGTTGTTGTAAATAATATTCAGCGCTTCTCGGTTGAAAACAGATTTTTCTTTTGCCAATTTCAACAACAGTTCTTGTTCCCGATTTGCTAAAACAAGCAGTTGCCCGAGGATTTTTTGCTTTTCTTTCGAAAGCACATTTATATCCAACGAACTAATAAAGCCGGAGCTGATTGTTCCAAGTGCAGTGCTTCCGCTGCTGTTTAGCAAAATCTGCTGATAAACACTATCACGTTTTAAATACCATAAAATATATTCAGGCAAAACTTTGTCTTTATCAACGCGAATAATAGCAAAGTGAGACGGAACCAAAAATCCAACCGCTTCTTTATCTTTGATTAACACTGAAGTATAAGGGTAACTCAACCTAATCAGAATATCACCTTTTCGAGTAAAAAAGTCAGGTTTTATTCTTTCCTTTGCTTTATAGTCTTCCGCATTATTAAGTTCAAGATAACCCTCATAAGCGAGGCATTTGAGGTTGAGCATTCTATAAGATAGTGTTTTATTATCGCCATCTTCTGCACGCTTTCTTCCTGTAACCGCTCCGGTTCTTACAGAAGCGATGTCAGCTAATTTCATATAATCACCAACTTTTTTGTGTACTGGTATCATTGTGATATTATCATAACACAGCCAAAACGGTTTGTCAATAGTTTTTTGCAATGGTTTTTTTGTGATTATCGAATCGGCTTCCGGTTATTAATTATTAAATATAAACATATTATTGTAAGGCGTTTTCTTAATACTTCCACACCCCGGCTAACAGTATCCATTGCTCAGTTTCTGCTCTTTTTTGCTTGCGGACTGCATTATCGATTTCACGCAGAACAGCGAGACGATGTGCCTCGGTTTTACACAGCTTTGATATTCTCTCAATACCCGATGTCAGGATAACAGCGATATCGCTCATTCCGGCATCGGTATTGTTTTGCCCGTGCCTGCCGTGCTTGTTGGCGGCGCTGAGTATTATCGTTACCGCTCTGTTATATGCCGTCGCTGTTTTGTTAGCCATATCCATAATCTTTGCTATTTCATCTTTTCTTACGCCTTTTATTTTGCCGTAATCAACGCCGGGCAGATCTGAGAAAAACTTACCGTTTTTGCTTCTCGGAGTTTTATCGGCGCAGGCTTCGTTGTAAAGATATGCCATCGGCGAGCGGCACTCATAGTTTTTATTTTGTTTTTTCGGTTTTCCGCTTGAAATATTGATATATCTCCAGAATTCAGGCTCGTTGAAATACTCGCCGAATATACCGAGATATTTTGCCTTGAGTTTATCCAGCACCGAATCAACATCGACTTTGTATATGCGCTTTGCTTTGTCAATTTCGGTATTGGAAAGCACTGCAAGAATGCAGATATCTTCATACAGTTCTTCGGGAGAAATTATGGATATATCAGGCGTGTTAATTATTGACCAGTAAATTGTATTCAGCTTCTGAGAAAGATTAACTATCTCGCCGATTTTGTTTTCGCTGATAAGACGGTCAATCTCTGCAAGTGATTTGTTTTCGGATTTATCAAATTCAATGCCGTTAAAAGGAACGGGGAAACTGCCGTAATCTCTCAGTGCGGCTTGTGAAAGAACATTGTTATCCGATATCAGCATAACATCGGAATCATAATCACAGCCGTTGAGACGATGCTGAACTGTGCTTCCGATTGCATTTACACAGATAATATTAT
>JAEEGL011439835.1_pt1 | contig 15128 bp, 13 predicted proteins | sample 9134231 | NCBI WGS metagenome assembly JAEEGL01 (sample SAMN16246548, study PRJNA631951) | gut metagenome | biome: gut microbiome; feature: rumen; material: fiber-attached | host: Bos | place: Iran: Karaj | collected 2018-10 | reverse complement strand
GTTCTGCCTGGCAAGGAATGCTTTACAATGATTTTACATTGGAAACCTGCGGAAGTTCTGTTCCGCTTTGCACCTGTTCTACAAGCTATGGAACTCCGTTCTTTTTGAACCTTAATGTGCGCGATGTTGGACATACCTTTGTGTTTGGTCCAACAGGAGCGGGAAAATCTACCCTGCTCGCACTACTTATGGCATCTGCAACAAAATACAAGGATGCAAATATCATCTGTATTGATAAGCAACTTTCAAGCCGTGCTTTTATGGTTGGTGGTGGTGGAATCTATGTAGAGCCTGGAAAAGACGCAGTAGCATTCCAACCGCTTAGTGAACTTAATGGACCTGAAGAATGTACAGAAGCAGAATACACAGAAAGTCTTATGTGGTGTCAGCAATTTATTGAAGGCCTTTTGAGTCAGCAAAATATTGAGACAACTCCCGAGATGAGTAAGGTGATTTCTGAAACCTTGCGGCTTATTTCTCTAAAAGAAAAGACACGACGCACGCTTACAACCTTCCAGCAGTATGCAACCTATGCCGACCCAGAAAACGGAACAAACACAATTCGTGTAGGCTTGGATCCGTACTGTACCGGAGGTCAGTTTGGTTCCATATTTGATGCAGACGAAACAAACCTTCCGCTTTCAAAGCTCGTAACAATAGAAATGGGAAGCTTAATGCGCCTTAGCGAAAAAGCAGTTGCCCCTGCCCTTATGTATATATTTCGCTATCTTGAAAAGCTTTGGAATGTACCTGCGGGTCAGAAACAGCCACTAACTTTCCTTTTCTTAGATGAAGCGTGGCTTTATCTTCAGCATCCTATTTTTGCAGGCTTCTTACAGGAGTGGCTCAGAACCTTACGAAAGAAAAAGGTCTTCTGTATTTTTGCAACACAGGAAGTAGCGGCCGCAGCAAAGTCATCTTTGACCGACACAATCGCCCAGCAGTGTTTGACTAAAATCTACCTTGCAGATGAAAGTGCCACTTCGCCAGGCCTTACTGAAAGCTACCGATACTTTGGTCTTACAGATTCTGAGATTCTTGCTTTGAGTAACGCAACTATGAAGCGGGATTACTACTTTAAAAATCCTAACGGCTGCAGGATGTTCACTTTGGATTTGGATGCCTTCCAGCTAGCATTGATTTCTCCAGACCACGAAATGCTGGACAAAATTGAAGCAGTAAAAGGCAGGAACACGATGGTACCATTAGCTTTTGATATTCTGGAAGCAACCAGACAAAAGATGGCAGATTTAGGACGAGATACCAGGAACCTCGACTACGAAAAGTATAAGAGGATGCTGGAAGAATAAAACAACAAGAGGAGTACAACAAATGAACATTAAGAAAATTGGTTTTGCAATTATTTTTGGGGTATGTATTGCTGCAAGTCATGTACATGCAACAGGCATGCCGGTATTTGATATTTCAGGCTGGCTTACAGCCATAGACCAGTTATATACGCAATATGACATGGTAATGAACACCATTACTCAGATTGAAAATCAGTATCAGCAGATTCAACAGGCAGTCGAACGAGCAAAATCTATAGACTGGGAAAACATCAGCTTTGACGGAGACTGGGATATCCGTAATGACATTAAAGATGCCAACAAAAGAGTAAACACGCTTTTAAACCAGGCGCGGCAGATTCAAAACACGCTGACAACTCCAAGCATTGATTGTGGTAACGGCCGCTACTCACTTGCAGACCTTTGCGGGATGGGTAGTCCTGACCACAACTTCTTCAGTGCCTGTAAGGATGTTGAATCTTATATGACAGACAGCATGAAGTTTTCTATAAGCGCTATTGAAGGAAACCTTACCGAAAAACAAAAGATGCTTATCTGGCGTAAATATGGAATTAGTCCAAAGAATTATCTTTTTGTTCAGCAATCAGTCGCTCAGGTAAAAACTCAGGCTTCCAAAATTATTGCAAAAGCGACAGAAGAAGCGGTTCAACTTAAACGCGAAAATCAAATTGCCAAAACTAATGCAATTTTACAGGCAGCTTATTCCCAGACCGATTCAAACGGAAACATGACCGACGCAGCCGCAAACGAAGCAAGCCTTTATCTTTCACAGCAGGTAATAGATGGCCTTATGAGTCTTGAAGAAGCGCTGGATCAGATGGCAAGCCTTAGTGCAGCCCGTATGGTAAACGAAGAAAACGAAAAGCAGGCCCAGGCAGACGAAATGGCTGCAGAACAGAAAAAGCAGGAAGCCTTTGACAACAAGGTACCTGATTCTTTCCGCAAATAGGAGAAGCAAATGGAACACGCATTTACCGGCTGGATTGATGTTCCGGTCGTTCAGGCAATTGAATATTTTTCGGGCGTAATGGCAACCTTTTACAAATGGGGAAGCCGTTATGCAGTAGCAATTGGAACAATAGGTCTTTGCTGGTCTGCCTTTAAACTTGCAAACAGCCGCTTTACTGTAAAAGACTTTTGGTGGGACACTCTTTACAAATGGCTTTTGTTTATTCTGTTTATGTCTGTTTATCCGGCTTTGACAATGGGAATGTCTGCTCTTGGAAACAGACTTGGAATTGATGCAGGACACGGAAAGCAGGCAATTATTGATTCTCTCACAAGCATGAAAAACAGCATTGAATATGATATTCAAGTTGGGTACCAGCTTGAAAGTGATTTGAATAAAGAGCTTGCCCAGATAACTGCAAAAACAGAAACCATCACCTTTGAAACCGACTTTGGTGACTCAAACACTTATGATGAGTTTATAGACAAGTACTATGATGAAATAAATAGTGCAACCTTTAAATCCAAAGCAGTAAAAAAGCAGGCGCTGGAAAAAATTAATGAATATCGAGAGAAGAACAAATATCACAGTCTATTCAGTAAGAAGACGCTGCAGGCTATAAAAGATATCCTTGTAGAAAAGCTTCCTGATGGAACTGATGGAGACAATCTTTTACCAGAATATGTCGACTTGAACATCTGGCTAAAGGATTCTATGGGCAATGATTCCTATTATCTTTCTCCCGGAGCCATAATGCGTGTAGCTGTTTTGGGCTGTCAGATTATGTGGGAAAAAAATCAGATTGCTTATGCCATAAACATGGATGAAATTGACGAAGAAGATGTGAACTTTATGAAAAAAGGCTTTAGCAAAGTTACGTCTACCTTTGCACATATCCCCACAATGATTATGACAATGTTCTGTTGTCTGGTACTGGTGTTCAGTGCAATTTTCGCCTGTATCCAGTATCTTATGACAATTTTGGAATTTACCATTGTGATTGGCATTGGAGCTTTTTTCATTCCTTTTATTCTGTTTGATGGAACAAAGGAAATGCCTAAGAAACTCATTCCTGTCTTCACAGGCTTTCTAATCAAGACAATTGTAATTACTATCTGTATGTTCTTTGTGTTCTACATCCTTATTCAGGAAACTGTAGAAATTATGTCCGACAACGGCGGAATGAACTGGGTTACATTTGTTACAATTGTCTTTACCTGTATAATCGGATTTGTTCTTACTCAGAATGCTCCAAAGATTGCACAGACTTTAATGACAGGTCAGCCTCAGCTTAGCATGGGTGAACTTGTTACAGCTGCAGGAACTCTTGCAATGGGAACCTTTAAGGGAGCGCGTGCCGCAGGACATGTTGCAAAAGAAGGAACCCGTAAAGCAGCACAGACTGTAGTAAATACCCACGGAGCAGCTGCAAAGATGAACAGCGCAAGAAAGGCAGCTTCTAGTGCTGCAAAAGATCTTGGTGGATCTGTTTCGCAACAAAGAATGGCAGGTGCTAAAGGAATGTTTGCAGCAGCAAGTACGGATCTTAAAGACAAGGTTCGAAGTGCAGGCAACAACTTCCTTCATGGAGGAAAGAAAGCAGGTCCTGGTGGTTCAGGTATGGGTGGCGTTGGAGGCGGAACTCAAGCTCACCAGCGAAGCGGCCAGAACACTTCCCGCGAGTTAGGACCAGAAGATTCAAGAACTTTGAATAATACTTCTAACCCAACCTTCCAGGGAGCCACAAAGTTTGACACTGCAACCCAAAGCAATGTAAACATGACCCGCAAAGAATTCTACGACGAAAAACGCAGCCAGGGCCAAAACATTGGAAACAATGTCGCTCTAGACCTCATGACCGCCGCAGAGAAAAAACAGCAGGTTAAACAAAAAGACACAAGTCTTGGTGATAAACTTACAGATGGTGTAAGAATTAGTGAGTAAAATAAGGGCGGGATGGTTAGTCCCGCCCTCATTTTTAATAATCTCTTTAAAGACGGAGCTCCAAAACCCTCAACTACTTAGAAGGAAAAAAGCTCCTGCTAAAACTCCTTCAAGCCTGCTGCAATAAGGCAAACTAGACTTGTTGTCTACATTTTAGTTTCATTTATTTTATGGACTTATTCTTTTGTTTTTTTAACTTTTCGCTTTCTTGAATAACTGCATCTAATGTTGCTGCATTTTGAAACAACATAAGTCATTTCACCATCAACGCTTTTATAAGAGCGTAAAGGATAAGTACATTCCGGACACGGTCTGTACTCAAACCTGATTCCCTTCATTGACAACCTCCTGTTGTGTGTCTATAAATGGATAATCAAAAGATATAAATAATTACCTTCCCTAAATTTTCAAAAAACTATAATCAAAAAAAATTTTTAAAATATTTTTCTCATATATATATATACGTGGAATTTTTAAAAAGTTCAAAAATTCAGGGAAAAAAGTGAAAATTTGTTTAAAAAAAGAGATACCTTATTTAATCCCCCTGTTTTTGATATAATGGAATCACTTTAGGAGAATGCATTGTATGTCTAATTCTGTTGCAAAAAATGATGAACTAATAAGAGATGAGTTCAGTTCATTCTTGAACGATACAGCTATTGAAGTTTTTGAAGAGCAGGAAAAAAAGAATCATAAGGAAAAAGAGACCCTAAGAAAATATTATGTCTATGCCCTTTGTGAAATAGATGAAAACAATAAAAGGCTTACACCTTTTTATATTGGCAAAGGTACTGGCGACCGAGTCTGGAATCATGCAGACGAAACAGCAGATGAAATCAAAGAAATTGAAGAAGAAGCAAAGAAATATGGTTATAGCGATGAATATAAGCAAAATCTTTTGAACACAGTTTCAGAGAAACATAAAAAAATTACAGAATTAGGAAAAGATAAAATTTCATACATCATAATCAAATCTGGTCTGACAGAATATGAATCTTTTATGTGTGAGTCTGCATTAATAAATCTACTCACCTTAAAACAAAATGATTTGAATTATTCTGGTAACGACCTGACCAATAAAGTAAACGGACATTCAAACTATTTTGAAAAAGCCGCAGGAATAAATACCTGTGCATTATCTGTAAATGACTATTTTGAAAGATATTGCAAAAAACCAATTATTGTAAATGAAATGACAGAAGAACAAAGAAGAGTTTTTGCTAATAAAAAAATCCGATTACAGAATATTAATATGACTTATGTTGAATGTACAAATCTTGATGTATTCCCAACTCCTGAGGAACAGAAAGAAGCTATTCAGAAAGCAGTTTGTGGTTTCTGGCAACCGTCTAATATGGACAGAATGGATTATGTCTTTGCAATGTATCAGGGTAGAATAAAAGGTGTATATAAAGTCATAAAAGAAAAATATGCAACAAGTTTTCATAAAATCCTTGAAATAGCCAGAGAAGATTATCCACGTTTTGATCATCTGGAAACCAGAAGAAGAGATTATGAAATTGCTTCAATAATTATAAAAGAATTAAAACTTGATATTAATCATCCGTATTTTGGGTTAGACCAGGAACATATTTACGAAAAATTGTCTGAACAAACAAGAACTTATCTTAAAAACGTACATTATAGCGGAGGAAAAATTGCGTTTGAGCCTCCAAAAAAAGACGAAGATGAAATTGAACATTACAATAACCTTCTAAAGAATTGGTCAAAAAGACAATATTTTGTTCTTAAAGAAATCACTGATGAAGACATTAAGAATGGCATACCAGATTTTAATCAATTCCTAAACTGTTCCATAAAGGAAAGACGAAAACTGGGAGAAGCTCCTGTTAATATCTTCTCTGGATTGCAAGGGAACTGTATTTATTTACCGAAATAGGCTGAGTGTTAAGGTTTCTTCTTTCGAAAATCGAGATGGTCGTTTGAAGTAATAAATCTTAATTCTCATTCTTCCACATTTCGTAATATTGGTTTCGCAGTCCGTTTTCTAGTTCCCAGCCTTGGGGTTTATGGTACATACGGCAGCGGTATCTCATTCTGACAGAACCGCAATATTTGTGGGCATTTTCTAAATACACATAAGCCTCTTCGTTTAGTCTTGAAGGAGTTTTCCATGAATATTTCTGGAAGAAGCGCATGGAAATTTCTTGGAAAGAGAAATCAATTTTAAACTCATTATCATATAAGTGAAAAAATTTTTGCAGTGCGCAAGAGATTTCTTGTTCATATTCTTCATGAATAATCATTTTAAAATCTGTTCTTTCACAATTCTGCTGCCATAATTCAATTCCCAGAATACAATTATCTTTTTTTCTGGAATAACTTTTTTTGATAAATATACAGATATCAAGTCCATAGGAAGTAAAAAAAGACTTTGCATCCTGCAATGTTACATTCATAAAGAAATAAAGAACTTTATTGTTTTTAGTTGTAAATTGTTCATAAGCAAAACCAGCTCTCTTGCATTCCTCTGCGAATGTTGTTTTATATTTTTCCGAAGGATTATCAAGAATTCCGACAGCACAAGTAAGACACATATTGTCGGTATCTGAACCTATAAGAATTTCTTTTGGGGATTTTGTCATGGTTTGAAATATAATACATTTTATAGTGTTTTCAATTTCTGATTCTCTAGGATTATTTAGAAAATCCAAAAGAAGTGACGGATCATTTGTAAAAGCTTTATGATAAATTAGAATTTCAAAAATCTTTATTTCGTTATCACGAAGTGAATATTTGTTATAAGAATATGACTCATATTCATCTTCGGTTCTATCATTGATAATTTTTGAATTTGTGTCTTCTTTATAAAAAAGAATCTCACTTTTTAACCAGGTAGAAAGCATACGGCATTTAAGGCCTTTTTGTTTAGCCTGTTCATTACATATTGATTTTATGGATGCCTGAGCAATTTCCGCTGTTTTTGAAGTAACATATAGTTGTCCTTTGATTTTCTTTTTTCTTTCTTCAAGACTTTTTATATCAATATTCAGATAATCTTGAATCCAATTCAAACCCATCTGCCATTCGTTACAAAAAAAATTATGTTTTGGAATATGAGGAGCAGAAATCGAAAAATTTCCTGTCTGCGTTTCAATATCAATATTAATACGACACGGCAAAAGCGATATATGATAATGATCCGTTTGAGAAACAAAAGAACAATCAAGATTATTTTCATGTGCAAGTCTTCTGCTTTCTTTTCTAAGTTTTAAGGCCACAACTTTTGAACTGATTTCTGTATCTGGAGAATAATCGTTCTGTTTTTCTAAAAGTCTCTTGTTCGCATCATCCCAGAAATCCCTAGTCTGAACTTGAATTACATCTTCTAGTTCCATAGCGGGTCTTTCTTCCTTGTGTTCATCATATCGATTTCTTGACCATCTCATCATTGCCTGTATATTCATAATTAAATAATAACAATCAAAACTATCATTTTATGATATTCTCCTGTGCCATAATGTAAAAAAATCACAAGGGGGAAATATGAATCCTTTACCGCCGGGACCTCCAATACGGCTTTTGAAATCACAAACCGGGCTACCTGTAAATATTGTGGATGTCACTTATAGTGTTTGTCTGGAGTTTGGTTTGCTGGAATTAATTGAAGTACAGATTAATACGAATGATGAAATTGACGAAACCAACACCGAAACCTTCTGGTTTACTGAAAACGCAGAAACTCTTTGGGATCAAACAGATATGCCTTCTGAGCTTCTAGCGATTGTACAGGACTATATCAAAAAATCTCATGCAGACAAAAGCTCCCTGCTCTACAAAACTATGCAACAACGAAAAGAAGAATGGAAGAATGCTTGTAATCAGGAAGTTCTATTATGAAAAAAATAATGATATGCGGCTCACGCTCTATTAATGATGAAAACTTGATCTCTGAAAAATTAAATACTGTGTTAGCACACTACCCTGATATGATTTTAATATCAGGTGGCGCAAAAGGCGTTGATTCTATTGGTGAAGGATGGGCAAAATTACATAATGTCCAAATTCAGCAATATAAACCCGACTGGAAAAGATATGGTCGGAGGGCTGGTATTGTGCGTAACAAAATCATGGTTGAAACTTCTGATTTTGTAATTATTTTCTGGGATGGAATTTCCAAAGGCACAAAATCAGTTATTGATTTTTGCAAAAAACTTAATAAGTCCTATTTATTAGTGGAAATAAAGAACGAGAAGTAACTGAAACGGAGGATTTCTATGCAAAAGTTTCATCTCTTAAAAACCAATTTTGATAAATTAGACGAAATAATAGGAGGGTTCTTGCCAGGGGAAATTACGGTTATTGGATCCCGTCCTGCGATTGGTAAAACATCGTTTATTAGTTCATTAATGCAAAGAATGATTCCCACACCTGGAAATTCAAGTTTATTCTTTAGTTTGGATATGCCAGCTGCTTATTTTTGTAACAGACTTGTATCAACAATGCTAAAAATTGATTATTCAAAATTTCTAAAAGAGGAACTCTCTGATAATGAGAAAATGCTCGTTTATAAACAGTTACGTGAAATCAAAGATTGGCCTTTGTATATTGAGGACAATCCCCGTCAAACGATTTATGATATCTGTAAAATATCCAAAAAATATGTCAGAAGAAAAAAAGTCAAAATTATTTTTATAGACTATATTGGTTTAATTGCACCAAAAGATGAAACAATGCCAATATACGAAAATATTTCTCATATAATGCATAAATTAAAAATCCTTGCAAGAGAGCTGAATGTTGCAATCGTAGTAGCTTGTCAGGTAAGTCGCAGTGTGTCTCCGTCTGACCCCGAATTATCGGATCTAAGAGGAAGTGGAGCTATAGAAGATATAGCAGATATTATTGTTTTTATTTCAAGAGAGAACAGACAATACCCTGAACAGGCAAAACTGATTGTTGCAAAAAACCTTCATGGAAAATTAGGAGAAATCAATTGTCACTTTTCAAACGGAGAATTTGAAGAAATAGCGTTTACCCCTCTTCCGGAAACAGAAAAAGAGGTAAACGAATAAAACTTATTTCCTAAAACAATTTGAAACAATGAAAATACAAAAATTGCTCAACGCCTGAAATATAATACTTGTTCCCATAGCTAAAAGTGCGCTCTCTTTCAGGCAATCAATCATTGGTCGACCAAACTTAAAACTGCCAGCCAGTGTGCAACCGAAGAATAATACAGCTGTCATTAGAAGAATAGAAACAAAGCACCCCTTTGCAATTTTAAGACTGTTATCCAGGTTACCATAAATCTCTATTTCTTCCTTGTTGCCATCATTCTTTACTTTTTCCCATTTATCTTTTAGTACAAATTTTCCTTTATTCACTAAAATAATGCACACAATTGTAAGACATACAAAAATAATAAGCGAGATAATAATATGAATAGTTGAAGTATTGTTCCCAAATAAAGCAGTTGAAAGCTTGTTCTGTTTTTCAAAGCTTTCGGTTATCAATATGTTTCTTGATAATGAAACAACAATACCAATATTAAAAAAACTCCAGAACATAACAAAGGCAGGAATCAACTTGAAATATTTGTCCTTTAATTTTTCTACAAAAGCAATAAGTGCACATACAATGAGTGCTACAACATCAATTCCGAATAAAACATAAAGTATAAGATTTGGAAGCGGTACCAAAAGCATAATTCCAAAAAACAAACCAATAATAATTGTTAATATATTCTTCTTCATAATTTTCCCCCTATTTGTCAAAGAACAATTCGTAGTCTTCTGTGTAAAAATATCCGCGGTTTGTAAAATCATATTGGATTGGAGCTCCACGTGAATCTCTTAAATATTCAATATCACGATTTATTGTAGGCTCACTTGTTTCCAAATCATAGGCAAGCTGCTTCGAGTTTGGATAACAACCGGATTTGATTTTTGCATGAATATGTAAAAGACGTTCGATCATTCTGTGTGTAATTTTCTTACTTTTACCCAGGTACTTGATATATGGTCTTAACGGATTGATTTCTGAAACATCAAAATCACATTCTTCTGGAACATAGATTTCTCTAAGGTCAGTTGCCATTTCAAACGCTTCTGGATGTACATTCTTAATGTTTTTATTGAATGAGACTTTGTTAAGCTGCATCCTGTTTTTTATGGTTTCTGTTGCAAAGCTTTCAAACTCCTTATCACCGTTATTTGTAAAATTGATATACTTCTTAACTCGTTCTTCAATTTCAGTCTTGTTTGGCGCATCACCCGCATAGGCTCCTGCTAAAAGCAAATCATCAAAAGCATATTTACCAACATTTTCTATACGTTCCGGGATCTTAAACTCTGTTGAATTATGATCGATTTTGAACAGTAAAGTATTATTGTTTGTATTTACAACACAACCATCAACAATCTTAAAAACAGGATTCTTAAGCAGCATGTTTACAGTTGCAGAATTGTCATAAGGATTTTGATTTTTTATAAATAGAGAGTACTCTCTGATATCCGTCAAAGAAGATGGATACTGAATATTCGGGATAGTCTTCTTGAACTTCAAAGGAGGAATCTCTTTGGTCCCTTCTTCAAAATGAATCTCATAAGACGAATCACAGTTTTCGAATGTATCGGTCATAAAAATCTTAAAATCTCTAGGAACAAAGATTATCTTGTTTTTTCCCTTATATTTTACAATTCTTTTATCATCAGTAATTAAGAAACCACCCAGCTCTGTTGTAAATGATGTATCAAATACCTGAACAGAAAGCTGCAGGATTACAATTGCAGTAAGATTAAGGATCAGATCTACAGATGAAGAAAGAAAAAACTTCTGGAAGTAAATGTAATCTATTTCTTTGGAAATAATCCAACTCAAAACAGGTCTTGTAATTGTTTGAAAAATACCAAAAACAATAGTAGTAACAACAAGAACTTTAGCCATAGCAATTACAACTTTGGCAAACACAATTCTTGAATCTTCCGAAGAATTAAGGTTTTCCAGTTTATAGACATTTTTTTTCAGAATATTACAGTTGATAAAAGCCCATATGCACATTCCAATAACAAATAAAAAGACTATGCCGCAAAAACTCATAGCAAGAAAAGAATCCTCAAAAGGAATATCAACGTTATAGATATCTACTATTTCAGGTTCAATAATAAACTTCATAGCTGTTATAGACTTATTAATTAATACGGCTAAGCATGTTATCAATGGCGTTCTAATCTGACTAAATTTAGAATCATCTTTTCTTGGCAAAAAGTTAAACAGTGTGCCCAGAATAATAATGACACTACAAATCTTTTGTCTTTCTGGCGGGCATTCTGTAATAAGCATACAAATGCCAAGAAAAATAACACTTAATACAAATGACTGTATCAGTTCATTATTTGATAATTTTTTAAGATCAAATTTCATATTTGGCTCCTTACGGTACCAATCTTACTATAGTCAGTTTATCACGATGCGATAAAGTAAAAATTTTCTCATTTTTTTTTTCATTTTTTTTCAAAAAAATTTTGACGATTCGTACTTTTATAACTATATTATACTGTATGCAAAAATCCACTTTAAATCTTATCTTTAATGCGGTTCATTCCCTTGCCTTGGGAATGACTTTGTCCGATATTACTAATCACAATAATACAGGATTTAACAAATAAATTCCTGAATTTTTGAACTTTTCTCTTTTTATCCGTATATTCTATATATTGGAATAGTTTTAAAAATTTTTAAAGGAGGATTATGACTAACAAAACTTTTAAGAGTGACTTTGTGTCGCTCTATGATGCTTCGCTTGAGCCACTTTCTAAGACTGAAGAACTGGAACTGGCAAAGCAGGCTTCGTTGGGTAACGCGCAGGCACGCGAAACTTTAATTCGTGCCAATATCCGTTATGCGCTTAGTTACGCAAAAAAGTTTTATGGACACGGCCTTTCAAATGAGGAGGTAAATGAAGAGGCCGTAATTGGGCTTATAAAAGCAATTGATCATTTTGATTTTACAAAAGGCACTAAGGTAATCACTCTTGCCAATATGTACATCATGAACGAAATTGTTTCATCCTGTAACAAAAGCGGCTACAACCAGCGCCAGAGTGAAGAACGCCTTAGAATGATTTTGAAAATCAATAAGGCTCTTAGAAAAACAAATACTGATTGCAGCGAAGAAGAGCTTATTGCAAAGCTTTCTGCAAAAACAGGCTTAAACAAAAAGCTTATTGCAGAGCTGTTTGAAGAAAGTCTTCCATGCCTGAGTCTGGATGATTCTACAGGCGGCGCCTATGGCGAAACAAGGCTTTCTATAATTCCAGACACAGCCTCTTACACTCCGGAAGAAACTGCCTTTTACAGAATCCAGAAGGAACAGCTTTACAAAAACCTAAACAAGCTGGACCGGATTGAAAGGCAAATCATCTGCATGCTTTACGGCTTGCAGGAGTACAAACACCCCTGCTCTCTTGCCGAAATTGGCAAAAAGCTGGGTGAATCCAAACAATACATCCACTACGTTAAGCAACGTGCTATTGAAAAGTTGAAAAATAATATGGACGGACTTGCGGCGTAAGACAGGACAGGCTCCTGATTCTATTTGAACAGGGCCTTTACTTCTTTAAGTACGCTCTCCACCATTTCCGAATTGCCCTTCTCTACCAGCTCCGGAATAATTCTTACATAAGTAATTGTTTCCAGCGTTGTGATATCGGGTTTACCGTCTACAAGGCAGACTCCGGTAAGAGAATGGGTTTTTCGGTTCTGCTTTTCTTTTGTCAAAACAAGAATAGTTTTTCCAGAGATTTGAACAATGTCTCCGCGGTCCGGATAGAACTTTCCGTCATCTGTTGTATCCCCAGCTGTGAAAAATTCTTCAGGATTAATTCCATCAAGAGCACAGGCACGGATAAGAGTAATTGAAGGGCGGGCTCTGTGATTTACGAAAAGGTTTCTGGCATAGGCTTCTGTTGTTTTATACTTTTTACCAACGTCCAGATAATCATGCTTGTGGCGGCGGACAAAGCTTGGAATATCATCTGGGTTCCAAGCATCCAAAGTTTTTCGGGCGTAGGGAATTTCTTCTCCTTCAAAGTAAAACCAGTCGGCACATGGAATATATGGCAAAAGTTGACAGATTACTCCATAGGTTGGAGCAGTTGTTCCTGCGGCAATTTTATAAATTGTAACATGAGGAAGGTTTCTTTCAAGACACCAGTTTTTAAGCTTTCTTGAAGTTACAAGTTCAAACAGAAATTTTCTTGCATAAGTCATTTTCTCTTTCATAAAAATCTAAATCCTCTTTTGTCATATGAAGCAGATGCATTACATTACTTTTGTGCGCTTTACGTCCCTGGATTAAGGCACATAACCTGAACCAAAAAGTAAGTGGTAGCTTAAACACACCTTCTTCATTATAAGCTGTCAAAAACTTTACTGTACGCCTAAGAGTTCTAAACTCTCGGCCAACCGCAGTAAATAAAATAAACAGGTCTCCTTCGACACCGGGAAGAACACTTTTTGTTTTCCCCATGGGTTTGACTGGATCCCAGCCTGTCACAACGTATGCTCGTTCAAAGCCGGAAAAATAGTAAAACAGAACAACCACACAATTTGCATCAAAACTCAGCTGCAAAAACTTGTGGTCGGCTGTATAAATCGGATTTTCCTTTTTTACTCCGTAAGCATACAGTGAATACGAGACTAAAGACGATTGTTCGTATTCTTGTGGCACAAAAACTAGCAGGTTCTGTCTCATATTTCTAATTATATATTATTTTTATATAAAATGTACACATAGAAATATTGATTTTCTTTTATAAATGTTGTATATTTATTCTAGTACATTTTGTTTTTACTTAATGTAATATTACAACTTTTCAAATCGTTTAGACTCCCAGCTAAGCAACTTTTGAATTACAACAAAGGAGTTCTTTATGGAACAGACAAATCCATTCGAAAAGCCAGTTTCCAAGAATGAATTCAACGGATTCTGGATTCCACGTCACAACGCAAAGGTGATGAAGCAGGGCCTTGAAAACGGCAAGGCACCATTCCTTCCTGATTCAACAGGAACAATCAAAGCAGAGCCAATTTATAACCTTGCAACAGGCTATTGTCTCCCTGCTAACCGTCTTATTCCTGTTCAGTTTGCAAAAATGGAAAACGGCTATAACTCAAATGTAGTTGCTGCTCGTACAACCATTGGCAACATGGATAACAGCCTTAAGGATAACGAAAAGGGTGTTTTTTACAACTTCAAGGATGACCAGGGTGAAATCCACACTTCAAGTCTTTTCTTCCCGGAACAGACACAGAAGCCCGAGGCCTTTATTGCCGCCGCTCAGGAAAAAATCAATCAAATGACAAATCTTAAAGATGTTTCCATGGTGATTGCTTCCAGCGAGCCAAAAGAATACCTTGGTACTTATATGGCTGCCTGCCGAAGCGGTATGAAGCTTTCTGTTGATCCGCAGATTGCCCAGGATTTTATGGCAAAGCTTATGCCTACCCTTGAAAATGATTTGAAAAAATCAGAAGAACGTAACAAGGAACTCCCTACCCTTTCGAACATTCTTTTTGATGCCGACAAGCGTGCTACAGAAATCACAAAAACTTTGGCTCATGAAAATGGTCAGGAGACTGCACCAAAACAGCAGAAAAAACAGTCTCAGGAAATGGAGATGTGTTTCTAGCAGCACGACACGCAAAGCATTTTATTCCAGACATCTGCCTGCCCGGGGAGAATTATGGAATACTTTCAAACCGCATGGCGTGCAGGTTCTTCGCTTAATAAAGGTCTTACCCAGGAAGAGTTTTTTTACAACCAGATTTATAATGCTCTGGAAGTAAACGTTGCAAATAGAACTTTGCCCTTCTTTAATGTAAACGCAAAAACTGTTCCCGTAGAGCTTTCTACAGGTAAAATCATAAACGACGAAAACCTTATTGCGCTTGAGCAGATTT
>JAEEGL016705116.1_pt1 | contig 15129 bp, 13 predicted proteins | sample 9134231 | NCBI WGS metagenome assembly JAEEGL01 (sample SAMN16246548, study PRJNA631951) | gut metagenome | biome: gut microbiome; feature: rumen; material: fiber-attached | host: Bos | place: Iran: Karaj | collected 2018-10 | reverse complement strand
TGTCTGCCGTTGATACTCTTTCTTCAATCAGAGAGCGTTACAGGAACAGATAGTGCTGTATTGAGGTATGCCTATGCGTGAGAAGTTAAGAGAGCTTGTCAGCTCCGAAAACAGAAATATCAGGGAAAAGCTCTTTTTGATCATGTGCCTTGAATGCATTGTAGGAGCGGTCATATGTCTTATTGAGAGCATATCAATAAAAGCGGGATGGCTCAATTATATCGTGATCGGATCGACTCTTGTCATAGTGCCGTTGGCCGTTCGCACCATGGTAATATACGGACGCCAGGAGTTCCCTATAGCTCTTGTGACCGTATGGATGAATATAGTGGTATTCCCACTTGTCTTTTTTACCTGTGGCGGCGTTCGAAGCGGATCCAACTGTTGGATGGCTTTGGGACTGGTCTTTGTTACACTGATATACATGGGACGTATGTTGGTGCTCTCTGTGTCTATAACTTTTGCTGTGGATGTGCTTTGTTATATAGTCGCATATTATCATCCTGAATACGTCAGACCGCTTAACAGCGAAGCGGCGGTGTTCTTTGATTCGTTATTCGGTATCTTTTCTATCGGAGTCACCTCTTATATGATCTTCTCTTATCGTCGTCAGGGTTACGGAAGAGAGAGCGCTCTTGCCATCAGTCAGCGCAACGAACTTGACCGTATCTCAGGATCGAGGGAGAGGTTTTATGCCAACTTTTCTCATGAGATACGTAATCCCATCAATGCCATAGTCGGACTTAATGAGCTCAATCTAAGGGTTGCTGATAATGACGATATAGTCAGGAATTCTGAAGCGATAGGCAGATCGGGCAAGCTTCTTTTAAGCCTTGTCAATGATATCATGGATCTGTCCCAGATAGAGAATAAGAGTATGAGCCTGGTAATGGCTCCTTATGAGTTGAATGAAGTCCTGTCGGAACTTATGGACATGGTAAGTACCAGAGCGCAGAATAAGGGACTGCAGCTTTTGCTTGAAGTGGATCCGGCGCTTCCGGCAGTTCTCATAGGTGATGAGAGACGTGTTACGCAGATATTGCTCAATATTCTGACCAATGCCGTTAAGTACACCGAGAAGGGCAGTATTAAGATGGTCGTCTCCGGAGAGAGAAAAGAAGAAGGCAAGATAAGACTTCGCGCAGAGGTCAGTGATACCGGCATTGGAATAGCAAAAGAAGATCTTGCGCATCTTTTTGAGACATACAGCCAGTTTGACAGATTGTCTAATAACGATATAGAAGGTAACGGATTGGGTCTTCCGATCGCTTATGAACTTGTAAAACTCATGGACGGTGATATATCCGTAGACAGTGTATACGGACAGGGATCTGTCTTTACGGTTGAATTTGAACAGGGATATGAGAGCGGTGCACTCATCGGTGTATCCGATTATGACGAGGTAATGGATAAGGCCACTCATAAGGGCGGATATGTAAGGTCTTTCGAAGCATCGGGCGCAAGGATACTTGTGGTTGATGATGACGTTCAGAACAGAAGTATAATAAAGGGCCTTCTTAAGGAGACCAAAGTGACCGTGGATGAGGCAGGCAGCGGCGAAGAGGCTCTGATGCGTACTTCTCTTACGGAATATCATATATTGCTGGTGGATTATATGATGCCCGGAATGAGCGGAACAGACCTGCTTGAAGCCATAAAGACCCAGGCGGGAGGTAAATGCAGAGAGAGTGTGATCATCGCGCTTACCGGCGCGAGTCTTGACAGTAAGGAGCATATCGGAGCGAGATACAGTTTCGATCTTATCCTTACAAAGCCTGTTGAATATTCGGTGCTGGAAGATGCGATAGCCGATAATCTTCCGAAGGAACTTATAGAATACAGAGATGAGCGCAGAGCTGACAACAGAAAGTGGGATATCATCAAGGCTGCTCGCAGAAAGAAGCGTACAGTCCGTATCACAACGGAGTGTTCTGCGGATCTGCCCAAAAGCATCATAGATGAATATGATATAGGTATCATGCCTTTGTATGTGAAGTCAGACAAGGGAAGATTCAAGGATATGGTGGAGATCAATACTTCCGATACGATGGGACATATTACGGATCACTCCCGAAAGGTTGTGAGCGTAGGAGCGGAAGTATCCGAATACGAGGATTTTTTCAAAAAAGAGCTTGAGACGGCGCAGGAGATCATACATATCTCGTTTAAGGGTAAAAAGGATTTCTGCTTCAGTAATGCCGTAGAAGCATCGAAGAGTTTTTCACATGTCAGGGTTATAGACAGCGGGCTTATATCATCAGGACTCGGACTTAGCGTTATCATAGCGGCCAAATGGGCGTTGGGCGGTGTAAGTCCCGATGTGATATGCGAAGATATAGTTAAGATAAGTCCGTATATAGAATATACTTATGTGCTTCCGTCGGCCTCAATACTGGCGCAGACGCACCGGATCGGGGAGCGAAGGGCCAAGATCTATGATTTACTTTCCATTCGTCCCGTTATGCATCAGACTCACGGACATATCAGACAGATCCGTGCCTACAGGGGAGATATGGAGCGTGTCATAAGAAAACATATCAGGTCAACGATGGCAATAGGGGGACGTATGGATCTCCATGTGCCTGTAATTGCCAACCACATGGGGCTTAAGCCGAGGATGCAGGACAGGATCATGTTGGAGATGAGAAAGACGGTGCCGGAGAATTCTCTGCTGCTTGCACAGGCCTCTGTAACTTCGGCGTCATATACGGGCATAGGGGCTATGGGAATAGCCTATCTTAGAGCCAATCATCTGGATAAGATAGAGGCTGCCAGAAAAATATAAATTTTTTTAGAATTGCTATAAAGATTTGCACGAAATATCCGATATTCATTATGAAACCAATAGTTTGTGCCAAGGAGGAATGGTATTATGCGTATAGAAGCATATAATCAGGTACAGCAGCTTTACAGAAGCAGCAATCCGAAGGCTGTTAAGAAAGAGGCCAAAGCAGGCTTTTCCGATCAGCTTCAGATATCCAGCAAGGGCAAGGATATCCAGATTGCCAAGCAGGCAGTAGCAGCCGCATCCGATGTTCGTACAGATCTTGTAGCAGATATCAAGAACAGGATCGATAACGGTACTTACAGCGTTGATGCTGAGAGCTTCGCTGCTAAGCTATACGAGAGATATAGCACAACTTTCTGATACGCACTTATGGAGGATGACCAGTGGCCAGCTTGATGGAAGCACTTATCGACAATCTGGAACAGCAGAACGAAGCCTATGGCAGGCTTTTAAAGTTGTCCATGGATAAGACGCCGGTCATCATAAGTGCGGATCTGGAATCTCTTAACCGCATCACGGATGATGAACAGGAGATTGTTAACCGGATCAACGCTCTTGATCGTAAGAGACAAGAGAATATGAAAGACATAGCCAACGTTATTAACAAGGATGTTGATAGCTTAAAAGTGGTCGACCTTATAGATATACTTAAGGCCAGACCGGCTGAACAGAACAGGCTGGCAGATGTTTACGACAGACTGAGAGACACATTGGCCCAGATGAAGAGGGTTAATGAGCAGAACAAGCAGCTGATAGAGAGTTCGCTTGAGATGGTACAGTTTGACATGAATGTGCTGCAGGCCTACAAAGCGGCTCCTGAGACCGCCAATTACACAAGTAATGCTTACAGTGCAGGTACTTATATGGGCGTTGAGAAAGGAGCGTTTGACAGGAAGCAATAACATCCGGTGATAATAGCGAGGTAGGTATATGTCACTTATGGGGAGCCTTTACATAGGCGTATCCGGTCTTCAGACCAGTCAGAATGCTCTAAATACAACAGCACATAACATATCCAATACTGACACCACCGGTTATGTACGTCAGCAGATACTTCAGAGTGATTCATCTTATGACACCATCAAACATAACGTTCATGCTGTGTCCAAGCAGCAGGTGGGTCTCGGTGTCGTATATTCCAAGACAAGACAGGTACGTGACGTTTTTTTGGACGCCACTTATAGAAGAGAGTCCGGCAGAAGCGCCTTTTACGAGGTATCAGCAGATGCCCTCGGCGAAGTGGAGAATCTCTTGGACGAGATGAACGGTGAGACTTTCCAGGAATCCATCCATGACCTTTGGCTCGCTATACAGGAGATGTCCAAGGATCCCGGAAGTGCCGTCACACAGGGACTCTTTGTAGAGAGATGTTCGGAATTCTTAGCAAGAAGCCAGTCGGTATATGAAGGCTTAAGCGATTATCAGAACAGCCTTAATCAGACTGTTAAGAAGAATGTTACCCGCATCAATGAGATAGCAGAACAGATCAAGGTATTAAATGACCAGATTAGAAATATAGAGATATCCAATACCAATGAGCATGGAATGTCATTTGAAAAAGCCAATGACTTAAGAGATACACGAAACGCTCTTTTGGATGAACTTTCGACATACGGCAATATACAATATGAAGAAGATATGGACTGCACCGTATGGGTACAGCTTGAAGGTGAAGACCTCGTCAGAGGAGAGATGGCATACAAGATCCTTTTATACGAGGCGCCGGATACTGGATTCTATACACCTTTCTGGGAGAAGAACGCCAGACCTTCGGTTGATAATGAGGGAAATAGATACTATACCGAAGAAGAAGCCAATAAGGGCAGAGTATTCGACTTATCAAGAGTGATCTCTTCCGACCTTAATACTGATATAGGAGCACTCAAGTCTTCGCTTTTGGCAAGAGGCGATCACAGAGCTGATTATACGGATCTTTTGCCTGACAGATATGATTATGAGATATCACAGTCAGTATGCATGAATGTAATGGCTGAGTTCGATCAGCTCGTACACGGTATTGCTACAGCCATCAATGATGTGATAGCACAGGCTGCATACGACGCCAAGGCTATCAATCCGTCAAGCACATATCTGATGGATGACGATGGCAATCCCATACAGGTATTTTTGAAAGTAGCTTCAGATGGATACGACAACACAGGTGTGCATGAATGGAATGCTGATGAAGGTCAGGCGGCTAATTACAATCCGGAGAATACCGGCACTTACAATGTGGCTACCGGTAAAGTGGAAGGTTACCAGGCTGAATCGCTTTATACATGTACCAATATGCAGATTAATATGGCTCTGTTGAGGCAGCCTACCAAGCTTGGATTTGTCAAGATAGACGGACAGGTGGATTTCGCCACGATGGAGAAACTCAAACAGAAGTTTACTTCGGAAGATATGGCACTTAATCCCAACGTTAAGAAGAAGTCGTCCTTTGTGGACTACTACGGAGATCTGGTAAGTCAGGTGGCCAATTCCGGTTCGATATACAACAGTATCATCGACAGTCAGGATAAGACAGTAACAGCCACATCCAATGCAAGAGAGCAGATCATAGGAGTCTCACAGGATGAAGAACTTACTTTTATGATCAAATTCCAGAATGCATACAATGCGTCTTCAAGATATATAAATGTAGTGGACGATATGCTTGAACATATCATCACCACACTGGCTATGTAACAGTGAAAGGAGGAAACAATGCCTTCGCAATTTTTCGGACTTAATACAGCGTATAAGGGATTGCTCAATGCCAATGCAGGCCTTAATACAACTTCCAATAACATATCAAATATCGAGACCGAGGGTTACAGCCGTCAGGCAATACATTCCGAAGCTGCAGAGGCTTTGAGAGTATTCACTACTTACGGATGTGCAGGCGCAGGCGTAGACACTCTTTCGATCGAACGTATCCATGATGAGTTTTACGACAGCAAGTACTGGTCCAACAACAATAAGACCGGCCAGTATGAGATGAAGGATTATTATATGAAGCAGATAGAGGATTATTTTAAGGATGATTCCACTATCGAAGGCTTCACTACCACATTTAACAAGATGATGACCGCTCTTGCAGAAGTTAAGAAGAATCCGGCCAACATCTCTACCAAGGCTCAGTTCGTCGGCTTTGCCGACAACCTCTGCGAGTACTTTAACTCAATGGCGAGCAGCATGGAACAGGTGCAGAAGGATATCAATTCCGAGATCAAGTTGAAAGTGGATGAGATCAACTCCTTATCCAGTGAGATCGCTACGATCAATAAGCAGATCAATGTCATAGAGTTAAGCGGCGGAGCAGCCAATGAACTTCGAGACAAGAGAACTCTTTTGGTGGATCAGCTTTCTTCAATAGTAAGCATAGAAGCCAAAGAATATGCAGTTGTGGATACCAATGATCCCGAGAGACTTACGGGAAGCCACATGTACGTGATCAAGATCGCCGGAGGACAGACTCTGGTGGATACCGATTCCTACAACACTCTTGAATGTCTTGCAAGGAGAAATGATCAGAAGCAAAACCAGTCTGATATAGACGGTCTTTATGATGTATATTGGGTTTCATCGGGAGATCACGCTGCATTTGAGAGATTTAATGAAAAGCGTTTAAGTGAGGGCAAGGAAGAGGTTACATGGAATGATTACGTAAGAAATAAGTGTTCCGAATTCAGCCTCTACAATGCGGCTTTGGGCGGTCAGCTTCAGGGCCTTATACAGATGAGAGACGGTAATAATTCCGAGAACTTTAAGGGTACGGTAGCAGCTCCTTACGGTGAGGATCCCATCGACAGTATCACCAGCACCAATGCCAACGGAGATACCATCAGAAAAGTAACCGTCAAAGTATCTGCTGACTATCTTGCGGACCTTGATAAATGTACATTGTCTGATTCGGGCGGACTCATCACGTTGGCCAACCAGAAATATTATTATGATGACTGGACCTTCAGATGTGACATGTCGTCAGGTACAGCTGAATACTATTATGATTTCTATATAAATGAGACCAAGACCGTGACATTTAACGGTGACGGCAGTGTGTCGGAGACAAAGGTTCTTTCGAGCCTTAAAGGAAAAGAAGCTGAGATAGGCACCGGTATCAGATACCAGGGTGTTCCTTATTATCAGCAGCAGTTAAATGAGTGGTGTCGTATATTTGCAGGATCGTTCAATGATATCCTTACAAGCGGATATACATCCGAAGGCGAAGGCGGAGTTGAGATGTTTGTTGGCAACAAAGAGACGGAGGATGAACAGTATCTTTTCCGTACCAGATACGGCAAATATATCATGGACGCTGATGGCAATCCGATAAGTTCCAATGTGCAGGCTGACGGAAGCTACACGATATCCATGACGGATGACAGTTTCTATAGACTTAAGGCCGGCAATCTCGATATACTCGGAGCCTTGCAGGATGATCCCGGTAAACTTGCCACCAAATCGGATGCATCGGCAGGATCCGATCAGTACGATATCGTAGGCAGACTTATTGAGATGACCACCAATAAGAATGTGGCATCATACAGAGGCGCGGCCACTCAGGAATTCCTCACCTGCGTACTCTCGGATGTGGCACTTAATGCCAAGAATGCTTCGACATTCTATAAGAATTATTCCAATATAGGACAGAACATAGATAATCAGAGAATATCCATATCGGGTGTGGATACGGATGATGAAGCGGTTAATCTGGTCAAGTATCAGAACGCATATACACTGGCATCCAAGATGATACAGACGCTTACGGAAGTATATGACAGACTTATATTGCAGACCGGAGTCTAAGGATAAAGGAGTAGGTTATGAGAATAACTACAAAGGTAATACAGGGTAATTCGATCAATAATATCAATACCAATAAGGTCTTACAGGATAAGCTGAACAATCAGATGGCCACGGAGAAGAAGATTGTACGTCCTTCGGACGATCCTGTAGTAGCTATCAGAGCACTCAGACTTCGTACCAATGTAAGCCAGGTTACACAGTATTATGAGAAGAATGCTCCCGATGCAGAGAGCTGGATGAAGGTTACGGAAGATTCTCTGACGACAGTGTCAAGTGTCATCACAGATATGATCGAGCAGTGTACAAAGGGTGCTTCCGAAAAGCTTACGGCAACCGACAGGACCACTATACTTAATGAGCTTAAGGCATTAAGAGATGAAGTATATGCCACGGGTAATGCCGATTATGCGGGCAGAAGTGTGTTTACCGGATATAGAACGGAGACTACCCTTAAGTTTACCGAAGCAGAGAACAGAAAGTATTCCATAAACGAGCAGCTTAAAAATGATGTTCTTGATACGATCACATATGTTAATTCTGCATATATTAATGGTATCAATCAGGTTAATTACAACAGCGGTGCGTACTTTGATCCTTCGGGTACTCTTACGAAGAACTCGGATATGATGGAGACCAACATATGTGAGAGCACGATCCATCGTATCAGACTTGCTTATGAGAATATTGATGCCGAAGATATAGACTTCAGGATATATAAGGGCGATAAGTATGATGCGGCTGCAAGCACTAAAGATCTGATTAATGAGCTGAACTACGGAAGAAAGATATATGATGCGGCCGGTAATCCGATCGCAGCAGGTTCAAGCGGATCACATGGAATAAGTATTACACAGGCTGCAGAGTTCACAGCCCAGACAGTGCCGGATTCGGCCACTTTTGAAGCTATGAACGCTACTGCTCCCGGACTTCTTATCGAAAAAGAAGGCTGTCCCGGAGAATATGAGGATGCTACCGAGTACGACGCTACCAAGACATATTACAAGCGTACGAAGGATGCCCAGATTGCCGATCCGTATGGTCAGAGAACCGTCGGAGCAAACGGTGACTTTTATACCGCAAACGGCACCAAATTTGCTGATGAAGCTGCCATGGTAACGGCTCTTCATAAGGGCGAGAAGATATATGATGCGGCCGGTAATGAAATCGATGCTTCGAATGGAGCTTACACATACACGGGTGATCAGCAGCCGGTATATACATTGACATCTGTTACATCTGAGTCCGATTTCGCTTCATCCGGATCCGGCTGGTATGTTCTTGTGGATGGAGAATATAAAAAAACTGATGTATATGATCCTACGATAGAGTACTATAAGCAGACTGATGCCGGACATGAGGGAACGCTTACTTTGAACAACAGTAAGCCATCCGACTATTATATCCGTACAGCTGCTGAGGATCTTCCGGTATCCGAGAGATATCAGACGATGTCTTTCCTTAATGTAGAGGTTGTATCACAGAACAATACTCCCAATCCCTATCAGAAGATGGTGGAATATGATGCGGCCAATGCCGAGGCCATCGAGAACGGAACCCCGACTACCGACAGAGCAATACTAATACCTGAGACGGGTGAACTCCTTATAAGCAGCAGTGCTTATGAGAAGATCATGAAACTTAAGGATGATGTTACTTCACCCACCTACGATGAGGGACAGTTCCAAATAGAGTATAAGAAGACAACCTGGAAAAAGGATGATCTTAAGCCTGAACACTATTTCGCATGTACAGATATGTCGGATCCCAATCCGATCAATCATATCAAATACAATACGGACTACTTAAGCGGTATAGTGGAGAAGCAGTCCATAGAATACGACGTCGGACTGAATCAGACCATCCGTGTTAATACAACAGCCGATGAAGTATTCACTCATGCAATCGGAAGAGATATAGATGATCTTATTGCATCCATGCAGGAGGTCATTGACATGAACGAGACAATAGACAGGCTGACAGGGATCAGAGACAAACTTGAGACATCGGATCCTAAATATGAGATCGTTACCAATCAGATTGATACGGCCAATAAAGCTCTTACATATTTAAAAGAAAAGAACCAAAGATTGTTTGAAGGCGGAATCACTAAGATGCAGGAGCATCTTAATAAGGTCAATGAAGCAACCACTGCCTGTGGTACAAGAGAGAAAAAGCTTTTCCTTATACAGAACAGACTTATGAGCCAGAAGACAAATTTTGAGACGCTTGAGTCTGAGAATGAGAATGTCGAGATCACGGATGTTGCTTTGCAGCTTAAGGGTGCCGAGCTTACATATCAGGCGGCGCTTATGAGCACCAGTAAGATTTTGCAGACGTCATTGATGAATTATCTTTAATGAGTTATAATTATATAAGCCAAAAAGGCTGAAGACACGATGTGTCCGGAATGGAGGTTACTTATGAAGGTTACTACAAGAGTATTTGGCGATATTGACATCGCTGACGACAAGATCATCCATTTTCAGGGAGGCATAGTCGGATTTCCCGATCTGACGGATTTTGCACTCATCCATGATGCGGAGAAGGATGGGAATACGCCCATCAGATGGATGCAATCATTGCAGGAACCTAATTTTGCGATGCCTGTTATGGATCCGCTTGCAGTATGTCCCGATTACAATCCTGTGGTTGAAGATGAACTGCTTAAGTCCATTGGGGAACTTCATCCGGATTCTGTGCTTGTCCTTGTTACACTTACTGTTCCCAAGGATATCAAGCAGATGTCCGTTAACCTTCAGGCGCCCTTTGTTATCAATGCAGATGAGAAGAAAGCGTGCCAGATCATAGTGGATTCTGACAAATACCCTGTTCGTTTCCCTATATATGATATTATTAAAAAAGACGAATAGGATACAGTATTGTAAGGCGTCCGGTTAGGAGGAGAACATGCTCGCGTTATCACGTAAAAAAAACGAGGCTTTGGTTATAAATAATAATATAGAGGTGACCGTTCTTGAGGTTAAGGGTGATCAGGTTAAGATCGGTATCACGGCACCCAAGGAGATCCCGGTATATCGTAAGGAAGTATATCTCCAGATCCAGAAGGAGAATGAGGAGGCTATGAGTTCTACCAATCTCACGGCTTTGTCAGATCTTTTTAAATAATTATTGCCAATTTTGTATTTTTGAAATTTTTTTAAGATTACTATTAATTATTTTTACAGGCAAGCCGATATAAAGGTTAGCAGGACATATGTGCTGTTAGCCTTTTTGCTTATATATATGGGAAAAGTCGCGAATTTTCCATCTATATGAGCCATAAGACAGAACTATTGTTTTAGTATTAATGATCGCAAGGAGGTGAATCATTATGGCAATCGAACCAATCGGAACCATGACAGCCATGCAGGTGCAGAACACAGTTAAGGTGCAGCCTGTAGACACATCGAATTCCCAGAACACGGATGTTATATCGGAGAATTCGGCAACGCCCAAGCTTGATGAGACTACTGCGGAAGTAGCCAAGGCGTCAAAATCATCAGAAGACAATAAGGATTATAACGGACAGAAACAGAAGGAACCGGATCTCGAACAGATCAAGAAAGCAGTTGAGGACATCAATAAGAAGATCAATACGGAAGCGGTATTCGGCATACATGAGGATACCAATCGTGTAACGATCAAGCTGGTTGACAGGGATACCAAGAAGATCATCAAGGAACTTCCCCCTGAGAAGACACTTGATATGATAGCAAAAGTTTGGGAGATGGCAGGTATTCTCGTTGACGAGAAGAGATAGGAGGTGCCTATGCCGGTTAGATTATCAGGAATGAATTCCGGCCTTGATACAGAAGCCATAGTAGCTGAATTGGTTAAGGCTAAGTCTACAAAAAAAGAGAATCTGGAAAAAGATCAGAAGAAGCTTTCGTGGAAGCAGGATGCATGGAAGGATCTCAATTCCAAGATATATGGTCTGTACAGCAAGACGTTGAGTGATATGCGTTTTCAGTCTGATTACAGCAAGAAGACCACCAAGTCAAGCAACAGTGCTGTGAGTGTTGTCACAGGCAACAATGCCCCTAACACTGTTCAGTCGCTTAAGATAATAAGTATGGCTAAGTCTGGATATCATACAGGTGCGGAACTTACCGTAAAGGATGATCAGGATAATGATGTTAAAGCATCTTATACAAGCGCCACCAAGATCACGGAGATGGGGCTTACCTTAAATGAGGGCGAGACTAGGACCATCTCGATCAAGAATGGTACTAAGGATGCGGTGGATATAGAGATCTCTGCAGATACTACCATTAAGGATATTGTTGACGGACTTAATAAGGCCGGAGTAAATGCCAATTTCGATGAAAAGAATCAGAGATTCTATATCAGTGCTTCAGGCATGGGACTTGAAAATGATTTTGCACTCACGGGTGATGCGGAAGTGCTTGAGAAGATTGGCCTAAAGTCTGATCAGGGCAAGAGGATAACCGGAAGCGATGCGGTGATCGAACTCAATGAACAGAGATATGAAGCTACAGCCAATACATTTGAGATTAACGGTCTTACCATTACTCTTAACAATATGACATCCGATGAGATAACTCTCACAACACAGCAGGATACGGATGGAATATATGATAAGATCAAGGGCTTCTTAAAGGAGTACAACAGCCTTATCAATGAGATGGATAAGCTGTACAATGCGGAGAGCGCCAGCAAATACAAGATGCTTTCCGATGAAGAGAAAGACGCCATGAAGGAAGATGAAGTGAAAGAGTGGGAGGATAAGATCAAATCCGCTCTTTTGCGAAAGGATCAGACTCTTGGTACGGTATCCAATGCTATGAAGACGATCATGCTCCAGGGTGTAGAGATGTCGGATGGTACGAAGATGCACCTGAGTGATTTTGGTATTGGAACTCTTGGCTATTTTGAGGCTGCTGATAATGAGAAGAGTGCTTATCATATTGATGGTGATTCGGATGATTCTTCAACTGCTGCCAAGACCGATAAGCTTAAGGCCATGATAGCCACTGATCCGGATAAGGTTGCTGAATTTTTCGCAAGTCTTACCAAGGAACTGTACGGCAAACTTGATGAACTTATGGCACGTACGGACTACAGTTCGGCTTTCACGGTATATAATGACAAAGCTCTTAAGAGTGAGTACGACGACTACAAGGATAAGATAGCCAAACAGGAAGAGAAGATCAATACCTGGGAGGATATATACTACAAGAAGTTTACCAGAATGGAGAAAGCACTTGCTGAGCTTCAGAGTCAGGAATCCGCACTCGGCGGCCTTTTCAGTAGCGGAAGTTGATCGATTTTAAGTGGCAATGCATTGCCAAATAGTATATAATACATATACACTTATTACATTAAGTCTTTGGAGGTAAGAGCGGTATGGCACTACCTAACGCTTATGCACAATATAACAATAGTAAGATACTCACTGCATCACCTGCGGAGCTTACGCTTATGCTCTATGACGGAGCTATCAAGTTCTGTAATATTGCGATCATGGGTATAGAGCAGAAAGATATCCAGAAGGCTCATAATAATATAGTCAGGGTACAGCGTATTATAGAGGAATTCCGCAGTACTTTGGATCGCAAATATCCTGTGGCGGAAGATTTTGACAGGGTATATGTGTATCTGCTCCAGAGGCTTTTGGAAGCCAATCTTCACAAAGACACGGAGATTCTTAAGGAGGTGCTTACACATCTTCGCTCCATGAGAGAGACATGGGTAGAAGTTATGAAGCAGAATCGAAGCAAGTAACAGAATGGATTGTTGGGCGTCGCCATCAGGCGGCGCCTTTTTTGTGTGAGCGGACGAAAGCGGGCGATGAGCCATGAGCCTGCTTTGGATGCCATCATTTGAGTTGCGTGTGGCTATAAGAGAATGTATAATAAATGTGTATGTATGCATGTCAGATGGGAGGATGAGGACATGATGGACAAATATCTCAAAATATTAAGTGAAAGCCTGGATAAGAAGGCGGATTTGCTGAAAGATATAGAAAAAAAGAGCAGGGAGCAGAGTGAACTCATTAAATCCGATGCGTCTTTTGAAGAAATAGATGCCAATATGGATCAAAAGGCCGATCTGATAGAAGAAGTGATCAAACTTGATAACGGCTTTGAAGCAATGTATGACAATATCAAGGCTGAACTTAATGACCATAAGGATGAGTATAAGGAACAGATCGATCAGATACAGGATAAGATCAGGATGGTGATGGAACTGAGTACTTCCATAGAAGCTGTGGAGGCACGCAATAAGACGCAGATGGAGAAACGTTTCTCTTCAGAGAGGAAGGCTCTAAAAGACCAACGAAAGGTTTCGACTGCTGCGTACGATTACTACAAAGTGAGTAATAAGCTTAATGCAGTGACACCGCAGTTCATGGACAGGAAGAAGTGATAATGGGAGGGTAGGTATGAAGATTCAACAGCTTAGTGGGGGCTTGGCCAGTCAGGTTTTTCAATACATATTCTTAAGATGCGGTGAGATGGCAGATACCAGTCACAGATGGTTCTTGGATGATTCTGCATATTTTACCGGTAATGTCTATAACGGATATGAACTTGAGAAGGTATTTGGTGTTAAGCCAAAGTTGCTTTCGAAGTATTTTGAGCCTGATGTCTGGAAGGAATATGTAGATCTTAAAAGTAAAGGGATCAGTGTCCCCGAAGTATTCCTGCAATGCGGCGAAGATATAGTTATGTACGCGGAGACGGATGACTATATGATGACCAATCCATTCTCGGGAGAAGTGTTCCGTATGGAACCACCGGGCTTTTTTTATCCGGATATTCTTAATCTGAATGCTGACAATGTATATTACCATGGCAGTTGGGTAGATGAGAACTGGTTTGAACTTCATAGAGATGTCTTTTTGGAAGAACTCAAGTTCCCGGAGATCAAGAGTAAGCAGGCGAGGAAATTTGCCGAGCAGATGGATGGATGTTATGCTGTTGCCCTTCATATAAGGCGTGGTGATTACTTAGAACTTGGTATCAATTTGGAGACTACATATTACAGAGAGGCTTTGGAGAAACTTGCGGATTATCGTAAGGATTATGAATTGTTTGTATTTTCCGATGATCTGTACTGGTGCAATCAGCATTCCGGAGAACTGGGGCTTCAGTTCGCTCCAAAAGTGACATATGTGTCAGGCAACTTCGGTAAAGAGAGCTATGTGGATCTTCAGTTAATGAGCAGGTGTAAAGGCCTTATAATGGCCAACAGTGCATTTTCATATCTGGCTGCTCTTTTTAACAGGGAACTGGACTTCTGTGTCGGACCGGATAAGACCGACCTGATGCCGGAAGATAATCAGTCATCGGATGAATGACATTTTGTAATACAAAATACTAAATGCATTAATAGGATTATATATACTTAAAGGAACGATTATGAATTACGACTATCTGATTGTAGGAGCAGGATTATATGGTGCAGTCTTTGCACATGAGATGAAAAAGGCAGGAAAAAAGTGTCTGGTGATCGATAAAAGGGATCATATCGCGGGCAATATCTATACAAAGGAGATGTCCGGGATAAATGTGCATATGTAT
>JAEEGL015779345.1_pt1 | contig 15129 bp, 13 predicted proteins | sample 9134231 | NCBI WGS metagenome assembly JAEEGL01 (sample SAMN16246548, study PRJNA631951) | gut metagenome | biome: gut microbiome; feature: rumen; material: fiber-attached | host: Bos | place: Iran: Karaj | collected 2018-10 | reverse complement strand
TGTATGGAACAAATAACCACTCACATACCACCATAGTTGCTTCCAAACGCTCTCCTCATAGATTTCTTCATATTTCCATCTATATTTAAAGAGGTTCTTTACTACTAGCCAACGGCACTTCCAAGCACTGCCCCCAGCGTTATATACATAGTCATCAGAAAAAAGGGTATCGTTAAGAATCTTTTCGGAGTAAGGGCTTCCTATTACGATGTCTGAATTATTAATAACCACACCCAAGTGCTCGACGCAAATTGCAGTCATCGCATCTGCAAATTTCCTTAAGTGGTTTCTGTCGCAGTATTCATAAAATCTCTTCCAATCAACATCCTGCTGGTGCTTATTCAAAAACATCGCCCAATCTAAAATTAGTTTCAGCCTCAGACCTTCACTAACGAAATGGGCGCACGCATGATACGTCAAAAACATAGCAGTCCATTGAGAAGGAGGAATAAGGATATTCGAGGTCAGAGTACCAAAATCTGAAGAATCTACATTTAGCGCATCCTCCAGTTCTTTCTCTAATTGTTTGCCTCTTTCTCCATCTCTAGTATGTACGAAGTACTGATGATTTTCAAATAATTCATCTTTATACGAAATTTGGGAATGCTTATACCACCCCTCTTCAACATTTGCCCCTGCATTACGGGCAATTTCATTACCACGGGCATAATCCTCAAACAAATAGCAATCAATATCACCTGGACTACGATGGTGAGGCTTTGGATAAAGGAGACCGTTTACCTGTCCTTTCATCACCATAATGCGAATCCCGGCCTGATGCCATTTCTCTGCCAACTCATACATCACCTGTGTCTGCAGTCGGTTACTTTCCTCAATCTGAATGACTTCTCCAATCCACTCAAGTTTCTGAATTGGATCAAGTTCTCTTGTAAACCCATATCGAGTATTCTCTATCTTATCAATACCATCCAGCAAAATACCCAAAACGCCTTGGTTTCGGGCTGTATCACCGAGTTGACCCCACTGGTCTTCTGTCAAAAAGATAAAGTCCGATAAGCTCTCTTTTTCTTTCGTACTTGTATCAAGGCCCAAACGTAATAAATCGAATAATTGTTCCATCAGAGTTTCTCTATAACCTCCGCCATTTGTTTAGAAAGGTACGGGTAGTCATATTCCTTCACGGCCTCACGGGCTCTCTCACACATCGTCTGATACTCATCATCTGGTAAATCCAGAATTGCTTGTATTGCATCCGCATAATCTTGGTCATCTTTCATATCATGACAGACGCCAATATTGTGTTTAACTATGGCAGAATACATTATATTGACATTACAAACGATAGGCCTTCCAGCTGCCATATACTGAAACATCTTACTTGAGCTTATACCATATTTCCCAAATCCTTTCGTGTAGTTCAGAATATTAAGATAGCTCTGTGATAATACATATGGGACATATTTAGGATCAATCCATTTGTCTTTAAACTTCACATTCTTCAAGTCATGTTCTTGACAATACTGGATTAATGGCTCACGGTCTTCTCCATTGCCATAAACAAGGAACATTACATCATCCCTGTCTTTTAACAATTCAGCCGCCTTTATAAACTGACCTACGTTGTTTGCTAATCGTACTGAACCCAAATATATGATTCTCTTTTTATCAGACTTCAAATCCTCATCCTCAATCGAATACTGATTTACCCAAGTATCGAAATCATGAAGGTCCACACCGTTGTTTATATAAAACATCTTGGATAAATCAACAGGGCCGCCTTGTTCTTTGTCCCATTTCTTATCCTTCATGTACTCTATACGGCCTTCAATGGAGAATACGGTAGCATCCGACTTTACATAGTTCTTTTTTGCCCGCCAAAAAAGGAACTTCATGATAGGATTTTTGGCACTTACCAGTCCAAAATCCACAAAGTCATCTGGCCACCAATCCAATATCTCTGTTATATATTTGATTCCATGCTTATGGCAGTAGCTCAATATCGGATTAGAGAATAGCGGGAAGGTTGTAGCCACCACCAAGTCCGGCTTCTCAAAATGCTTTGCCAGTTTAACTAACCTGTAATGAAATTGGATTTCGCTCCATATTCTGCTCAATCCTGCTGTATTTTGATATTTGCAGGACTTTATATGAACAAAATTCAAATCATCATACCGTCGTTCTATGTACTTTGAATTATCTTCAATCAAATCTAAGTCCATATTATGCATCACGCTGGAACCAAATATAGTTACCCTATAGCCCATCTTTTGAAGATAATGGGCAAATTTAATGGTTCTTAATCGCGACTCATACTGAGGCGGCATGGCATATTTATTAACCAGCCAGATGTTTCTTACTTTCATTAAAAAGCATTAATAAGTCTAATAATCTCTCTCACCTCATCCGTTGAAATGGCGGGACCTATCGGCAAGCTTAATTCTTCATCAGCAATTCGTTCTGTTATAGGGAGGCTCATACCGTTCCACTCCTTGTAGCATTCCTGCTTATGTGGAGCAATAGGATAATGGATTACTGTACCAACGCCATTCTGACCCAAGTAATCATGAAGAGAATCGCGTTTGCCTTCTCCAACAAGAATTGGGAACAGATGATAGGCATTCTGCTCATCGGGTAGCAAATCAGGAAGCGTTATCAAGGGGTTATTGATACCCTCATAATAAAGGTGTGCAACTTCTTTACGATGGGCGTTATCCTCCACCAGATACTTCAGCTTCACGTCCAGTACAGCTGCCTGTATTTCATCCAAACGACTGTTGCGGCCAGTATATTTGAACACATACTTCTTCTGAGAACCATAGTTAGCAAGAGCACGTACAGCGGCTGCCAGCTCTGGATCATTGGAGGTCACTGCACCACCATCACCCAATGCACCAAGGTTCTTACCAGGATAGAAGCTATGACCAGTCGCATCACCAATAGAGCCTGTCATACGGCCATCTGTATGCTTACAACCATGAGCTTGTGCATTATCCTCAACGAGCTTCAGATTATACTTTTTGCACAACTCACCAATCTTATCAGTATAGGCATTACGACCATACAGATGTACAATGGCAATAGCTTTAGTTCTTGGAGTGATAGCAGCCTCAATGAGGTCATCGTCAATCTCAAGAGTACTGATCTTTGGCTCAACAAGGATGGGTTTCAGCCCATTCTCAGTAATGGCAAGTATAGTGGCTATATAGGTGTTAGCCGGAACAATCACCTCATCGCCTGGCTGCATCACACCCATTTCAATGTATGCACGGAAAATCCAAATAAGGGCATCCAAGCCATTAGCACAGCCAATGGTATATTTGCATCCAATAAACTTCGAGTAGTTCTCTTCAAACCGCTCGTTCTCTTTTCCTTGGAGGTACCAGCCTCCATTCACAACACGGCTTACAGCCTCATTAATCTCAGCTCCATGAAGGGCTGTTACGTCTTTAAGACTTAAAAATGGTATATTCATATTGTAATGTTATTATTACGTTATACATGAATCTTAAAAAATGTCAAAAATCAACTTTTCTATAAAACCTTGCGGGATTCCCCAACCATAACTCTCCTGCAGGTACATCCTTTGTCAAAACAGAGCCTGCGGCTACAAAGGCCCCTTCTCCTATCGTAATGCCAGGCAATATGACGCAGCCTGCTCCAATTGTTGCTCCTTTACATACTCTTGTTTTAAGGAGCTTCCAATCCTTGTTTTTTGAACGTGGGTACATATCGTTGGTAAACGTCACATTAGAGCCAATCATGACATTATCTTCCAATGTAATACCATCCCATATCTGTACTCCACATTTCACGGTCACATTGTTACCTATTACCACATCGTTCTCAATCAAACAATGTGAACAAATATTGCAGTTCTCCCCTATTTTACAATCTGGGAAAACAACACAGTACTGCCATATCTTAGTGCTCTCCGGCACGTTTGGATTCATACAATCCGCTAATCTATGTATCATTCTGTTATTAAAGATTTGAAAGAAATGAAGCAAATGCCTCGTAATTTACACTTGCATTATAATGATTATTCCAGAAAACTCTTGGCTTATAGCTTTTCTGAAGTAATGACATGATTGCATTTGCTACTTCTTCAGGTTGAGGGTTTGCACTTACAAGACATCCTGTTTCTTCTGTAACAATTTCAGAATTACCACCCACATTAGTTGCAACCACAGGGATGTCACAAGACAATGCCTCCATAATTGAAACAGGTACACCTTCATTTGTACTTAGGTTGACAAACACATCCGCACAATGTTTAGTATAATAATCAAGTACATCTTCGTGGTTCATTGTCCCAAGCAGTTTTACTTCTACGTGCCCTCCTTGGTGATCAACTACCATTTGCTTCAATTGTTCCATCATGGGACCTCCTCCGATATGAGTCCACTCTATATCCTTTCCTTCAATAGCCAATAGTGATTCGTAAATAAGGTTCACTCTTTTCAAGGTTGAAACTGTAGAGCAGCTTAAAACTCGAATTTTGTCAGACAGTGTACGCTTACAAAAATCAATATCGTTTGAACCCAATGGGAATACTTTTGTACGGCATTCTGGATAACGTTCCTTAAAATACGTCTCTCCTTTTTTTGAGATAAACACCGCAGCATCTAATGACCCTACCACCTCTTTTCTAAGAGGCACAAAACCATGATGGATCTCCTCCCACAAATCGCCCTCACCATGAAAGCGTGATACCATATGGCATCTTCCCTTCCAATAGTAGGCTAAAACGTTACTCCATTTACCCCAGTAAAAGTAGCAAACGTCTTCCTGCTTTAAGCTTCTGGAAATAGCGCTTAAAACTGAGGAATTCAAAAGATTATTAGCCGTAAGATAAGCTTTCAACCAATCCTTCAATCTTACTTTGTCAAAGAGGGTCTTTCTCTTAAACAACATCGGGAACATCGCAACTGCTACTTTCCAATTGAAAATGCCCCTCAATAAAAACTTTTTCCTATCAACAAAGAGAGGAGCAGAGACCGTACAGTTCTTAGGAAGAGGCTTTATTTCATTCCCTTCCACTTCCAATGGAATAATTTTTACTTGATCAAACTTCCTGGAAAGATATTCTATTTCATCTTCCAAAAAGCATTCCGCATATTTTGTATATGGATATTTTACTGTGAATAAGTATAGTTTCTTCATGCTATAACAAACTCTTATACTTCTTTAAAAAAATTTCTTTTGAAAACAGTTTTACCGCCCTCTCCCTATTGAGTGTACCCATGGTTTCCTTCTCTGAATTCCCCATAATAATCATCGTCTCTAAAGCGATTGCCATCTCTTCCGTATTTTGTGGGTTAAATAATAATCCATTAACTCCATCTCTAACTATGTTGGGATTATCGCATACATTACTACATACAATAGGAAGTCCACAACTCATTGCTTCACACAAAACATTAGGGAATCCTTCATAAATGGATGGCAAGCAGAAAATATCATGCTTTCTATATTCGTCTCGCACATTACTCGTTTCCCCTTTGAGAGATATATAATTCTGTAACTCCAAAAATATAATCTTCTCTTTACATTGTTGACCATAAGCACTTTCGAAACTTCCAAACCAATCAACATGGAATTCTATCCCTTTACTTTCTAGAATTTTTAATGCATCTAAAAAACGTAATTGATTCTTCTGCGGATTATCTCTTCCAACACATATAATATTGCATATGTTTGTTTTATTCTTGGTTTCTTGAATAGGTGAAAATAAATCAGTGTCAACAAAGTTTGTTATAACTATTATTTTCGAGGTTAAACTTGGATAATTTCTTTTTATAAAATCCTCTTGCATATTAGAATTGGGAACAATCCAGTCTGCCCATCTATACACAAAAAATTTAACTTTTTCCCTTATATCATTTACTTGCGTTGTATTCCGTTCTGAAACAATTAATTTGCATCTACACCCAAACCTTTTTAATACACACAAGAGAACAGCTACAGAAGGAGAATAAGCTATTAGTACATCAGGTTTATACTTTATAATCGCTTTAGCAATTCCAAATATTCTGTGAATTTTATTATGTGCATTTTCAATAAAAATATTTTCAATATCGGCTTTATCCAACTCTGGTTTATAGAAGAATTTAGGATAATAGGTAAGTACTTTTACTTCATTGCCGTCTTTACTTAGCATTACAGCAAGTCCTGTCAATTGCCTCTCGGCCCCCCCCGACCCTAAAGACTCTATTAAGCACATTATTTTCTTCATAATAATATCATTGAATAATTTTTAAGAAACTCCCATGAAAATCTTACAAACAATTATAACTATAGATAAAAAAGCAAGCCTTGTACTTGTTTCTTTTATTGTAATACCCAAAATTTTAATTCTTTAAGTTCTCTTTCAGAAACACACTCTCTATTAAAGTTTGGTCCATGATTATAAACTAATGCAATAGGATAACCAAGTGAGTTTTTTGGGAAATGAGTCAGACCTACAATTTGTCGTTAAGCCCCAACCGAGCTTAAATCGTCGATAATAAAAAAATATATATGCATATTTTAAATTCTATCTCTATGGAAAGACCTTAACTTTCGCCTTGATACATATAATAATAAAGAAGTGTATACGATAAGATTTATTGGCTGCAAGACCGTTGAACGACCTATATAGATAGCTCGAGCCATATAACACAACGCCAAAACCAAGAAAAATGTTTTACATTTTCGCTCGTACATAAGTCTGTCTATTTTTGCGACAAACAAACCAAACAATATAAAGAAAAAAATGGTACCAACTAAGCCTAAATTATAATATGTATCTGAAATACATGTCGTTCCAGCTCCAACCCCTTCATTTAGCAAAGATGTTGCAAGTTGATCTGTACTTAGTGTTTTAATATCGAGATCAAATAATGCAAATAACAAATAACGTATTCCAGGAAAGAAAGCAAATAGTTGAAACAACATTCCTGATCCATATATAATTCCATTATTGTCTATGTAGCCTAATACTAAATGAAAAGTGTTAATTACTGTTGACAGTTCCTTGACAAGTTCAAAGGCAATATCTGTTCCATCTAAAAAAACCAAAAATCTATCGTATATAACGTATACTTTTTCAATTGATAATTCCATTTCATTTCCTCTGAAAAAAGCCATTATCGTAAGAGCAATACTTGCAATTGCAAGCAAGAAGAATGATTGCAGATACCCCATCTTCTTCCTACACAAGTATAATAGCCCAACAAACAATACTAACAGCACGTCAATAATAGGCCCTCTGTCTCCCGAGATGAATACTAACGATAAATAAACTGCCACGCATAACCAAAATAATGGTTTAAAACATTTCACATATTCAACCATACTCAATTTTCTGCTTGCTTTCGTTTGAATTGCATTAACAACGGATGCTATAACGACTCCTATACAACAAACATTTCCAATCGCTCCAATTGGATTCATTCCAGCACCATTTAGAACAGCATTGTTCCCGCCCGCAGTAAAATAATCACGACCTGAAAATATCACAAAAACTACGATAAAGAATAAAAAGAAATAGGGTAAAATGTTTGAGACATCAGAATGAGGCTTCGAACTTAAATACTTTTTATTAATGTTAACAGGAGATATCAACCCTAAAGTCAAAGAGGCAAATGCACACGTGGATATTCTTGATGAAAGATTTGCATAATTGGACAGCAAAAACACCACCTTGTTGCCATTAACGCAAAAGTTTAAGTATTCCCCAAAATGTACCAAGAAAACTGATAAGACCAATAAATTACTTATAGAAAAAAACTGGTGTTTTAATCTCATCGTATGAATAGGTCTTGATACGTAAACCATTAGTGCTATCACACTCATAATAAGACTCTCTTGAAGGACTAACCTGTTTATAAATCCTGGAACAATCCAATAGAAAGAAACTCCTGAATACAGTATAATAATTAGCAAAAGCAATTGTCTTATCATTAAAAGATTCATAACCTATTATTTTTAATTTTCTGGACCAAAACCATCAAATAATAAACTACCAATATTACAAAGCTTAATAATATTTTTATTATAAATAAATCGCAGACAATATCAATAATGATCATCAAGCATAGAGGTATAAACGATAAAAATATTGTGGGCAACATTCTCAATGTATACGTCCAAAAATGGGTTCCTATAATATTTGCATAATAAGATATAGAAAGGCCCCCAGCAAATGCTGATGATAATATATAAGCAATCAAAATATTACCTGGAGATTTCAATGCCGTAAATAATATAATCAATATGCCCACCCCTCTCTTAATCATTGTTGATTTGAGCAATGCGCCTGGCTTATTAGCTGACTTTATAAACCCCCTATACATGGTGTCGATAAAGAGAAATATTCCAGCAAATGACAACAACTTTAGGTACGAAGAAACCTCTATCCAGTCATCGCCAAACAGCAATGTAACGATAAGCTCAGGGTAACATATAAAAATTCCAAAAATGGGAATTAACAACAATGATGTAAAGTGGAATATTTTTAATGACTCATAGTCCATTCTTTCTTCATTCCCCACATATTTGACCAATATCGGAAATGCAGTATTGCTTATGGTTTGTGCTATTGACTTAGACGGCACCTCCTCTACCCTTTTTGCTTGGGAGAAATAGCCTACAGCCGTTGCGCCAGCAAATTTTCCTAAAACTATTGAAATTATATTTTCATAGACAGAATCAAATACAGAACTTAATGTTGAACTAAAACCAAAAGGAAGCAATTTCTTTAAACTTGCAAAGCTAAATCTTAATGAAAAACTTATGTGGCAATAATAATGATAAAAACATACCATGATCGCGGCTTGAAGTAGTTGATAAATTACAATAGAATAAACCGACCTTGTATAAATAGCTATTATTATTGCAACGACTGAGGATAACACGGTAGAGATTATTAATGCGAAAGATATTTCTTTAAACATCAGCCGCTTGACCATCATGGAATTTGGAACTAGTCCAATAGCACTAATTACAAAGATCAAAGATAAAACCCTTGTTACTTCACATAACCCATTTATGTTAAAATACGCTTCAATATATGGAGCTGAAATAAACATTATGAGGTATAGAAAGCTACTAACAAAAAGATTGAAGGTGAAAATAGTAGAACAATCTATTGGTTCGACAACTTTTTCTTTGACCAAACTTCCCCCCAATCCAGAATCCATAAGAATCCCCGCTAGATAGATAAAAATCGACAATACTCCGACCATTCCGAAATCATTCGGTGTAAGAAGCCTAGACAAAATCATAGTAGTAACTAGAAATACTACCTGCGGAAGGAATTTGCCTATTAATGCCCAAAGATACTCCCTATTGTTATAAAATAAATTCCTTATTAATATCTGCATTATTTTATTATAAACTTTTCTTCTTCTAATGATAGGAGCACTTTTTTCTTTTCACTTAAAGAAAGTTCTTTTGTACCAATATTAAATTGCTTGTTGCGGTTATAGTATTCCTCAACTGTACAAATGTACTTAGCAGGATTACCACCTACTACCGTAAAAGGTGCGACAGATTTAGTAACTACACTTCCAGCTGCCACCAATGCACCTTTGCCAATTGTAACACCTGGCATGATTTGAGAATAAGCTCCTAGGTAAGCCCAGTCTCCAATTGTAACTTTCCCAAAAACATCAAATTCAGGATATTTCCACCTTAGAGAATTCCCCCCACCATGCGTATGTATCGAAACATTATTAGTTATCTGAACATTATCCCCTATTGTTACTAGATATGGCTCAGTAGACCAATTTCTTGTGGCGATAAGACAATTCTTTCCTATTGTAACACCTATATGTCTAGCATATTTTTCTGGAGATGCAATGTAACGCCAATAAAGGAAGAAAATTCTATTTAATACTTTATTCATATCTCTAATGTATGATAATCAAAATCCATTTGGATTGTTTTTTTGCCAATTCCAGCTATCTCGGCACATCTCTTCAATGCCAAATTGTGCCTCCCAGCCAAGTTCAGCCTTGGCTTTAGCTGGATTGCAATAGCAGGTAGCTATATCGCCAGGTCTGCGAGGCTTAATAGCGTATGGAACGTTCACGCCATTAACCTTCATAAAGGCATTGACAACATCTAGAACGCTATAGCCATGGCCTGTACCAAGGTTATAAATACCAAGGCCACAGTTACGCTGAATAGCCTTCAAAGCTGCCACATGGCCGGAGGCCAAATCGCAGACATGGATATAATCACGAACACCAGTGCCATCAGGTGTATCGTAGTCATTACCAAAGATACCAAGCTCTTTACGGATGCCTACAGCAGTCTGAGTGATATAGGGCATGAGGTTGTTGGGAATACCATTGGGATTCTCACCAATCATGCCGCTCTGATGAGCGCCAATAGGATTGAAATAGCGCAAAAGCACTACATTCCACTCAGGGTCAGCCTTCTGTACATCCATCAACACCTCTTCGAGCATACTCTTGGTTTGGCCATAAGGATTGGTACAATGGCCCTTGGGGCATTCCTCTGTGATAGGTATAAAGGCAGGATCACCATAAACGGTAGCAGAGCTACTGAAGATGATGTTCTTACACTGATGCTGGCGCATCACATCCAAAAGGATGAAGGTACCAGTCATATTATTATGGTAGTACTCCAATGGCTTTGACACTGACTCACCAACGGCCTTCAGACCAGCGAAGTGAATGACTGCATCAAACTTGTTTTCATCGAACACCTTTGAGAGTGCTTCCTTATCACGCACATCAACCTCATAGAAAGGAATCTCCTTTCCTATTATCTTTGCGACACGTCGCAAAGACTCAGGATTGCTGTTCGCCAGGTTGTCTACAACAACCACACTGTGACCAGCCTTATCAAGTTCTATAATAGTGTGGCTACCAATGTAGCCTGCACCGCCTGTTAAGAGTATGTTCATTATTAATTTTCACTCCAGTCAATTAGTCTCGCTTAAATATATCGCGGGTATACACCTTTTCAATTACATCGTCAAGACAACTATCATAGCGGTTAGCAATGATTGCTTTACTCTGGGCCTTGAACTTTTCCAAATCATTAATAACCTGAGAGCCGAAGAAGGACTCACCATCAGGGATAGTAGGCTCATAAATGATGACCTCGGCACCTTTGGCCTTGATACGTTTCATGATGCCCTGAATAGCACTTTGACGGAAATTATCGCTATTGCTCTTCATGGTCAGACGATAGACACCAATAACGCACTTTTGCTCACGATTTGCATCCCATTGGCTGCTACCATCGTAATAACCTGCTTTGCGCAAAACTTCATCTGCGATAAAGTCCTTACGGGTGCGATTACTCTCAACAATAGCTGTCATCATGTTCTGAGGAACGTCAGCATAGTTGGCAAGGAGCTGCTTTGTGTCCTTGGGCAAACAGTAACCACCATAGCCAAAACTGGGGTTGTTATAATGCGTACCAATACGTGGATCAAGGCCAACACCTGTAATAATAGCCTGAGAGTCAAGACCCTTGACCTCAGCGTATGTATCCAACTCGTTGAAATATGATACTCGCAGAGCAAGGTAGGTATTTGCGAAGAGCTTCACGGCCTCTGCTTCGGTCATTCCCATCAGAAGCGTATCAATGTTCTCCTTGATGGCTCCTTCCTGCAGCAGACCTGCAAACGTCTTTGCCTTTTCTTCTGCTTCGGGATTGCCAATGGCAGTAATGGCTGCATTCTCCTCGTCCCACTTGGCGTTGCGGTCTTCGGGGAATATCTTTGGGAAACCTACAATGATGCGGCTAGGATAGAGGTTATCATAGAGTGCCTTGCTCTCACGCAGGAACTCTGGAGAGAACAACAGGTTGAACTTCTTGCCCTTCAGTGCAGGGTCTGTCAAGAACTTCAGTGCGTACTTGACATAAAGTGAGCGGCAGTAACCCACGGGAATGGTGCTCTTGATGACCATCACGGCATCGGGATTGACGCTCAGCACGAGGTCGATGACATCCTCGATATGATGGGTATCAAAGAAGTTCTTCTGAGGGTCGTAGTTGGTGGGGGCGGCAATGACCACATAGTCAGCATCCTTGTAGGCTGCTGCACCATCGAGTGTGGCAGTGAGGTCAAGATCCTTCTCTGCCAAATACTTCTCAATGTAATCATCCTGAATGGGACTAATCTTGTTATTGATCTTCTCCACCTTCTCAGGGATTACATCCACTGCTGTGACATGATTGTGTTGTGCCAACAACGTGGCAATACTCATACCGACATAGCCGGTACCTGCTACTGATATATTCATGCTAAAATTATATTTTATCATGCATTATCGGCTGCGCTCGGCATAGCCAAAGTAAACTTTGCTCTGCCCTCACTTGCACGATAATTCATAATATTGTTAATTTCTTTCAAGGTTTTATTTAATTCACAAGTATGAAGGGTAGCCATATTCCTGATAGCATTTCATATTTTTACTTTACATATTTAATCGCGTCATGCACTTATGTAAGAGCCACGAACTGCGCGTAATGATTCGTGGGCTCTTTGCCGCTATTTTTTATCTCCTTCAATCATTGCCACTTTCGTTTCATTGACTTCTGCTATATGAAGAAAATCTTTCTCTTTATTGAAAACACTCACATTTGTATCCAGCCCCCATGCGAACCTAAATACATCAACGCCCTTACTGTTTTTATCTATTGCTTTTCGTGTACCCATACTGTGAATATAAAGGAATACATTAGCTCCTTTAGTTACTACTTGCGAAGGGAAACGGTACATGTGGGGCAACAAGTTAGATAATTCACCATTGCCATCAAAAGTAGTGTCGTAAATGAGGTATTGATGGATGTTACAATCCTCTTCTACTTTAAAAGCAAGATACTCATCCTTAGTATCTTTCTTGTATCTTCCAAAAAATCTTATTTTCATATCGTTTGAGTCTTTTATTTCCAAGTCTTCACTCTCGCTTTAGCCATACTCGTGCCATACTGTTTGAGTATGCCTAGAGTATGCTTAGAGTATGGCTAGAAGCAGCTTAGAGTATGGCTAGAGTATGGCTAAAGGCTATTTTACACATTCTTTAGACTCTTATTATCTGGCGTATAATATTCGCCAATGGTAAGCCGTCAAGATTCACTAGTTCTTCGACGAGCGAAGCGGCAGAGCCGAGCGGGTTGCCCAACTAGCAAACATGCGATTTTTTAAATTGAATTATATTCCACTTTTTCTCGCCAAGGCAGAGTTGAAGCAAGCTTCATTCTGCTCTTTTGGCTTAGCGAAAAAGTTCATTTAAGACTTTATGATGCCGATTCCTTAATAAACCAGGGTAATCGTGACTGGTTCCACCCATTTATGGGGCAGTATGCAGGCCAGTTCATCCTTAACAGTCACCACTACACGGTTGAGGATGTCATGGAAGTACTTCTGGACATTGCGCGTTTCTCCAAATCCTGCACACGACGCTCACTGGCGGCAAGCTTCTTCTGTAACGTCCGCTTGTCGGCCTCTGCATTATGTGCCTGTGCCTTTTTTGCCTCCGTACTCATTAGGTATATATATATATTAGGTCATGCGCAATACGGCAAAAATTGACTGCTTACCTCCGTTTTAACACTTTTGCTCCGCCTATCCTACGCCTACGCTCGGCCTACGCTACGCCTATGCTACAGAAGTGGGAAAATGGTGCGCTTTCGCGCTCGATTTTAACACTTCGTGGTTTTCTAGTCAAGAATGAGAGAATTTGAGGACACAACGATTCTATATGCCTAAAGGAACTGTAAAGGAGGAGGAAAGGAGGAGTATACGATGTTAGAAGGAAGATGGAAGATGTTAGGAATTTAGGAAAAAGCATTAAGCATTAGCCATCAGAAAGAGCAGATAATTTAGGGTCACATCGGGGGGATGTGACCTAAAAGATTTACATAAAATGCTACTTCTCTATTTGTCGAACAAGACTTCGGATATATGCATCAGAGACATTATCAACATCTTATTCCTACTATTATATTATTCGTTGAGCAAGTCTGTGAACATCAACCTTGTTTCCAACTTTGTTGGGTTAGCAAGACGCATTAGTCTTTGCTCTTCGTCCTTAGGAGGATTGACATAAAAATCTTCTTGTTGCTCCGTTGTGAACAATGTTTCAAAACCGTTCTTCCTGTAAAAAGCAAGAACATTGGGCTTGTTGAGTGCATCAACAATGAGGAAACGACAACCTGCTTTTACTACTGAACTATCAAACCAAAGCTTTATCACATCAAGGACTTGACTTCCTATTCCTTGGTGAGCAAACTCAGAATTTACGCCAAGACGTCCAATCAGGATTCCTGGATAGCGTTTCAAACGCTTACGATGCTGGGTAATCTTCAACATCGCATCACGTCTGCTGCGAGGTAAATCGAATATACGGATGTGGCCGTTAAATTAGACCTTGTCGCTTTAAGAAATTATAGGCACTCTGCTGGCGGGGGGTCATTACACGCTCCTTATGAGGATCGTAGCTGTCCTCAACGGCGTTTGCCATCTCTTGAAAGCGGCGAGCCTCTTCACCATACAGGGTCGGGATTGCTTTGATTGCTGTTGCCATATTGTTGTCTCCTTATGTTATATTTCGACTGCAAAGATACGAAAAGTTTCGGAAAGTTGGTCGTATTTGCAGGGAAAATTTATTTTATCAGGGTTCATGTTCAAATGAACATATGTTCGTGAGCCAAATAACATAGGTGACTACCCCCAATGAACATATGTTCGTGGTGCTATGAACATATGGTTCATATTCAGCGACGTTTTCTCGCTCTTTAGCGACGTTTTTTGAACACGGATTACACGAATTGCACGGATTACTTTTTATCATCCGTTTGGGTCGTTTTCTTTTTCACTCTTAAATTGGTTTTCCACCTTTTGAGGACTGACATTCACTTGATGGGCAGTGGTAATGTCAACTATCTGTTGGGGCGAGTCGCGACGGATAATGGCGGGAATAATGTCATCGATAAGTTTTGCTGCTTCTTCATCCACATCGCCATGATCCATTGAAATCTTGTAGAACATGGAAACGAATTCGTCGGCTGCTGTCTTGCTGAAACGGTCCTTGATATGTGCCACCATTTCTGCAATGGTAAGGGAGGCGACTTTAGGAGTTTCATCTACTGGTACGTCATTCGCAACAGGGGTTGGCTCTGCGTCATGTTGCTGCTTTT
>JAEEGL014801175.1_pt1 | contig 15129 bp, 8 predicted proteins | sample 9134231 | NCBI WGS metagenome assembly JAEEGL01 (sample SAMN16246548, study PRJNA631951) | gut metagenome | biome: gut microbiome; feature: rumen; material: fiber-attached | host: Bos | place: Iran: Karaj | collected 2018-10 | reverse complement strand
CCTTCGGCAGCTCATCGATTGGCAGTTGTCGCAGATCAGCGGGACTGTTTATCTTGTCGAGTAACTCAAATTTCTTTCTTTCCACTTCGTTTTTTTGTTTACCGTGCCACCATGCCGAAAGCTTTTTAGCGTCATTGCATAGTATCACGCCTGCAAAGTTAGTGAAAGCTGAGAGTAAAACAAAAGAATTTATTCTTTTTTTTACCGAAGCACAGCCTAAGCATTATTCGCAAGCTCATCAGCAAGCAGTTTCCTTCCCTTCTTCGCTTCGCTCGAAACGGTGACCTTCGGTTCTTCAACTGCAGGTTGGAAAAGTTAGTGCAAACCGAGGACGGAGCTAAATCCAATCCCTGCCTTACGTCCGCACTTGCGAGTAGTTTATCTAATCCATTCATGTTAAAGAGCTCTTTTGTTAAAGATAAAAGCCCCTTTTTTAAAACATAAGAGTCTCTTTTCCCGGGTATGAAAGGCTCTTTTCCATGGGAACATTTGGAGCAATTAGCTTCGCTGAAATTCTTAATGCCTTCTTTAAAATTTCAGCCTTCCCGAGGGGCAACTTCGGCTAGTTTCAATATCGGCATTTGCGAACTTTCTTGTCACCCACAAAGGTACAAAAAAGCGGCGAAATAACCAAAAATAATTGTAGTTAATTATCGTTAAAATTAAGCAATATAACAAAAATGTTATAAATACCCGTTAGACTGCAATTTTATGCAAGTGTAACATTGTAACATTGTAACTTTGTAACTTTTAGTGGGTCTAATGGGTATTTTTAGTTTTGAAGATATATAATATCTAATATAATAATGTACGCGCGATGTACAATTATTTTCATTTTTTTCTAAATAGGGTGTTTAAGGGGTATAAAAGTTACAAAGTTACAATGTTACAAAGTTACACTTTCCACACATCCTATTTAGAAATGCTAAACAAATGTTAAGAAATATTTTTGAAAATAATTGTATTTTTTCTTGCAAGTTAGCTGAGTTTTTTGTATCTTTGCAAGTGGAATTTAATTTCCAAAAAGACAAAAAACTAGTTCCCATTTGACTCAGTTTCGTGGCTTCCAGTTGACGGTAAAGAATTGCTCCGGCTTCCGGGTTGTCGGACACAATAACGCCCCGCACTGGCTTGCTTCGCTCATCAGCAAATAGCCTATACTCTGAGTATTGTTTCCGTAAAGATCTTTTTTGGCAATTGATTCGCGACCGGCGTGGCGTGTGCCCATGGAATAGCCGATCAGCACTGAGTGCGCAGCAGTGCGTGTGGTATTCCGGTGGATTTGCCCGCGGTTGACTCAGAGGCGTTTAGCTGTGTGTCTCGGCCGGCTTGTCGGCGATGGTGAAGCGGATGGAGTTCCAGCGATGGAGCAGGAAGATAACCGCCGCTTCGATGAGGTAGGCAATGAGATAGCTGTACCACAACAGGCCGGGTGCGGTGCGGGAGATAATCCACATCACGGGGATGATTGTCAGCGACAGGGCGAAGGAGATGAAGAGTGCCATGCGGTGATGGCCGTGTAGCTTATAGACAATCATCAGTACGTAGATGTAACAGAATGGTATGAAGCTCAGCGCGAAGATGCGCAGGGCGCTGTTTGTCTCAGCGATGTAGTCAGGATTGTGTGCACCGAACAGAGCCGCAATGCCTTGCGGGTCGATCCACACAAACAGACAGGTGATGATCATCGCTACAGTGATGAAGCGGAACGACTTGCGCAGCACGAGGCGCAGTCCGTCGGCATCGTGCTTGCCCACCTGTATTGCTCCCAGCGACTGGAGCGTCTGGCATGTGCCGGAGAGGAAGAGATTGTACACCTGCAGCAGATTCATGCACACGGCAAAGGCGAAGATGCCTGCCTGTCCTAATGTGGTGAGCACTATGCGGTTGGCAGAGAGTAGCAACAGCGTGAGGCTGATGGAAGCCACTGCCAGAGGTGCTCCCTGTGAGAGGACTCTTTTGATGATGGATAATGGCCGATGGACGATTGATAAAGAGAGGGGAGAGGGCTTGCGCCAGTGGGTGAGTAGGATGGCGATGCCTACGAGATGTCCCACTACGGTAGCAGCCGATGAGCCTGTGATGCCCCAGCCGAGCCACTGTATGAACACGATGTCGAGGAAGAGATTGAGGGCATTGTCGATGATGACGGCTACTGACACCAGACGCGGCTCACCGTCGACGCCCACCATGGTTGATAGTCCCCACATCAGGATGAATGCGGGGTTGCCCAGAAGGAGCACCTGCGCATAGTTGCGGGCAAGAGGCAGGATATGCTCGTTGTTGCAGAGCAGACGCGATGTCTCGTCGATGAAGAAGAGTCCTCCGAAGATAGCGAGCAGCACCCCGAGCCCCACGCTGAGTGTGAGAGACAGGGTGAAGTATCGCCGCGCGAGACTGATGTCTTTCTTCCCGAGAGCATAGCCCACGAGCATGCCGGCACCTGCATTGATGAGCAGGTGGAGGGTGAAGATGAACTGGTTGATGGGCTTCGACAGACTGATGGCGCTGACACCGTCGGCACTGATGAGGTTGCCCACGATGATGCCGTCGACAACATTGCCCAGACATCCTGAGAGGGCTACGAGCACATAAGCCCAGAGGTAGTTATAGAATTGTTTGTTATTGTTCATTATGCAGTGGGCATTATGTTTCTATTCGAAGAACCCGAACCCTCCGAGTGAGGTGAGCATTCGCTCGACATAGTCCCACGAAGTGGGTGAGAAGGCAAATCCTAAGCGGTAGAGCACCTGTGTGGTATAGTCGTTGTCGCGTGCTACATCAGCAGTATTCTGTCCATGAGCCATATCCTGATAAGCCAGGAGCGCTGTCAGTTGCCGTGCCTTCTGCGGATCGTTCTTGGCATCGTCCATTGCCTTGGCAAACTCCTCGCTCTCGACAAACCGTATGCCGTCGCTCACCTTGCTAAGTCCCATGAGCACATCGCCGAGGAACTGGCTGTGGATGTTGTAGGGATGGAACACGGTGCATGACTGCGGTGTGCGGGCGAGCAGTACGATGGCACGGCTCACCTCGTCGATGGGTGAGAACTCCACGCGTTTGTTGCGCATGGCATAAGGACAGCAACCAAGCATGTTGTACACCTTGATGCGCCCCATGAAGGAGTTGGTGCTGAAGTTGGCTTGGAACTCACCGTCGCTGTTGCGTGCCGAGAGGTTACCCACACGCATGATCTTTGCTTCGAGCCCGTGGTGGGCTATGGCATCAAGGATGTAGCGCTCGGCCATGAACTTGCTGTAGATATATTTGTTGCCGAGATACTGTCCCATATAGAATCGTTGCTCGGTGAACACCTCATCCTTTATGGTGCCAGCCCATAATCCGCGAGTGCTGGCGGTGGAGACATGAACAAGACAGGCTTTGTGCTTCACGCAGTAGTCGATGCATCGTCGTGCACCTCCGATGTTCACATCTTCTATCTCTGTACCGTCGGAGAAGTGTTTCACGATGGCAGCGCAATTGATTACCGTTGACAGATTGCAATCGATGCCTGACAATTTCTCGTCGAGATTCTCTGTCACATCGCCAAGTACGATATGCAGACGTGTTCCGAAGAGCGACTTAAACGAGTCGTTGAAGTAGTAGAACAGCAGTGTGCGCAGTCGGCTCTCTGCCCTCTCTACTGTCTTTCCGCGCACCAGACAATAGATATTCTGCACATCGGTATGGATAAGTTCGTGCAGAATGTGTATGCCCAGATAACCTGTGGCACCTGTTATGAGCACATTGCCCAGCTGCCGCAGATTGCCTTTGCGGAAATTGTCGAGCGTGTTGGCAGCCAGTACGCTGTCGATGGCGGTATAGTCGTAGTCGGATATCTCGTTGCCGGTACCCTCTGCCACGCTGTCGGGGTTGAGAAGTTGTGCCAGCTGGCGCGGTGTGGGGTTGGCAAACACATCGCCGTATGCAATGTGATGCCCCATCTTATCAGCCTCGATGATTACCTGCATCACCACGAGCGAGGTACCTCCCAGTTCGAAGAAATTGTCGGTGGCTCCCACCTTATCCATTTGCAGTATCTTTGCAAAGATTTCGCAGAAAGCTTTCTCAACATCGTTGACAGGAGCCTCGTAGGCAGAGCTGACGGCAAGGATTGGTTCGGGCAGTGCCTTCACATCAGTCTTGCCGTTAGGTGTCATCGGCATTTCCTTGAGTTGCAGGTAAGCCGTGGGAACCATATACTGTGTCAGGCTCTTGGCAATCTCCTCTTTCAGATCATTGGGAGCGATGTCGCGGTCGGCGGTGTAGTAGGCACAGAGGTGTTCTTTTTCGTTAATCTTGCGTATCATGATGACCACCTTCTTCATGCCTTCTACTTTGAGCATGACGTTCTCAATCTCTCCCAGTTCGATACGCAGTCCACGTAGCTTTATCTGATGGTCGGTACGTCCGAGTATCAGCACATTGCCATCAGGCAGCCACTTTGCATAGTCGCCCGACTTATAAATGCGCTCGCCGTGATAGTCGATAAAGCGTTCACGAGTCATGTCTTCGAGGTTGTTGTATCCCCGTGCCACGCCTCGGCCACCGATGTACAGTTCACCCACCACACCTGCAGGCAGTTCATTGCCGTCGTTATCGACGATGAACTCCTTGACATTCAACTGCGGTTTGCCTACGGTGACATACTCTGCCGTGGTGAGCTCGGCATTGTTTGAGGCAACGGTAATCTCCGTTGGTCCGTAACAGTTGAAGATGCGTGCCTTGGTTACGCTGCGCATCTTGGCAAGCAGTGCCTCGCTGAACTTCTCGCCACCGGCACGGCAGATGGCAAGTCCTGCTATGGCATCGCAGAATGCTGAACTGGTGAGCCATGTCTGCCAGCGTGATGGTGTTCCCGATACCATGTTGATATGCTGTTGTTGTATGAGCTGCGACAGTTCAAGCGGGTTGTTAGCCTGCTCCTCTGTTGCCAGAATAAGAGTCTTGCCGTTGAAGAAAGCCATGCCTATGTCCTGGAGGGCAGCGTCGAAGGAGATGGTTGTCACGCTGAGAATGCGTGTGGCATCGGTGAATACGGCATTGGCGAATACATTTGCCGGATGCCCATATAGATAGTTGCAGATGCCCCTGTGATGTAGCATCACACCCTTTGGACGCCCCGTAGAGCCACTGGTGTAGATGAGGTAGGCAAGATCGTCGGGGGTGATATCAGTGTTTATTGATGACTGAGAATTGGTAACTGATGCTTGAGTCAGCAATTCCTCCACCTCGATAGCCTTCTCAGAAGGTACACTCGACATGCGGTCGGCAGTGGTGATTATGTAACGAGCCTCGCTGTCTTCGAGGATGAGTTTTATGCGGTCAGTGGGATAATCGGGATCGCATGGTATGTAAGCCGCTCCCGCTTTCAGGACGCCGAACAAAGAAAGAATCAATCGGCTGGTGCGCGGCAGCAGCAGAGCCACACGGTCGCGCGCCTTGACACCACGTTGATGCAGTCCATTGGCAATGCGGTTTGTCAGCTCATCCATCTGCTGATAGGTGTAAGTGGCATCGCATGCCACCAATGCCTCTTGCTCAGGCTGTAGGGATGCGAAGTGGCTGATGCATTCATGGAAAAACTTGAAGGGAGCGTTGGCAGATTCCTTATCAACTGTTTGCTGTCGTAATTGAGATAGCTGTTCCTCTTGCTTACGGCTCACTATCGACATCTTGCGTATCTTGCCTTCAGGTTGTGCTATCATATGCTCAACAACGGCTACGATACTATCCGCAAGTGATTCACCCAAAGCGTGGGAATATACGGCATCGTCGTACTGCACCACCACGCCACGCGACTCAATCTTGATATTTATCTTGAATTTAGGAACATTCAACTCCAACAATTCCTGACTAATTGCATGTCCGTTCACCTTGTATTCCGACAACACACCCACTTGATAAGCATAGGCAATGGCAGGCTTGAAACCATAGTCGGCTGCTATGCGGGCAAAGGGATAATCCTCGTGTCGCAGAGTCTCATCAAATATACCTGCTGTCTGCCGCAGATATTCGCTTACGGTGATGTCGTCGATTGACAACCCTAAAGCTAAGGTGTTGACAAACATACCGATGGTGTCGGAAATCTTCAGGTTAGAACGTCCACTGCTCACTGTGCTGAGAAATACATCGCGATTGTTGGTGTAGCGCGACACCACATACGCTGTGGCAGCAAGGAACAGATGAGCGGGGGTTATTTGTAGTTGTCGGCATAGTGTCTGCAGGGCAGCGTTGTTTTCGTTTCCCACAGGGCAGACAGCTTCTCCGATAAACCCTTGATTGTCGGTCTTCGGTAAGTCGGCAGGTATCTCGCTAGCCCCTTCGCATGTCTGCAAACGCTCGGTAAAGAACTGCTTTGATGCCTGGAATGTCGTTGACTCTTCTGCCTTTTGCTGATCGACAACAAAATCCATGTAGCTGTATCTCTCAGCTTCTATCGACTTTCCTTCGAGCACCTGACACAACTGGCGTATGAATAAATCAGCAGAGCCGCCGTCGAATACCAGATGATGCACATCCATCAGCAGCACTGCTTCTTTCCCCGTATTCACCACTTCAAAGCGATAGAGTGGTGCTTTCTGCAGATTGAATGGCTTTACAAAATCGTTTTTATACGTTGCCAGTTGTTCACAGCTCATCTCACTGACAGGTATCTCCACAGGCACACAATCCTCTGTAGTCTGAATAATCACATTATCAGCTGCCGAGAAATGCACATGCAGTTCAGGATGACTCTCCACCACCTGCTTTACAGCATCGGCAAGACGTCGGCAGTCGGTGCCCTCAGGGAAGGTAAGCATGTATGGGATGTTGTAGATAGTAGAGGTGGGGTTCTTCAGACACTCAAAATAAACACCCGTCTGAGCATAAGATAGAGCACAATTCGTAGTATGCTGTTTATTGTCGGATGCCGGCTCTGTACTCTGAATCGTGTCCTCAGTACTCTGGGTTAAAAGCTTTTTCAGTATCTCGTTTTCAATACTTTGTACACATCCTTCTTTTATTAATGCCCTTGAGTCGAGCTCTACTCCGAAATGCTTGTTGAGTAGTACGGCGAGACGAATGGCAGAGATAGAGTCCATGCCAGCATAGCTCAGTGGAGTGGTGATGCTGAAATCGTCGGTTTTGATTATTTCGGCTATGAGTTGATGTATCTGTTCCTCTAACATATTCATCGGAACGTCTTTCATATCTTGAACATCACCCCTCACCTCTTTTACAGGCTTAGGCAGGGCACGCTTGTTTACTTTCTGATTTTGGTTGAGTGGTATGCTGTCAATCTGCATTGTCACGGCAGGCACCATGTATGGCGGTTTCTGGTCGAGAATGAAATTGTTCAGCGCATTGATGTCAATCTGTTTATCGCTGACAATATATGCGGCAATAAACTTTCCGTTTCCTCCTTCCTCATCGAAAGCCTGCACGGTAGCATCCTTTATGCCTGGGAACTCGCGGATAACAGCTTCAACCTCCTTCAGCTCAATTCGGAAACCTCGTATCTTCACCTGTCCGTCGCGACGCCCCACGAATTGTATGTCGCCCGATGGCAGATAGCGTACAATGTCGCCAGTGCGATAGACACGGGCATATTTTTTGTCAGTAGTAAACGGATTGTCGATATAGACTTCTGCAGTCTTCTCAGGGCGGTTTAAATAGCCGCGGCTTACCTGCGGACCGCTTACCCACAACTCACCCGACGCACCAACTGGCAGACGATGTCCATATGTATCGACGATGTAGAGACGCATGTTGTCGAGCGGACTACCGATTGGAATGTTTTTCATTTTCTTATCTACCTGATAAGTGGTGGTGAAGATGGTGCACTCCGTAGGTCCATATACATTAAAGAATTTATATCCTGTTGGCGGTGTTATGCTGGCTAATTTTTCACCACCTGTCGACAAATACAAGAGCGAGTGGTTCTCGATGTTTGAAGCAAATTGGAAACCCACTTGTGTTGTCATAAACGAGTGAGTTATGGCATTCGCCTCGAAGTAGTCGTTCAGTGCTATCAAGTCAAGGCGCAACTCCTCTGGGATGATGTGTACGGTAGCCCCACAAGTAAGAGCTGGATACATATCCATCATGCAGGCATCGAATCCGTAGCTGGCATAAGCCGCCACATTATGTTCGGACTTCAGGTTGTAGAAGCGTTGATACCAATGGCAGAAAGCCACGAGGTTGCTGTGTGTCAGTTGGCAGCCCTTAGGTACACCCGTGGAGCCTGAAGTGTAGAGTAGTATAAAAAGACTTGTGGGATTTGGCTCTGCGGGTTGCTGTGACACAGCAGCACACGCGTTGAGATTTTTAGTAAGTAACACTTCGCCTTGATACTCGTCGACGATAGGGCGTAATTCCTCGTCGGCAATCAATAGTTTAGCATTGGCATCTTTCATCATGAAGTTCAGACGCTCCTTTGGGTAACTGGGGTCTAGTGGCTGATAAGCACAGCCAGCCTTCAGCACACCTAACGAAGCAATGGCCATCCACTCACAACGAGGAATCAATACCGAAACAACATCCTCGGCTCCAATTCCCTTCGATGCGATGCAACCGGCAATGCGGTCACTTATCTCATCCATCTCTGCATAAGTGTATTTCTTATCCTTGTAAACCAATGCAATATTGTCGGGTGTTATCTTTGCTTGATTGCGGAACAGCGAGACGATAGTCTGAGTGTCGTCGAAGTCTACATCAGTTTTGTTGAAACTGTCGAGAGTTTCTATCTGCGAGTCGGTAGCTATGCAGATATCACGCAGGTATGCTTTGCTTAAGAGGCCCTTAACCACTGCTTCAAAGCTCTCCAAGTACTGGTTAATGAGTGCTTTACTGTACTTGTCGGCATCGTACTCGGCTTCCACATAATAATGCCCGTCGCGGGTGTAGGCTTTTATGTAGATAGGCACTTCACGAGTGTTGTTATTCAAACGCTTTGCCGTCATCGGTTTTCCACACAATTCTACACTGTCGAACAATGTCCCATGCCATGCAAATAGGGTTGCTGCCTGTATGCCGAGATCTGCCACCACATCAGCGTAAGAGTATGCTTCGTGATGACGGCAACCAGTCATCTGCTCTTGTCCTGTTTTCAGGAAATCGAGCACCGTAGTGTCATCGTCGAACCTCGCATACACCGGCAGTGTCTTCACGAGCATAGCCACCGTATGAGCCAGTCGCTTGTCGGCACGCCCGTTGTGGATGGTATTGAACAAAGCCTCGTGCTCGTTGTTAAGCTTAGCCAACAGATAGCTGTATGCCGCTGTAAAGAGCGTGCTCTTGTATAAGCCATTTTCCTTACAATATGCTTCCACCTGTTCCGCATCTACATCCATTATACGAGTAATCAGTCCCTCTTCGGAATCTTCTCTCTCCATGTCAGGCAACATTGGTGAATAGCAGTCGCCACAATCGAAATGCGAGGCATACCATTGTTTTGCCTCCTCAAATGCTGATGATTTTCTAAGTTCATCTTCTGCTCTTGCCACATCACATAGAGACAATCCCTCTGGTTCGAGCATTTCACCGAAAAATGCCTTTTCAATATCGTTTAACAAAACCCTTCGTGTAGTACCGTCGCTAATGATATGATGAATATCCTGAAACAGATAGTAGTGCTCCTCATCCTTGAGCAGACGAATGCGGAACAGACGGTCGTTATACAAATCGAAAGGCTGAACAAACGTTGATTTTATTTCGTTAATCTCGCCATTGTCAATACTTTCCATCTGTAGCTCGAATGTCTCGCTGTCGTCGATGCACTGTATCGGCTCGCCGTCACTGTTTATCACAATGCGGGTAAACAGGGTGGGATGAGCATTCACTGCCGTCACGATAGCCTGTCGCAATTGCTCACCGTCGAGTGTGCCGTCAAGGATATATAGATAAGGAATATTATAGCAAGGTTCACCAGCATGCGCTATGCATTCGGCATAGATGCCATATTGTGTTTTTGTTAAAGGTGCTGTTGAAGTCATAGTTTTATTTAGTTTTATGAGTTATTACCATTTTGCGGAAAAAAGACGTGGTGTAAAGATTGCTGAAAGCCATGCCCAGCGCAGACTGCCGTCGCCGCTGGCACGTTTCAGACGTTCCATTGTCTCAGTGCCTGTCATATAGGAAAAGCCAGCTGATATCCTCACATCTTTGAAAAGCGAATAACCAGCTTCCAGTTCTATCTCGTGGCCGAGAGTGCTGTTGAGATCTTTAAGTTTTGTGCCTAATGCTAAGTAATGATATGCTGCCTTGAAACTGAGTTTTTTCAATGGCCGGTAAGTGCCTCCGATGTATGCGTTTTGAAGTCCTGGCGTGAAACCGTTGACATAGGTGCTTAGATAGAAGAAGTCCATTGCACCGTAGAATTTATGGTGCGAACCATAGACGGGGTTAAAACCTTTATTCACTTCGTGAAACGGCATGCCTGCGTGACCGGGGCCTACTACGGCCACATAATCGTCACCGCTGAGATAATCGTAGCCGCACTGTAGAGCCCACATGTCGTTTGGTTTCCACTCTGCTTTAGCCGACGCCATCCACGCTCTTATACGAGCACTGTTCTCGTCGTGCCCCGACTGATGATAATAGGAGCCCTCGAGGGTGAAGTGGGGCGGGGCGTACTTTATGTATCCGCCCAAGACCATCTGCCACTCAGTTCTAGGTTTGTCGTCGTCTTCCTCGCCCATAAGGCCTCCCTGCATGCCAGTGTTCATCATCAGCAGCGATATGCCTATCGGTAGCTTATGTACATCATAGTGATACCACACCGTGTTCATTGTCTTATATGGTCTACTACCGCCTGTATAGTATGAACCTGGCGAATTGATAGCTCGCAGGTTCTGGTTGTAGGCCAATATGGCATGCACCTTGTGCCCATGCCCTTCGTAGCCTAGCCGCAGGGCGTCGTGCGTCATAGATGCCATTACCCAGTCATCAGATCCGATGATACGCTCATCATCGTACTTTAGTGCAAGGCGTCCTATCTGCGCAAAGACACCGAAGCGTGTGGAAACTTTACCCCATGCCTCATACACACTTACACCGGCTTGACCCTCGTGTCCCCACGTGCCCACATGTTGGACACTGGCATTCAATTCCAGACTCTTGCGTTTATATCCGAGGATTAAACGTTCTCTGTCGAGTATGAAAGCCGACTTGTCATCTTTAGGTGGTTCTTCGGCGTCGTACGTCATACCACCATTGCGTAACTCACCGCGCGAGAGCAAGTGAATGTCGGCAGTGAATAGTGTATCTTGCGCCCAGCCGCTGATAGGCAACAGCATCAGTAGCGCTAAAAATCCTTTCATTTTTAAATTCTCGTTTTCAATTATCAATTTCAAAAAGGCTGATGAACCCTGTCAATTTGAAGACATCCTTGATGTCGTTATTAAGGTTCTTGAGCACAACTTTGCTACCTCCTGCTTTGCTGCTTTTGAGGATACTGATGAGGATGCGCAGTCCACTCGATGCGATGTACTCTAGACCAGTGCAGTCTATCACGACATCTTTGCCGTTGGTGGTATAAAGCGGTTGCAGCGTTTGCTCTACCTCAGCAGCAGAAGCAGTATCGAGTTCTCCCTCAAGTGTGACGAGGAACTTGTCCTCCAGTTCTTCAATCGTTGTCTTCATAATTATTTGCTTTTATTGTATTCCTTCAATTTTTTTCGTCAATGTGAGAATATTCTTACCACCCTCACGCTCATAGTTGATAATGTCCATCAGTTCGCGTATGAGCATAATACCCAGTCCACCCACCGGTCGTTCCTCTGCCGAAAGAGTCGTATCGACAGCAGTAGCCTCTGTCGGGTCGAATGGTATGCCACTGTCACTGATAATCAGTCGGAGCAGATGTCCGTCGAAGGTGGCACGTATATTCACATCGCCCTGACGCCCTGCAGGGTAGGCATATTCCATTACGTTTACTACAGCCTCTTCAAGTGCCAATTGCAGTTTTGGAGCCAAAGGTCTCCCGATTTTTAGCCTTGCCGTCACGTCTTTGATGAATCTGCTTAATCGCACCACTTCCTTCACGTTGTTAGACAGAGTCAGTTGTTCATCGAGAATCAGTTGCTGCTCTGCCGGTGTATAGCTTATAGCCATCAAGGTTAGGTCGTCGCTTTGCTGAGTATGCTCTGAGAAAATATCAACCTCGGCGATAATTTTTTCTACTGTCTCCTTAGAAGACATGCCACAGCAATGATCCAGCAAATGACCGACACTTTTACGCCCAAACAGTTGGTTTTGAGAGTTGCGGGCTTCAGTAAGTCCGTCGGTATAGAGAAAGAGTGAGGACCCTGGCGTCAGGACCATCTCCTGCATTGTGTATTTGAAGTCTCTGAAAAGTCCGATTGGAAGATTGGGCTTTACATCGAGATATTTAATGTCGAATGTCGGTGATTGAACAAGGTGCTTGGCGGAATCATCTGTGACGGAATTCTCAATATGCATTTTCTTTTCAATCAAAATGGGAACTTCGTGGCCAGCATTGCAGAGGCGTAGTCGACCTGTCGGCAAATCGAGCACACCGATAAACAAGGTGGCGAACATGTTTGATTCATTATTGTTGCAAGCCGAGATGTTCATCCGCTCCATGATAAAAGCTGGATTGCTCTCATGTAAGGCGGTATTGTAGAACAACGACTGGGAGACAGCCATGATGATTGAGGCAGGTATACCCTTACCGCTGACATCGCCGATGCAGAAGAATAGTTTCTCGTCACGGATGAAGTAGGCGTAAAGGTCGCCGCCCACCTCGCGGGCAGGAGTCAGTGAGCCATAGACATCGACACGTGGATCATCTTGCGATTTGTGTGGTAGCATCTGCATCTGTATGGCATTTGCAATCTGCAGTTCACCGTCGATACGTTGCTGTTTCATTATGCTCATCTGTAGTTTGCGGATATTTCGAGCAAAAAGTTGGATGATAAGTCCAAACACCAAAAGACCGGCCAGCGTCATCCATAAGATATTTCTTTGCAGCTTGTTGAGTTGACCAAAGGCCTCGTCATCGTAACATACTTTCACCAACAACCACTTTGGAGCATATAACTTCCTCGCAAAATATACTCTCCCATGGCGACCTTGTTCTTTATCGTAGAATTTAAAACTCGTCACCTGCCCGTTGGCTTTAGGTTTCTTCTTGACCTTACTATCACAAACCATTGATGCAATTTGGTCTGCCAGTTTCGGGCTACATATCGTTTCGTTGGGCACCGCTATCAGTTGTCCTTCCTGCGACATTATCATGGTGAAACTCGACGGATGCAGGTTAAGAGGTCTCAACATGTCGCTCAACCAATCGGTTGTGATGTCAATGCCCAGTGCGGCCACGGGTTTGCCTTTACTATCACGAATAGGCAATGCAAAGGTGGATACGATGCCTTGTGCACCTTCGAAATCCATATATGGCGTGTTCCATTTCAACGTGTCTCCTTTGATACACGTCTTGTAAAATTCGCTTGTGAAATAGTCATGTTTTTCCGAACCTATTTGTCTGACAATAATGGTGTCGCCTTCCTGTCTGGCATATGGTTCATACCAATACCCTTTACTGGAATAGTAGTTGGGACAAAAAGCTACGGCAGCGCCGGCAATTTTGTCGCTTTCATCATTTGTTAGGTTGCTCACCAACGTTTCCATGTAAGATGGATTGTCAAGATGTTGCTGCGCATGCCACACTTGGTTACAAACAGCTATTGACATTTCATGCATGATGCCGTCCATTCGTTGTGCAGCAACTCTGAGCAGTATCAGCACCTGTTTCTCCAAATTGCGTTCCAACATGCCTCGCGTATAGTAATACTGAATGGCAGAGATAGACTCCAAGAGGATGGCTGCAAGAATGATTACCGCCAGTCCTGTTCGGGTGCTCTTATTGTGAATGCGTTTTATATAGTTCTTGATTCTGGTCTGCATTGTCTTTTTACTTTGTTGATGCTGTTCCAAGTGTGATTCCGATATAGGTCTAGAAACTATTATACGCCCTGTAGGTAATGGCAGAGGTTAATACCTCCTAGGTGCGAACCTCTGTGCATGTCTGTGTCTACGCTGTCTGTGTCACGCAGCAGAGAAGAGCGAGCATTAGTAAAACTTTCCTCCCTCATATTGCTGCTCATTTCTTATATATGTTTTTGTGTTTCAGACCATCATTCTTGCTTACACAAGGACCCATGCATTATTATATAATATCTATGATATGCAAAGGTAAGAAAAAAAATAAACTGATGCAATAAAAAAGCATAAACTTTTACATATCACCAGACAAAGACAGTTTAGAAGTCTTACGATGCTGATTATTTCGATCTTTTACAGCTTTTTCGAAATCTCATTTGTTAGCTGTAAAACATAAAAAAGGAGCACCGGTAAGAGTGCTCCTTTTTTGGATATTCTGTTATGTGCAAGACTTATTCGTCGACGGAGAATAGTGGATCTTCGGGCATCACCATGAGAGGCTTCTGTTCGTATTCGCGAAGGAGTTGCTCGCTGACGTACTTCTTGTTGACAACGAGTCGGAACATATATTCGCAGAACCAGCGGTGTGTCATGATGGCGTAGCCGTTGATACCTGATGCCGTGCCCCACGAGTTCTCCACCTTCCACTTGATGGGCTTGCCATCAGCGTCGAGATCGACGGCGGTGAGTGTCATTGCATGAGTAGAGCCACTGTCGAAGGTGGAAATGCGCTGTGCTTTGTCCATGTTGAACGAAGTACCGATGAGACTCTCGTAGTCATAGTTCTCAATGTCGAGATATCCGCGTTTGCGATCAAACTGCTTGCCTACATCATATGAAGAATATAGCTTGCGACCATCGCGAAGCGTGGCAATGGCGAGGGAGGATATCTCGTCCATGGGCAGGTTGAGATAGCGCCAATTGTGTCCATCGTAGGTGTGACGGTCGTATTCCACTTCGTAGGTCTTGTGGTATGGTCGGCGTGGGTCGTTCATTACCATGATGAATGTGCCGTTGATTGGTCCACCTACTGTCTCCTCGTAGAATTGCTTTGGGGTGTACTGCTTGGCGGGGGTGACGGTCTTGCCGTCTTTGTTCTTGAAAGCATAGGTGAAGCTCTTCACCGGGGTGCCGATGGTTAATGTGAGCATCTGATATACAGTGCCGAGCATGTCAGTCTTG
>JAEEGL014669441.1_pt1 | contig 15129 bp, 13 predicted proteins | sample 9134231 | NCBI WGS metagenome assembly JAEEGL01 (sample SAMN16246548, study PRJNA631951) | gut metagenome | biome: gut microbiome; feature: rumen; material: fiber-attached | host: Bos | place: Iran: Karaj | collected 2018-10 | reverse complement strand
CCAGGACGATCAACGATAACTTAATGACAGTTTTAGAGGAAGTCGAAAAAGAAGAATCTCCGCAGGCAGTATTAAACGTCATGAGCTTTAAAAGGCGGCGGAAAGGAGAGGAGGATACTGTTGTCGTGAAACTGGATACAAGGAAGTAATGAGTAAGCTTTGTTGTTGATAAAGCAATTATCTTTTAAACCGCTGCCGAATGATACATAGGACTGCGCAAGAGTTCGTATTAATAACTTTACGACATTCTGGAGAGATAAGCCACAGTGAATGTGTTGAAATAGCACCATTCTCTGTGGTTTTATCATGCCCTAAAAAGCGGATAATAAATGACTCATAAAACACGAAAGCGTAAAAAATATGATCAGAATTATCCCTTTTTATTTTTGCGATCAATGGCTGATAATCGTTTAAATTTCAAGCATTGTTGGCTTTTGATCTCTTGAAAATGTAGTCAAGATGTTAATACGGCGCACGATGGTTCGCTTTCTACCGGTCATGCCAATTCGGCGGCAGGCATGCTGGGCAGACTGGAGACTATGGTCCTGTCAAATTCGGACTTTCCGCCGGATGCTATAAGAAGGCAGATCGCCCAGGCTATAGAGCTGATAGTTCAGCTGCAGAGGAGCCCGGATGGTCACAGGCGGGTGGTGGAGATAAGCGAAGTAAACGGCATATCCGGAGGAGAGATACAGCTGTCGCCGCTTTTTGTATTCGATCCGGACAGGGGCCTTGTGCCTTCCGGAAATGAGCTTAAGAACAGATGGAAATTATCGATTATGAAAATTACATCCTGAGTCCTAAAGAAAAGCGGGACTATTATCTGGTTGCGATGACAGGTCTGTTTATTTTGGGGATGATCTTTTACAGAAGCGTATGGGCCTCTGTTTGCCTTTCTGCGCTTGCAAAAGCCTTCGAGGGGAAATATATCGACCACTGCATAAAAACGCGCAGGAAGGCCCTTCTGGAAGGTTTCAGGGACCTTCTGTACGCGCTGTCGTCCTCTCTGGCGTCGGGACATCTCATGCCAAGGGCAGTGGCGGAGGCGAAGGAGGAGCTAAAGGCGGTTTTCGGGGAAAACTCGGATATTTATCAGGAGATGAATTTTATGAGCCGCTCATACGAAAACAGCAGAGCGGATATGGAAAAGCTGTGGACCGATTTCGGGGAGCGCAGCGGACTATGGGAGATACAGCAGTTTGCTGCTGCCTACAGGGTCTGCAGAAGGAGCGGGGGAAGCATGGAGGATGTGGCTATGAAGTCGGCAGATCTCCTCCTGGATAAAATGTCTTTTCAGTCCGAGCTGGATGCTCTGATGGCCCAGAGCAGGCTGGATATACTCATCCTGTGTCTTATCCCGCTGCTGATAATCGTATTTCTGAACCTGTTTTCCTACAGCTATATCAGTCTGATGTATGAATGCGCAGCAGGGCGGCTGATAATGACACTGGCGCTTGGTATTTCAGGAGGTGCTGCAGCATGGAGCGCAAAAATACTGGACATAGGCTTTTAGCCTTTCTGGAGGAGCAGCGGCCTGCAAAGCTGAGGCATCAGTCCTGGGTGCTGCCGGAAAGCTATATGCTGGAGGCGCTCGAAAGGGGAAGTGAAAATGCTTTTGTAAAAAAGGCCGGGATGCTTGCTGCTGCGCTGGCTGTTCTTCTGCTGGTGCTTCTTTTGGCCCGGCTGCTGGCGCCCGAACTGGATGAGCTGCTGATAAGGCCTCCTTACGGAAGTGAGCCGGAAGATCTTAGCATGGAGCTTGAGATGAGCCTCGGAAAGCAGAAGCTCATAGAAGCTGTGGACATAATTGTACAGCCCGGAAAGCTGGGTGCTTTGGAGGCCGGCAGGCTTTTTGCTTCACTTTGGGAAGAACTGCCGGGGATGATCTATGAAGGCTCGCTGAATTCCGTCAGCACGGATCTTGATCTTCTGCAGGAATTCGACAACGGCAAAGTCCGGCTTTTCTGGGAGAGCTCAGATCCGAATGTGCTCAGGGAGGATGGTTCCATCGATTTTCTTTCGGCAACGCAGGGCATGAGGCTGAGTCTGAGCTGCACTGCAGAAGCGGGAGATTTCACGGACAGAAAAGAGTTTATGGTCATCATAGATAAAGCTTCCGCGGACCTGGAAAACAGCTTCAGAAGAAGGATGGAGCTTCTCGCTCTGGAGCTTTCGTCATCAGACAGCGGCACAGTGCTTGTTCTTCCGATGGAAAGCGGCGAGGCGAAGCTGGACTGGAATCTGTCCCGAAGTTACGGGGCTGTTCCGCTGATCTTTACAGCGCTGCTCGCGGGGCTTTTCCTGTATTTCAGTAGGTATGACAGTCTGGAGAAGAAGCTTAAAAACGATGCGGAAGCTTTCAGGAACGAGCTGCCCAATATGATACTACAGTTAATACTGCTGCTGAATGCGGGGCTTGTCTCAACTGCGGCGTTTGAAGAGCTCCTGGAACAGAACAAGAGGAGCAGCAATCCCCTGTATATACAGCTGCGGCTGGCTATGCAGCGCTGCAGGGAATCCAACAGCAGCTTCAGCAACGAGCTCTACAATCTGGCAAGGCGCAGCGAGTGCAAGGAATTCATACGCTTTGCGAATCTTGTGTACGAGAACAGCGCCAGGGGAACCCAGCTTGCAGAAAAGCTGGAACGGGAGCGCAGCAGCATGTGGAGCGGAAGGCTCAATATGGCTAAGGCAAGGGCAAAGACAGCTGAGACTAAGCTGAGCTTTCCGCTGATGCTGCTGCTTCTTTCGGTGGTGATAGTCTCAATCGCGCCGGCATTTCTGCAGATGCAGACATAGAAAGGATATTGACATGAATACTTTTATCGTTAACTTGATGAATATCATCCGCAGAAGGCGTGATGGAATGGAACTCGTGCAGGTTGCCATACTTATTGCCATCGCTGTCGCCATTGGGATCATATTCAAGACGCAGATAACCAAATTTGTAAATGATGTTTTCAAGAGTCTTTTCAAAAGCGGGTTCTAGAAGCAGGGGCAGCACGACTGTGGAAGCGGCGCTGGTATTGCCTCTGGTCATACTCTGCTCCGCTTTGGTCATTTCCACAGCCCTGGATCTTTATGAAAGGATAGCTGATGCATCAGATGAACACAGAACAGAAACAGTGGAAAAGCTTCAGGAAAAAAGGCTATACCTCTATCTTTCTGGTCATTATTTTAGCTTCGGTCACAGGACTTATCATAACGGTGACCGGAGCGGCATTTGTGAAAAGCTCCGGGAGCATGGCGGAAAGTCTCTGTCTGGTCACCGGACGCTCGCTGCTTTCAGAGTATCAACGGGAACTGGCAGACCGATACGGCATCTTTCTTTTTCGCGCATCGGACGAGAAGCTTGCGGAGCTGGCTGAATTCTATATACAGACGCATATAGAAAAGAGCGATATGTTCCTTAAACTGGCTCTTGAAAGCGTTTCTGTCAACACCGAAGAATATCCTGCGCTGGATACGGATCTTTTCATGAGACAGGTATCGGGAGTGGGTAAGATATGCGCTGCGAAAACCGTTCTTTCCGCTGCAGATCTTGGTTCAGTTTGCGAATGGCTGGGACAGCTCGGAGGCATTTCGCTGAAAGACATAAAGGAAAGCATAAATGCACTGTCAGTTGATATCCCGGATGAGGATACCGAAGGCATGAACGATGAAGAAAAAAAGGCTGCGGAGCGCAGAAAAAAGGATGCCGAAGCGGAGGCAAGACAGCTTGAAGATATTAAATACGATCTGAGAAAGTCAACAGAAAGCCCTGACTACGACAAGGAAGAAAATGGCGGCGAAGAACATTCCGTAGATCCCGAACTGTCAGAAGCGCTTCCTTCCGGACTTCTGGGTTTTGGAAAGCGGAACAGTCTGCTGCTTTCAGGAGGCATTTTCGATGCGGCTGAAGGCTTTTTCTGCAACGAATACATAGTTTATTCCTGCGGAAATGCTCTGAAGGAAACAGAAAACAGTTTTCTTAAAGCTGAAAGCGAATATGTGCTCTTTGGTAAGCCTTCGGACAGCCAGAACAGGGCGGCTTTCAAGCGTTCGCTGTTTTATCTGAGACTGGCTGTCAGGACTGCGGAAAACCTTAAGGATCCTGCAAGGCTGGCTTCCTACGAGGCGACAGCTGCGGGACTGCCTTTTATTCCTGCGCCTGCCGCCATCGCTGCTTTGGCCGCCATAGAAGGCGGAACGCAGGCAAAAGCAGATGTGGCTGCTGTGTGCTCGGGGCTAAAGGTCGGGCTGGGAGGATCTGCAGCTTTTGGCTCCTACAGCGATTATCTGAGGCTTATGCTGCTCCTGCTGCCTACTGATGAAAAGGCTGCCAGGCTGATGGATCTTATGGAGCTCAATATCTCTAAAATGGAAGGCTGCGATTTCTGCTTTCAGGATTATGCTGCCGGTTTTGAGCTGAATGCGGTGTTTTCAAAAGGGACAATTAACCAGAAGCATGAATACTTATAGATACAGCAGGAAAAAGGGTACAGTAACCGTCGACGCAGCCATAGGCCTTCCGGTTTTTCTGCTGGCTATGGGGCTTCTGCTTTGCATGATGCTTCAGCTGGAAGCCGAGGAGAGCAGATTCTGCGAACTAAGAGACAGGGCTCTGACAGATATGGAGATAAGAGGCGCTGTGAGCCGGCTTAGCAGGGGCAATCTCGTCGTTGAAGGTGTCAGGGAACTGAAGAGCCGGGTCAGGCTCAAGCTGCCTTCTTTAAGCGCGCAGAAAAAGACCGATGCTCTCGAATACCTGGTGTACAGGCCTTTCATAGGCGCGCAGAGCGAAGCAGCTGAGGACGATACCAGGGTATATGTCTTTCCCAAAAGAGGACAGAGGTATCATATCAGGAGCTGCATAATACTGCAGGAGGGGGCTGTGGAGACGGTGCTTAGCAGTCAGCTTCGGAAGCGTTATGCCGCCTGCCGCATATGCAAGCCCGACAAGCTTCGCAACGGCGCCCCAGTCTACATGTTCAGCCTGAACAGCACTGTATTTCACAGAAAGAGCTGCGCTTCTGTAAGCAAGGCCTTTGTGTCAATGAGCCGGTCTCAGGCTGAAAGGGAAGGCTATACTCCCTGCATGATATGTTTCGGGGGAAGCCATGAATGAGCTGGTCATTGCCCCAGGGACTATTCCACTTTATGTGCTGGGTCAGAAGAACTTAAGAAACTGCAGCAGTCTTGCTCCATTCAGCTTTGCATGCAAAACCTCCGGTCAGATCATTATAAGTCCGGAATACGGCGGAACAGCAGACCTTGCTCAGTATCTTGCTTCCTTCAGACCCGGCAGTCTTGATGCATTCAAAGCGCTGCTAAGAGCGCTCTGTGCAATAGCGGCTTCGGCAATAAGTCTCAGGGATCTTTTCATCAGCGAAGATATGATTCTGCTGAAGCCGGAGCTGGTTTTCATAGAGCGGAGGAGCCGGGACCCTTTTGACATAAAGGCAAGGCTGGTCCTTGGGGCAGGCAGTCCTTTGGATGAACAGTTCACCGGTCTGCTCGGCCGGCTCGGAGAGATAGTACCCGGAAGCAATCCGGGGCTTGCAGCTGAAAGACTGCGCCGGGAACTGTCCTTAAGGCATATGTCAGCAGCGGATCTTATTGCGTTCTTCAGTCTCTGGCTGCTGGAGCTATAAGGATTTCCTGCAGCTGCATACTTTTACTTTAAACTGACGCTCCGGCATGATAAAATAACTTTTCAGGAGCGTTTGATGATATGAAAGAGATAGTTTTGGCAGAGCACGCAGGATTCTGCTTCGGCGTCAAAAGGGCCGTTGATGCGGCTTATGCTCAGTTGGAAAAGGCAAAGGCTGAAGGCGTTCAGCTGTACTGTCTGGGTGAACTGATCCACAATAAACACGTGACCGGAGAGCTTGAAGAAAAAGGTCTGAGGATGATCTCGGATCCATCAGAGGCTGCTCCGGGATCCAGGCTTCTTATAAGGGCTCACGGAGAGCCGGAAGCCACATATTCCAAGGCAAAAGAGCTGGGTCTTGAGCTGGTGGATGAGACCTGTCCGCTGGTGTACAGGATCCACAAGCTTGCAATGGATGCTGAAAAGGAAGGCCGCTGGTTCGCCGTCATAGGGGATGCCTCTCATCCTGAGGTGCAGGGCATACTGGGCAGTACCAATATGGCTCTTGGGGCTGTTTATTCCGCAGAGGAAGCGCGGGCGATGGCAGAAGCCAACAAGGATAAGGCTATAAGCCTTGCCGCTCAGACGACCATAACAAAAGCCAAATTTGCAGAATGCAGTCAGGTATTCAGAGATTTAGTGCCTGATCTGAAAATAGAAGATACGATATGCCTCGCCACAAAGGAGAGGCAGGATGCGGCCATGAAGCTGGCCGGAAAATCCGACCTGATGGTGGTCATAGGTGATAAAGGAAGCTCTAATACAAGAAAGCTTTTTGAGATTTGCAGTCAAGTGTGCGGATCTGTAATTTTCGTTGAAAATTCCGAAGATTTGGACTTGAAACTTGTTGCGAAATATAATAAGATAGGTGTTGCGGCTGGAGCATCAGCTCCTGAACGCATAATTAAGGAGGTTATTGCCAAAATGAGTGAACTTATCACTAAGACCAATCAGAACGAAGAAATCAACGAAATGGCTGCTTTCATGGACGAGATCGAAAAGTCCCTCAAGCTCCCCGGAAGAGGAGAAGTAGTCACCGGATCTGTCGTTCAGGTCACAAAGGATTATGCTGTTATCAATCTTGGATGCAAGAAAGACGGAATGCTCCCCAAGGAAGAAGCAGCTCTCGAAGAAGGTCAGGAAATGACCGACGCTTTCCACGAAGGAGACGAAGTTCAGGCAAAGGTCGTTAAGACCGATGACGGCGACGGAAACATCCTTCTCTCCAACAAGAGACTCCAGTCCGGAGAAAACTGGGAAGAAGTCAACAGCCTGGCCGGTTCAGACGAGGTAATCAATGTACAGGTCGTCAGGGAAGTCAAGGGTGGCGTAATCGCGAACTACAAGGAAGTCTCCGGATTCATTCCTTTCTCTCAGCTTGCTGATCACTATGTGGAGAACGCATCTGAGTACATCGGAAAGACTCTGCCGGTAAAGGTTTCCAGAGTTGACGTTAAGAGAAACAAGGCTGTATTCTCTCACAAGGCTTTCCTCAACGAGGAAAAGAGCAAGAAGATTGCCGAGATCTGGAGTCAGCTCAATGTTGGCGATGTAGTTGAAGGTAAGGTAATGAGATTCACCGACTACGGTGCATTCGTAGACATCGGCGGACTCGACGGACTCCTTCACATCTCCGAGATCTCCTGGGGCAAGCTCAGACATCCGCAGGAAGCCCTGCAGATCGGTCAGATCGTAAACGTAAAGATCCTGAGCATGAACGCAGAGAAGGGAAAGATCTCCCTTGGCATGAAGCAGAACGATCCCGAACCCTGGTCCGTTATCGACGAGCGCTATGAAGTCGGCCAGATCGTAAAGGGCAAGGTAGTCCAGATCAAGGATTACGGCGCATTCGTAGAACTGGCTCCCGGACTTGACGGTCTTGTACACATTTCCGAGGTTGCTCACAAGAGAGTCAACAAGATCTCTGACGAGCTCTCCATCGGTCAGGAAGTAGATGCTAAGATCCTCGACATCGACAAGGAAAAGAGAAGAATCTCCCTGTCCATCAAGGCCTGCATCGAGCCTCCCACACCGGAAGAGATCGAAGCACAGAAGGCTGCCGCTAAGGCTGCTGCTGAAGCTGCAAAGGCTGAAGCACCCGCAGAAAACACCGAGGCATAAGCAGTTTTCCGTACCGGATGAACCAAAACTGATCCCTGCACATGATCTGTGTGCAGGGATTTTGAGCTGAAATAAAGGAGCGCCATGGCTACTTACGTTATATCCGACATTCACGGGGAATACGAAAAATTTCTTAAGATACTCCGGGATATAGATTTTAAACCGGAGGACGATCTTTACGTGCTCGGAGATATCGTCGACAGGGGACCCCATCCGGTAAAATGCCTGCTGAAGTTGATGTCCATGCCGAATGCCGTGTGTCTGCTTGGCAATCACGAGCTTATGGCGCTTGAGTGCCTTCGTTTTCTTACAAAGGAGATAACGGATGAATCAATCGCGGATCTGAGCGAAAACAACGTGGATGATCTTCTCCGCTGGGCGGTGAACGGGAGTCGTACAACAATAAATGAATTCCACGCTCTGGACAGGGAAATGCAGGAGGAGGTCATCGATTTCCTAAGGGATATGCCTCTGTACGAGGAGATCACAGCCGGCGGGCAGGATTACCTGCTGGTGCATGCGGGGCTCGGAAATTTCAGTTCTGACAAGGATCTCGAGGCTTATACCCTGGACGAGCTCGTGTGGGAACCGGCAGATTTCAGCGTGAGGTATTTCGACGGTGTGATCACGGTCAGCGGCCATACGCCAACACAGAACATAGAGGGAAACAAAAAGCCCGGCTATATATATCGGGCTAATGATCACATTGCGATAGACTGCGGCGCGTGCTTCAAAGGAGGACGGCTTGCTGCCCTCTGCCTGGAAACAGGAGAAGAATTTTACGCTGAATAAAAAGCGGCAACCGCGTTTGAGCGGAGCCGCCAGTGTGTTATCAGTATGGAATGATATCAGTACGGATCGGTGTAAGCCCCTGGGCTTGCACCGTTTTTATATATCGCTTCGAAGACTTCGAATATGCCGTCTTCCTGCTGGCCGTAGCGCCAGCAGCATGTACCTGCGATCTTGTAATAATAAACGTAGCTCAGCCTGTTTGCGATGGACCTGGCGTCCTCCAGCCAGATGCGCTTCTCCTGGTTTCCGTCTCTGAATTCCGTGTAATACTGGCCTTCTTCGATCATCCATACCGGTTCGAGACCGTTTTCCTCCACGACGCCTCTGGTGTGCGGCATTCCAGCTGCGTAGGACGAAAGCTTGCGGCCGTTGCCGTCAACGGTCCATATGCGGGTGTAGAAGGGGATCCCCATAACCAGCTTCTCCTCGGGAACTCTGCCGAGAAGGGTCTCTATCGCTTCCGTATAGAAGCTCTGGCTGGATACGGAACCTGCATAGGTGCTGCCTGCGTAGTGTTCGTCGTAGCTCATAACGCACATATAATCCACAAATTTGCCCAGATTATTGTAATCGTAGAGCTTTTCGTTCCAGCTTTTTGGCACCATGACGTCTATTGAAAGCACGAGCCCCAGCCGGTCCGTGTATTTTTTCATCTCGGCGGTAAAGTTGACCAGATTTGCCTTTATATTCGCAGAATCCTGGCTGCTCAGGTCTTCGTAGTCAATATTTATACCGTCGATATCGTAAATGCACGCATAGAACAGGTACTGGGCGATGGTCTTGTTGCGCAGTTCTGTGTCCGCGAGCACCTTTGTGGTGTAATTCGTTGAACCGGTAGTGGTCATGCTGTTGTTTATGGTCGCCCAGACATCGAAACCGCGTTCGTGAGCCAGCTCTACATAGCCTTTGTCGCCGTAGTTGATGATATTGCCGCCGCCTTCGACCTCCTGTGAGAACCATACAGGCGCTATGACGTCTATGCCTCCGGTCTTGTCGGGCGGAAGGGCGGTAACGCCGGAAGTGCTCGGGCTCTGCCACACGAGGTTGAACTTGTTGCTGCGGGTCTTCTTCTTCCTTGCCGCATAGAGGAAATCCGGCAGCTTTTCATCAGCCTGAAGCTTTGAAAAATCGGTCTTAGAAACATAAAATATATTTCCGTCGACTGTCTGCACTTTGTACATGCTCAGAGATTCCGAGAGGATGAACGCCAGTTCTCCGGCTTCCATCTGCACGTATTCACCGTTTCCCTGATAGAGGGAGGATAGCGCCTGGGTGCTGCTGCGTACGGTGCCGAGCGTGCTTTCGCTTCGGTAGCTCTTCAGCTCCACCCGGGTGATGTCTGTAGCGTCTGAGTTTGTCAGGCCTTTGCTTCCATTGACGGAGTAGCTGAGCTTTGCGAACTGCTGGACCAGGTTGAGGGAGACGTAAAGTTCATCCTCTATGGTCTTCATCGGCAGGCAGCATTCGCCGGCGTATTTTTTTATAAACTGTGTCGTGACGTCATCTCCAAACAGAACGTCCATTTTTGCCGGTTCAAGGAGTATCCTTTTCTGATCGCGGTCGACCGTCATTACGCCTGTATCCCCGTACTTTTCCAGCGTGTCAATGGTTATGTAGACATTGCCCTTGATCGTGCAGGCATCCTGTTCCGCTCTGTTTCCGCCTACATACAGAGGTACGAAATTGTACTCATCCAGCAGCGCTGCGTGGACAGATCCGGCGGAGAAAAGAATGATAAGAATGCAGATTGTTAAGATTTTCCGAAATTTCATATCCAGTCCCTTTTGAATGTACAGACTTTTGTACTATCCTTTACTATACAATAATTTCGATGATGAATCAAGATTGACGCAGCAGTTTGTTGTGTTGTAAAATACTTTGATATGGAGGTACCCCGATGGATTGGAATCAGATGCTTAATTATACACTCTGGTGGCTTTCGGAGAACTGGTTTCCTGTGGCGACTCTGCTGATGATCCTGCTGTCTGCGCTGATCACGTTCAGGCTTATAAAGCAGCTCAGGGGAGGACAACAGAAGGCCAAGGACCAGATGCTGACGCTGCAGGACGAGCTGGACGCCGCCCGGAGAGATATAGACGAGAGCCGCAGGGATATCGACCGCGGTTACCTGGAACAGCAGCAGCTCAGGACCGAGACATCCCAGAGTCTTCAGCTCGGATTTGGATCGATCAACAAAGTCCTGTCCGACAATTCGCAGCAGATGGACAGAAAGCTGGAGTACATGAGGGGTTCTCTTGACCGCCAGCTTGGGGAGATCAGGACCGACAACAACGAAAAGCTCGAAAGAATGCGTCTTACAGTGGACGAAAAGCTCCAGAGGACGCTGGATGACCGCCTGAGCAGGTCTTTTTCCTCTGTAAGGGAGAGTCTCGACCAGGTCTACAGGGGCCTTGGAGAGATGCAGACCCTTGCCGGAAGCGTCGGAGACCTCAAAAAGGTGCTCTCGAACGTAAAGACCCGCGGCATACTTGGAGAAATACAGCTCGGAGGAATACTTCAGCAGGTGCTGGCACCGGATCAGTATCTGGAAAACGTCATAACCGTTCCGGGGAGCAAGGACAGGGTAGAGTATGCAGTAAAGATGCCTGGCGGCGGAGACGGCCGTCCGGTGCTGCTTCCGATAGACGCTAAATTCCCCGGAGACAGCTATTCCAGGCTGATGGACGCCTATGAGAGCGCCAATACCGCTGCAATCGCGGAAGCCAGAAAGGCGTTGGGACAGGTATTCCGCAGTGAAGCAAAGGATATACACGATAAATACATAGAGACTCCGTACACCACGGATTTCGCTGTGATGTTCCTTCCGTTTGAAGGTCTCTACGCGGAGGCCGTAAACATGGGTCTTCTGGAGGATCTGCAGAAGGACAACAAGGTGATGATCGCCGGTCCGTCTACGATGGCGGCTCTTCTGAATTCGCTGCAGATGGGCTTCAGAACTCTTGCGATCCAGAAGAACGCTGGACAGGTATGGAAAGTCCTTGGCAGCGTCAAGGGTGAGTTCGACAAGTTCGAAGCTGCTCTCATAAGCACGCAGGAACGCCTGAATCAGGCGAATTCAGATCTGGACAAGCTGGTCGGTGCCCGCACCAGGGCTATCCAGAGAAAACTTTCCCAGCTTCAGGACCTGGAGGACCCGGATATGACGGTGCCGCAGGGCATTTCAGGCGGTGTGTCTGCGGGATTCGGGACGCAGGTTCAGGGACTGGCTCCGGTTATGGCTGCCCAAGCTCAGGGTCTAGGTTACGGCAAGCTGGCGGATGCGCAGCTTGAGGCTTCGGACGATCACTCAGCTCTGATGCCGGATCAGCTGAACTTCGACATCTCGGACATCCCGACGCTCACCAGTTCCTGGCAGGCTCTGGTGGACAGGGACGGAGATATGAATCCCGAAAACTGATAATACATGAAAATACTGGCAATAGCGGACCTTCACCTTTCGCTGGGCGAAGGCATTAACAAGTCCATGGAGGTCTTCGGAGGCGCCTGGCAGGGTTATGTGGAGCGGCTTAAGGACAACTGGGAATACATTGTCCGGCCGGACGACCTTGTCCTGCTGCCCGGAGACATCAGCTGGGCCATGCATCTTGAGGATGCGATGGCCGATTTGGCATGGATCGACGCTCTGCCGGGAAAGAAGCTGATCGTCAGGGGTAATCACGATCTCTGGTGGACATCCATGAAGAAGATGCGTGGTCTGTTTCCGACCATCGGTTTTCTTCAGAATGACGCTTATCTCGATGCCGCCAACGGTTTTGCGGTGATCGGCAGCAGAGGGTGGGTGTGCCCGGGAGATACGTATTTCAAGGGGGAAGAGGATGCGAAGATCTACAGGAGAGAGGTCCTGAGGATCGGAATGTCCATAGATTCGCTGAAAAAACAGGTGAAGCAAGCCCGTACGGAAATGGATGGAGCTGATTCACAGGCTTTCGATCCCTATATAATTGCTATGACGCACTATCCGCCGACGAATCTCAGGAAGGAGCCGAACGAAATAACAAAGCTCTTCTCCGAAAACGGCGTATCAAGGGCGGTATACGGGCATCTGCACAGCGAAAAAGCGTTTGCCAACGGCCCAACCGGGCTTTTTGAGGGAGTTGAATACAGGCTCGTGTCTCTTGACAGACTTAACGCGATGCCGCTGATTATTTACGATACTGAAAAACAGGCTGAGCTGGGGGCGGTGAAGCCGGTGCATGGAGATAATTGATGGAATTTTATGAGATAATCAAGAATCATTCAAACAAATATCCGAATATGAAGCCTGCGGATGTCGTCAAGCTGGTGTATCAGAACGAATTCGGCGGCGGACATCTGATAAAGGACGCGGACCGGTCTCTTAAGATGATCAGAAAGGAACTGGCCGAGTGCGGAATAGTGCGCTCCGAAAAGCTGCTGCAGCCCATAGGAAACGGTCTTTCGAGGCTCTATCTGTCCTCTGCGGAAGCCAAAAACATGGATCCCGCATATATAAACGACATTTTTGTGTCTTCCGCGCAGATCCACAAGGGCAGTTCCAGCAGTTTCAAGGAAAAGCTTAACATCCTGACGGACAGATTTGACTATTTCGGCTTCGGTTTTGAGCTGGAAGACCTCCAGGAGTATCTTAAGGATTACGCTGAGAGCGGTTATCCCATGGTATCCCATACTGATACATACAGAAACGCGTATCTGCCCGCGTACAGGGTGGTAAAGGACAGCCTCTGCTACATGCTTCAGGGGGAAAAGCTGTGGGAGGAGCGGGAGATCTACGTTCCTCACGGAAATTACGGGATCTGGTGCAAGCAGTACATTCCGAGCACTTACAGCGGCAAACCGCTGCCTCTGGTGATCTTAAGCCACGGAATGGACGATTCGTACATGTCCTGCGAACCCTACGCCATTGATATGGCTTCCAAGGGTATAGCTGCCTGCTGCCTGGAATTCTACGGCGGAGGCGGAAAGAAGACCGGCGGAAGTACCCGGGAGATGTCCATAATGACCGAAACGGAGGAGCTCAAGGCCGTCCTTGCCGCTGCGCGGACCTGGGATTTCGCGGATCCGGAGCGCATAGTGCTGTTCGGTGAAAGTCAGGGGGCTATCGTAAGCGCCTTTACGGCAGCTGAGCGTCCCGATCAGGTACACGGGCTGGTGCTCTGCTATCCGGCTTTCGTCATTTTCGACAACGCGCACGAACAGTACGGTTCAAAAGAGGAGATACCGGAGGAGTATATGTTCCGCTGGCTCAAGGCAGGACATCTTTTCTTCTATGACATCTGGGACATAGACCCGTACAGAAAGGCTTCAGCTTATACTAAACATACGCTTATAATGCACGGAAACGCGGATTTTACTGTTCCTATAAGCTATTCCGAAAAGGCTTACCAGACCTATAAGGATTCGGAGTATTACGTAATAAACGGAGCCAAGCACGGGTTCCGCGGAAGGGCATTCGATGTGGCGCTGGACCATATTTACGGATATTTCAGAACTATCGGGATCATGTGATATTTCCGGCTTGACTTTGAAGCCGGCTGGATCACCTGTCCAAAATTAATCGCACAAACCCAAAATAATACTTGACAATCAAAACCGATTGAGCTATTATAATCAAGTCGTTACGAAAAGACGATATTCCGGAGTAGCTCAATGGCGGAGCACTCGGCTGTTAACCGATAGGTTGTGAGTTCGAGCCTCACCTCCGGAGCCAGACTTATGAGCGAAGCTTTCGGGCTTCGCTCAGTTTGTAAATAAACACTATATTTGCCTGGGTGGCGGAATTGGCAGACGCAGGGGACTTAAAATCCCCCGGTGGCAACATCGTACCGGTTCGACCCCGGTCCTAGGCACCAACGGGAGCTCATAAGAGCTCCTTTTTCATTGCGGAGCTTCTGCGGGACGCGCTGCCGGCTCTTTCTGCTATATGCATTTCCTTAATACTGTATTTATGTTGAACATTACATGCCGGAGTGATATCATATAATAAATATCACGTATATAATGATCATGGACAGCAGAGAGAACAGAGAATCTGACAAGCTTGAATACGGAATTTCCGCTGAACCGGTACCGGGCCAGGAGGAGAATCCCTCGGCAGACGAACACAATTCGGGTGCCGGGGCTTTTGATGCGCTCCATATCGAGTCATCAAAAGCAAAAAAGAAGCAGAAACGACGCAAAAACCTGCTCGTACAGGTGGCAGCGGCGATGATCGCTGTGGTCATAGTCAAGGATTCCTTCGGGATCGATATGCTTAAGTCCTCTCCAGTGCAGGTGGGACCCCCGGGTACATCGGATCCGGGAAGCTACACGCAGCCGGCTGCGCACACGGATCCCTTTGAGAACCCGGATCCGGGTACCTTGCCGGAGGATCAGCAGCAGACAGAGCAGCCCCCGGATGACGGCAGTCTGGATCACGCGGATCTTGCGTTCCCGGCCCTCACTAACCTGGAGCCCAACGGTCCTGTGGAGCCATACGGATCGCTGAACGAAGAATTTGTCATCATAGAGGATATCCCGGATCTCAGCGGAAATGTTTCACTGTGGCTCGGAGACGCCTACGGACATTACGATGAAAACAACGTCTG
>JAEEGL013593541.1_pt1 | contig 15129 bp, 7 predicted proteins | sample 9134231 | NCBI WGS metagenome assembly JAEEGL01 (sample SAMN16246548, study PRJNA631951) | gut metagenome | biome: gut microbiome; feature: rumen; material: fiber-attached | host: Bos | place: Iran: Karaj | collected 2018-10 | reverse complement strand
GCGTTGCTGTATCTGGGGCGTGATTTGGCGCGTGTCACGACACGCGCCTACATCGCGCTGACGCGGGCTATCGGCCACAGGCCGATACGCCCGCCGTGCCGCCCGCTATTCCGTTGGAATACGCGGGCGGTTTTGGAATTAAAATCCACCAGTGATCATCCATTTTATAACTGTCCCAGGTTTCTGATTATGGTAAAATATTTGCGGGTCGATGTGAACTGCATCCACTAAAGGAGTAAAGTAAGGCCAGAAAATAAAAACAGCTAATTGGGTGTGACCTGAAAAAACAGCAAACGATATCTGCAGTGCCCAGCGTGGCAACAATTATGTGAGGTAAATAAGTTCAATAATGGGGATAATACCGATGGAAGATAATGAGCTGATCAAACTGGAGTTAGACCCTACAATCTTCGATGAGGAGCTAAGGCAACTCATGGAAGACAGGTTTAAGTTTGCTCAACAGATTGCCGCAATGAATCCCCTCATGAGTGTTGTCTGTTCTATATCCGTTTTGGAGAGTTATTTTATTGGGATCGCTAATAGCAGAGAAAAAGAAGCAAGAACACAGAAGGATTCAATTCAAGATAATAAGATTAAAATACATGAATGGAATGTAGAACGTTTAACTAAAGTAATAAACGAAATGGGGATCATTAATGAATTTACTCGTGATAGATGTATCGAATTTATCAAATTAAGAAACAGACTTCACATTTACCAGCAGTATTTAGACAAAAAAGACAAATACAAACAGATAGACGTAATTGATGCAGAAGAAGCCTGCAGTATGGTTTTACATATTATTTTAGGCATTAATACAAAGCTTAATTTAAAGACTCTCTCTCGGATCACATTATCACCATACCAAAAGCATCTATTATCCAAATTAGTTCTAGTCGGTTCGTTCTCCCCAAATAATGAGAATGACAAGAAAGTAGTCTGCGAATTTCTCGGGTGTAGTTACGAAGAATGCTTTAATTTTATCGAAAAGATAAGGGATAATCCTGAGTATGGAATTGAAAAAGCTCAAGGGATATATTTCTTCAAGGAACGATTATCCATGTGGAAACAACTATCAGAGCTGTTTACAAAAGAATCATTCGCTGCCTATAAAGATTTAGTTGTCAACTCTCTTCTATCATTTCAGGATAAAACCAATTCTACGTCATACTGGCTAAACATGGGATTAGCGCAAGGGATTCAGTTGCTGACGAATGATGAGCAAAAAACAGTCGCTGACGATATTGCAAGAGCATTACTTAGGAAAGAAGGACAATTTGGTCTGCTCAATAAACATGCAGGCCCGGAAATATGGATTGGATTGAGAAACCATATAGAAGATATTGCAATTGCATCTCCGGCTTCGTTCTTATATACGTTTGACGATTGTCAGACAACGCCTTACGAGATTTTCCAAGAAATTCTTACCTTTGGAAATGGTGATCAGACTGACGCAGCAAGAAATGTATTACGCGCTTTAGAACGCTTAGCTTTTGACAATCAATATCTCGCAAAGGCATGCCAGATAATTCTTAGCTCATCACAAGCGATGATTGGTGATATTGATTGGGTTAAATGTGTTCAACATACAATGATAAATGTATGCAGATATTACATCTATGAAGATCACCCAAGCAGTATACGAATTATTTTAAAATTATGTGCAGATTTGAATTACATATCAAGAGTTGAACTATTTCACTTTATCCTTGAACACATCAAGCTAAAACAGGAACATGAGTTGGTCTTAGACACCTTACATGTCTTGATACAAGCATCCATTGGTCCTGAGCAATATATAAAATTATCGAGCTATGTTGCCTTGATGGACGAAAAGTGCTTTGAATCTTTTTCTGATAAAGTGCTGAATTGTTTGTTTAGCCTGGATCAGAAGTACAAATTAATTGATTCAATGAATATGTCTTTGAAAAGATTTGGCAAAGACAATTTGAGCGAAGACAATGTTAAGACATTCATTAAATCATTAGGTATTAACGCGCTATTGGAAAGAGCGCACAGCCTGTTTGATACCATACCGCTCGAGTCCTCGGAAAAAAACAAATGGCATCAGAAGCAAAAGGCGTTCGTCAATGAACTCTTAAATAAGCATGATTTTCGTTCGATTGTTATGATATCCAATTCTGTGAATTCCTTTAATCTCGTGCCTATCATATTTGAGAATGCTACAGATGAACATCTTAATTCTATTGACAAACTCATCTATCCATTTGCATCTGAAAGAAATCATCATCGTCAAATTTTTGACAGTTTATTTACGCGAAACAGATACCAACAACATGGCATATCATGGTTAAAAGGGTTAAACCTTGAATCATGGAATAATACCGATATTGTATCAGTTATTAGTGAACTGATAATAACGGATGATATCTTTTCATTCGTATGCACTCAATCACAGGAGCTGAAATCTTTATACTGGAATGGATTAAATGGATGGAATCTGATTAATCAAAAAAATCCAGAGCCGATATATGACAATCTCATAAGTAATAATAATCTTAATGCAATTCTTGATTTTTTCAGTAATTACAAACTTGATAATGTGGAGATTTCACAAGAAATGTGGAGAAAGATTGTTTCTCAACTCATTGAGAAACAAGAAAACTCCTCTTGTGATTACAATACACTCGAATTCATTCTATCGCATTTTGATGATGCAGAACGCTTCACATATGAGCAACAATTATTGGCATTATTTCATCACCTTGAATACATCCCGAAGCATTATGCGGATGCAATCATGAAGTCAGCTACCAGTTTCATAGATTTGTTTGAACTCACTGATTTGAACCATTTGGATGAATCAACAGAATATCGTAAACAATTTGGTGATAGCTATTTTGTACTCATGCATTTAGAGGGTTTTCCCGGCCTTTTGGACGGTGCTTTTAACCAAGAAGTATATGGCTCATGGTGGAACGAGGTAAAGAATCATTACGTCCATACAGAACGATTCGGTTTTCTTCTTTCTTGCTTAGGTGACTACCTGATAAGTTTACCATTATCTGATGATGACATGCTTTATCCAAGGATCATTTTGGATCTACTTAATCATCCAGCATACAAGTCATTAAGGGATAGCTATCATATGGGATTATACAATCACAACGGTGGGCAGCTATTCTCTAAAGTATCCATTCCAGAGCGCATCCAGCAGTGTTCTATATTGAAGAATCGTTTCGAAAATTCAAATCCGCCCTATCCGATTTTTGCGAGCGTATTCGATGATTTGCGCAATACATATAAGAATTCAATTTCAGATGATAGACGTTCTGAGACGATCATGGACTTGATACAAAGTTTTAAGAATCAACCCATGAAAAATAAGGAGGCTTGATAATGTCAATTACCAAAGTCGAACTACATAATTACAAATCCATAGTATCATGTGACCTATCCCTGAATTCGCTCAACATTTTTATTGGTGCGAATGGTGCTGGTAAATCCAATTTGCTCAGCATATTTGACCTGATGAGTACATTTGATCGAATAGACATGATGCAATCCCATATTGCCAAAAAAGGCGGTCCAGACGCATTTCTCAGATATGGTCGCAAGAAGTCTGAATCCTTTTCTGCAGCTTTGACTGTTACGGATATCCCTTATCGCTTTACGTTAGAAGCCACAGAAAATGATGCGTTTTTCTTTGCCGAAGAAAAATTCATGGATACCGAAATCAATGCATGGCATCATCAATCTGGTCATAAAGCATCGATGCTTAGCGAACATCCTGAATGTGTTCCAGAGGCATTCTTGAATGAAATCAAACAATGGCGGATTTTCCATTTTAACGATACCGGAAGTTCGTCTCCGATTAATAAGAAGCAATTAATAACTGATAATCAGTATCTTCGCAAAGATGGTTCAAACATTGCTTCGTTTTTATATAGACTACAAAGCCAGTATCCCGTTCATTATCGGCATATCGTTAAAACTGTTCAGCGAATTGCTCCTTTCTTTTTGGATTTTTCCCTACAACCAGTCGGTGATTTTGTAGAATTGCTCTGGTTTGAAAAATATTCAGATATTCCGTTGAAAATGCATTTGTTGTCTGATGGAATAATCCGTTTCATTTGTCTTGCAACGATTCTATTGCAACCGAAAGAACTCATGCCACAAACCATCATCATCGATGAGCCTGAACTTGGATTACATCCATTTGCACTAAATATACTTACAGGATTAATTCAGTCGGTATCTGTAAACAACCAATTGATCATTTCGACACAAAGTCCTCAGGGGTTGAATGCTTTTGCTCCTGAGAACATCATTGTGACAGATAGAATTGATGGAGAATCATCATTTAATCGTCTGAATTGTTCTGAACTACAAACATGGCTCGACAAGTATTCGTTATCTGACCTTTGGCAGATGAATTATCTGAATGGAGGTCTGGTATGAAACGCATCCTGTTTTTATGTGAAGGACAAACCGAACTTGAATTTGTAAATGAAGTTCTTAAGCCGCATTTTGAGAAATATTTTATGGTGACAGTGAACTGTCGATTATTTCATACCAGAACTGTTCCCGTAAATGGCGTAATACCTAAAGGTGGTCTTGGTTCATATAATAAAGTCAAAACACAAATCCTTGATATCTGCAAGAATGATCCCAATATAATCATAACAACGATGATTGATTTTTATGGCTTACCCGATGATTTCGATTGCATTGGGCTGGATAAAACAAATAGCAACATTGCTCATGCCTTAGACGTTGAAAAACGTTTTGAAAAAGAAGTTAATTACAGATATTTTGTTGCAAATTTCATGATTCACGAATTTGAAGCATTGTTGTTCAGCAATCCAGCTGCTTTTGCAGATTGGTTCAATGAGGATTCTGTAAGCATTATCCATCGAATTGCTGCTAATTATGATAGCCCTGAACACATCAATTCTGGTATTGAGACAGCACCATCCAAACGACTTAAGCAGATTTTGCGTGGATATGACAAAGTCTTCCATGGCCCAATGATCGCCTCGCAAATCTCGCTCGAAACGATGCGCGAAAAATGTAAACATTTTAACAATTGGATAACGCGACTTGAGAATTTGGTTAAACAATAAGGAGTTTTGACTAAACAATGAACACAAACAGACTTCGGAATACTCTCCGTGATGGGATGAATAATCCCAACAGACCAATAAAATATGAACATAATTCAACAATCACAGTATGAGGAGGCTGTGCGATGAGTCACCCCAAAAAGCTAATCGAAGTAGCCATGCCTTTAGAGGCGATTAACGAAGCATCCGTGCGCGAAAAAAGCATTCGTCATGGTCACCCGTCTACCCTGCATTTATGGTGGTCACGAAAACCGCTTGCAACAACGCGAGCTGTATTATGGGCTAGTCTCGTCGACGATCCATCCGCTCACCCTGAGTTATATCCTGATGAAGAAGCCCAGAATGCAGCGCGTAAAGACCTGTTTAAGATTCTCGAAAATCTCGTCAAATGGGAAAGCACAAACGATGAGAAAGTGCTTGGTCCGGCGCGTGACGCAATTCGAAAATCCATGGGAAATGAACCGATTGTTTTGCTCGATCCGTTTGCTGGTGGTGGTTCTGTCCCCATTGAAGCCCAGCGGCTTGGGCTCGAAGCACATGCGCACGATTTAAATCCAGTGGCAGTGATGATCAACAAAGCCATGATCGAAATTCCACCCAGATTTGCAGGCATGTCGCCAGTCAATCCCGAATCGCGCAGCTCCATGCTCAATTGCACAAGAACTACATGTCGTCGGGGGGGGGTATAGAACCTACATCAAACAAGTGTAATGGTCTGGCCACTGACGTTCGCTATTATGGCGAATGGATGAAACAACAAGCCTTTGAACGCATTGGTCATCTGTACCCGACTGTACAGATTAAAGAAGGCCGCTCAACAAAAGAAGCAAACGTGATTGCCTGGAAATGGGCACGAACTGTCAAATGTCCCAATCCAGCATGCGGTTGTAGAATGCCATTGGTGAATAGTTTTGTATTATCCAAAAAGAAAGGCAAAGAAGCGTGGATTCGTCCGGTTTACCAGAACGGAGAGTTTAGATATGAAGTCGTTCAGGACGGTAAACCAGAATTTGATGGTACAGTCGACAGACGAGGAGCCAAATGTTGCTGCTGTGGTACTCCGGTGGATTTCGATTATATTAGAAACGAAGCAAAAAATAATCGAATGGAAGCAGATTTGATGGCTATCGTTGCAGAAGGCAATAAAAGCAGATACTATATTTCTGCACCAGAAATACAAAAAAACATTGCAGATATTCATTATCCAAGTAATTTAAATATTACAGATTTACCAAAAGAAGCGCTGGGATTCCGTGTACAAAATTATGGCATGATACATCACTATCAACTCTTTACCCCACGCCAGCTCACAGCACTGATGACGTTTAGTGATTTGGTGAGCGAAGCAAAGGATGAAGCGACCAAGGACGCGATACGCGCTGGTTTGCCGGACGATAATATCGCACTCGCCGATGGCGGTTGCGGCGCTCGTGCATACGGCGAGGCCATCGCAGTGTATCTCGCCTTTGTCGTCGATAAATTGGCTGACAGAAGCTCATCAATCTGTAGTTGGGATTCAACTCGTGATGGATTAAGAAATACATTTGGGCGGCAAGCCATTCCCATGGTTTGGGATTATGCTGAAGGCAATCCATTTTGTGACTCATCAGGTTCTTATCACAATATGTTGGAATGGGTTTACAAATGTATAGAACAGTTTCCAGCAAATATACCAGGAAATGCCCGTCAGTTCGATGCGCAAAGCGATTGTGGTTTGAAGAATATCGTCATTTCGACCGATCCGCCTTATTACGATAATATAGGTTATGCCGATTTGAGCGACTATTTTTATGTATGGATGCGACAATCTTTAAAAAATATTTATCCCAAGATATGTCGAACGTTGCAAACGCCAAAATCGGAAGAATTGATTGCCACGCCATATCGGCACGATGGCGACAAACAGAAAGCCAAAGACTTTTTTGAAGATGGCATGAAAAAGGCTTGCTGTCGAATGTACGAAATGGCCCGCGATGATGTGCCCGTAACTATATATTATGCGTATAAACAACAAGATGCCGAAACTTCAATCGATGATGCTGACGAAACTGGTGATTCCGGAGCTACAGCTTCTTCGTCGAAAGGCTGGGAAACGATATTGACTGCGATTATTGAAGCGGGATTTCAGATTACAGGAACCTGGCCGATTCGAACCGAAATGACGAATCGTTCGGTTGGACTTGGTACGAATGCGCTGGCATCGTCGATTGTATTGGTATGCCGCAAACGCAGTGCAGATGCGCCAGTGAGCACGCGCCAGCAGTTTATACGTTCGCTCAATCGCGAACTTGGTCCGGCACTTGCCAAATTGCAGACTGGCAATATTGCGCCTGTCGATATGGCGCAGGCAGCCATTGGGCCAGGCATGGCGATCTATTCCCAATATCGCATGATTCGCGAGGCCAGCGGCAGTTGTATGTCTGTTCATACCGCTTTGCAGCTTATCAATCAGGCACTCGACAAATATATGAACGAAGGAGGCAGCGAGTTGGATCGCGAATCGCAGTGCTGCATCGAAATCTATAAATCCTCTGCATTTAATGATGTCGATTATAGTGTTGTCGACAATCTGATGCGCGCGAAAGGTACATCGCTCGACAGGCTGAAGAAAGCCGGTGTCATCGAGGCCAAGAAAGGCATTGCGCATTTAATCCTTCGCGAAGAACTCTATCCCATTCAGGATTCAAAAAGTATCTTAAAGCTACCGATGGAATCGAAATCATGCCTGTGGTTTGTGTGCCAGACGCTTGTGCATGCATTGACTCTGGGCGGACGCGAATTGGCGGCGCAGCTTTTGGCCGCCATTTCACCCGATATTGCCTACCATGTTCGCGAACTCGCCTATTGCTTATTCCATCTGGCAGAGCAGAAAAATTGGCTGGACGAAGCGCGTAAATACAATGATCTCATTTTTGAATGGAATCAAATTGTACAACGCATGGAGGATGTCAAATCGGTTAAACAGCCCAAGACTTTGTTTGACTAAGCCAGGGCGTTGCGGGGGCGGCGTTTGAGCCCCCGCAGAGGGGGCAGATGCGTATTGGTGCGGCGCTATTTCGCTCACGCTCAATACGCGCTCGCGGCGCTGGCTATTTCTGACAATGGGGCATGCCCCAGTGTCAAAATACGCCGCGCCAATAGCATCGCGGGGGACACTTCCCCCAACAAATCTTTTTTGCAAACATCATACACGGAGTAATCAAATGGACAACGTGATTAAAGCGATATCGACGGCAAAAATCGAAACACAGGGCTGTCCCTCGTGGCGCGAAATCATACAACCGCAACGCGATGTGGCTAAAGGCCATTTTAACAAGTCGGAGTTTTCGGCCGATTTGGGGCAGGTACATCGGGGCGAAGCGAGTGATGAGTATCAAAAGCCCAAATCATTCTTTGAGCGCACCTATCTGACGGAAGGACTGACGGGACTATTGGTTGCGGCACTCAAGCGCGTCGTTCGTGGCGATGGTGAGCCGGTTGTGCAGCTCAAAACATCATTCGGCGGTGGTAAGACGCATAGTTTGCTCGCTTTGTATCATTTGTTAAAGAGCGGCGATGTGAAGACGATTCCGTCGCTTGAACCGATATTTCATAAGGCAGGTGTGCCGGAAATCCCCAAAGTTCATATTGCTGTTTTTAATGGTGCGGAGGGCAATCTAACGCAAACCGTCAATATCGGCAGCTTGTCGGGAATCAGAACGATATGGGGCAATATTGCGGCACAGCTTGCAGTTTCAGCGCGCCGACCTGCGTTGTTTGAAAAGTACTTTCGCGATGCAGATGCACAAAGTGTATCTCCGGGAAATCAGGCATTTAAAAAACTGTTTGATGAAATTGGCCCGTGTGCGGTTTTGTTGGATGAAGTCGTCATGTATGGCAGCAAAATATATAAACCGACGGGCAAGCTGATTGCGGGAGATTTTGGCAATTTCAGGTCATTTATCCAAGAAATATCGGAAGGGGCAAAACTGAGCAAATACGGACTTGTGGTCGCATCGCTGCCGGAATCGGAGCGAGAAGTTGGCAATGAAGGCGGAGAAATCGTGTTGGATGCTGTCTCACATACTTTTGGACGTCTGGAAAGTATATGGAAACCAGTTGGAGCGAATGAAGGCTTTGAAATTGTGCGCAGAAGATTATTTGGAGAATGTACCAATACAGAAGCGCGCGACAGCGTTTGCAGAAGATTTGCCGAAATGTATCAAAAAGCACCTGATGGCACCTATCCACGCGAATGTATGATAAAAAGTGATGATTACTACAATCGCATGGTTCAGTGTTACCCGATTCATCCGGAAGTATTTGATCAATTGTACAAGGAATGGGCAACATTGCCAAGATTTCAGAAAACACGAGCCGTTTTGAGGCTGATGGCCAATGTAATTCAATATTTATATATGGCTAAAGACGCCAGCGCATTGATTATGCCTGGTTCGATCCCTTTGGACAGAAGTGAAGTTCGTGATGAACTGACACATAAATATCTCGATAGCAAATGGGATTCTATCGTTGATGTCGATATCGATGGTGAAAACTCGACGCCTTATCGCATGGATGCACTCAATCCGAGATTTGCGAAAAATGGTGCGGCAAGGAGAGTGGCGAGGACGATTATGTTTGGAAGTGCGCCTTCGTCTGTGGCTGTTCGGGCGACGATGACTGTGCATGAACGCGGTATTGACAGACAACATATCAATCTTGGTGTTGCGCAACCCGGTGAATCGCTTTCGGATTTTACCGATGTGCTCGACACAATGAAAAATGAACTGCAATACCTGCATTGTGAAGGCAACCGCTATTGGTACGATACGCACCCAACACTAAATAATATGGCCTCTGAGCGAATGAATCACGTAAGCCGCGATGAATGCCTTGAAGTCATTGCTATCCGCGTGAGCAAATGGCAACGCAATCAATCGTTTGCATCTGTCCATCCAAATCCAGCCGGCAGCGCAGAAATTCGGGATGATCAGGGGCTGCACCTTGTCATTTTGAGTGCTAAAAATTGCTATTCACGGAAACAGCCGGATTTGTGCAGTGCAAGAGAATTTGCAGAAGATGTATTAAATAATCATGGCGGTATGCTTCGAAATAATCGCAATATGATTATATTTATTGCTCCGGACGAAGAAAAAATAAACCGCATCATTCCAGCTGCGAAATCGTACTGCGCATGGCAATCGATCGATGAAGAAAAAGATAAGCTTGATCTCAATGATTCACAGAAAAAAGAAATTAAAAAGACGTTAGACAATAAAGACGAAATGCTGAAAAAGCTTATATCTGATGCATGGTGTTGGCTGATGGTGCCCTATTGTGAACCGATTCCCGGGGCACAAGTCGAATGGGAAGAATCGCCGTTATCGGGCAATGCGGATGATACTTGTGTGGATAAAGCACGCAGAGTATTGAAGAATGAACAAAAAGTTGTTGAACGCTGGTGTGGCGAATTGTTGTTGGATGAACTGGACAATATCTTGTGGAAAGACAGGGATGCTTTGCAAATTAAGGATTTACATGCCTATTATTCACAATATTTGTATTTGACACGACTAAAGGGCATGGATGTATTGAATGCCGCCATTCAGGATGCTGTTGCAAAGGGCCTGATTTCATTTGCGTCATCGTATGAAGACAATACTTATAAAGGAATTAAGCAAAACAGTAGTTTGCTCAATATTGAAAAGACAAACTGGATTGTGAAAAATCAAGTGATTGAAGCACAGTTAGAAGCTGAACGTCAAACTCGGGAGGTCAATCGCCCCAGTTCGGAGAATATCCCCGAACCATCTGTAACGACAAACCCAGGAAAAGTGAATAAACCGAAACAACCAACAACGGAAGCAGGCAAATCCACATCATCTTCGGAGCCCAAATATCGCCACTTTGATATGACGGTTTCTTTTCATGATCCATCCAGAATTATTCGGGATGTACAAAAATGGATGGATGAAGTGGTGGGACATTTATCAGCATTGCGTGGTGCGCAAACGAGCATTGAGTTGTCAGTGACCGTAAATACAGACACCCCGATTCCATATGATGTCGTAAGAACGGTCAAAGAAAACTGCAAATCTTTGGGAACAGATGGGAATTTTGAGCTATAGGAGAGAATCATGCAAATTTCAGAGATTCAGAAAGGGAGCCGGATAAAGGGATTGGCATCAGAAACAGCATTGATAATCAATGTCGAGTCTTATGATGAATCATTAATCGAGGTAACATTCCGTACAGATGATGGTATGACCTCGACGGCGATGATTGATCCGGAACAAGCGGAAAAACTATCGGCCGAAACAGAATCGCGCTGGAAATTCAACGGAAATCCTGAGGGGTGGAAGTTGGCTCAGGAAGCGCTTCGCATTCAGATGTCACATTTGTTTGATCCTTTTTTGGCAGTTCACATTTCGGATGTCGAACCCTTGCCGCATCAGATCACAGCGGTTTATCAGGAAATGCTTTCACGCATACCCCTTCGCTATGTTTTGGCGGATGATCCAGGCGCCGGCAAAACCATTATGGCGGGATTGCTTATCAAGGAATTGATGATGCGCGGCGATGTCAGGCGATGTCTGATCGTTCCTCCAGGGAGCTTGTGTACACAATGGCAGGCAGAGTTATCCCATAAATTCGGACTAAATTTTGAAATACTGACGCATGAGCGCATTGAATCTGAATCCAAGGATAACATATTTGAAAAAATACCGCTTTGTATTGCACGTCTGGACAAACTGGCCAGATCTGAACTACTTATAGAAAAACTCCGTGAATCCAGATGGGATTTGATTATTTGCGATGAAGCACACAAAATGTCTGCGAGCTATTGGAGTGGCGAAATTAAACCAACCAAACGTTATGCGCTTGGTCAGGTATTATCAGAGATTACCCGGCATTTTTTATTGCTTACGGCGACGCCGCACAACGGCAAAGAGCGCGATTTTCATTTGTTTATGTCTCTGATTGATGCCGATCGATTTGGCATCACGCACTTTGACCGCGACGGTGAACCTGAAAAAATCGATGTTTCGGATGTCATGCGTCGTTTGCTCAAAGAGGATTTGATTAAATTTGATGGAACGCCGCTATTTCCAGAAAGAAAAGCATATACCGTTTCTTTTGAACTGTCTTATGCAGAACACGAACTCTATGATGCGGTTTCTGATTATGTTAAAAATGAGTTCAATCGAGCCAGAGAATCAGAAATCGGCAGTAAACACCGAAACATGATTGGCTTTGCTTTAACCGTGCTTCAGCGACGGTTGGCATCATCACCGGAAGCAATTTATCAATCTTTGAAAAACAGGCGTATTCGGCTGGAAAAGCGACTTGAAGAAGCGAATGCTCGCGGTAATCAAGCATTGAGATGGTCAGTCGATTACGATGAAGATTATGATGAAGATGAGTTCGCCGGAGAAGAACAAGAGCAAGAAGAAAACGATATTGCCGATCAAGCATCTGCATCCACGACGATTCCACAACTGCAAACAGAAATAGCGACATTAAAGCGTCTCGAAAGTCTGGCGTCTGCAATTCGCAATTCGGGGCATGATTGCAAATGGGAACAAGTAAGCCAGATTCTTCAACAGGGAGATTGTGATCTCTTTTCTGAGAATGGAAAGAACAGAAAACTGATTATATTTACTGAGCACAGGGATACTCTGAATTATCTGGTAAACAAAATACGCACTTTATTTGGCTATGAAGATGCAGTCATTGAAATACATGGTGGAACTTCGCGCCAAAAACGCGAATATGCGGAATCACAATTCAAACAGGATAAAAATGTACGTGTTCTGGTGGCGACCGACGCAGCTGGCGAAGGAATCAACCTTCAATGCGCACATTTGATGATCAATTACGATTTACCATGGAACCCGAACCGATTGGAACAACGGTTCGGACGTATTCACCGCATTGGTCAAACCGAAGTTTGCCATGTGTGGAATCTTGTTGCCCCTGAAACCCGCGAGGGAGCGGTTTATAATCGCTTACTGGATAAAATATCATCGGAAAGTGGCGCTTTGAATGGTAAAGTGTTTGATATACTTGGCAAAGTTGAATTTGGAAATTATAAATCTCTGAAAGATTTACTTATGGATGCTGTGCGTTATGGTGAAGATCCACAAGTTAAAGCACGCATGAATCTTATTGTTGATGAAGCTTTTGATCCAAAACAAATCCAGGCACTCATTGATGCGCATGCACTTACAGCAGATGTTATGGACCCGGATAATCTCGAAACGATTCGGGAAAACATGGAGAAAATGGAAGCCAGAAAAATGCAGCCGCATTATATTGGCCAGTTTTTCCGTTCTGCACTTAAAAAGCTTGGGGGACGTATACAGCCCAGAGATACTGTTGATTCTGCATCACGCTATGAGATCGAGCGTACCCCAAAGTGTTTGACGCAAGAAGTATATTTGAATTCGCGCGTACTGCCGAAATATGAACGTGTGTGTTTTGACCATACAGAAATTCATCTTGATAGTAGACCTGATGCGGATTTGCTTTGTCCCGGTCATCCGTTGCTGGATGCCGTAATCAAAGAAATGCTGAACCGCTATCGGGAATTGCTTCATCAGGGAACAGTATTCATTGATAAAACAGACGAGGGAACAGAGCTTCGCCTTTTGATTTGTTTGCAGGATTCCGTTCAGGATGCGACATTTGATTCGGAAGGACATGCCCATGTATTGTCTCAACAGATGCGTTTTATAGAAATTTCTGAATCCAATGATATTCAGATGGCAGGCTTTGCGCCTTATCTCGATTATGATATCCCAAGTGAAGAAGATAAGACTGCGGTTATGAATTATTCATATCAACGAGGGTGGCCTGGTTCGGATATGGAACAAAAGGCAAAAGTTTATGTTATCAAGAATATTCTTCCTGAAGCTAAAAAAGATATTATACAAAAAAGAAAATATCAAATTGATAGAATAGAACAATTTGTAAAGAAAAGACTCGAGGAAGAAATACGCTATTTCGACATGCGTTCCATCGAACTTAAACCGACAGATTCGCTTAACGCCATGCGTTTTGAGCAAAAAGCGGATATAACAAATCAGCGTTTAACACAGCGTTTGAAAGAGCTTGAACTGGAACGCAGAATCAATCAGTTACCGCCGGTAATTCAAAGTGTTGCGATGATTGCTCCATCCGGATTGCTTAAACAGCTAACCCATCCGTCTGATCCTGATTCCCATGCCAAAGAAGACACGAAAACAATCGAATGTATTGCAATGCAAACGGTTGAAAAAATAGAACGAAGTCTTGGATATGAACCAGAAGACGTGAGCAATCAAAAAATTGGTTATGATATTGTTTCGAAGATCCCCAAAGAACTACGGAACGCTTCTTCACACCATCTGCGATTCATTGAAGTCAAAGGCCGCCAGGCTGGTGCCGATACGATTACGGTTACGCATAACGAAGTCATGTGCTCTTTAAACTGCCCGGAACAATTTATACTTGCAATAGTTGAAATAGATGGAGACAAAACGCATACAACCTATATCAAACAACCTTTTAAATCATGTGATCCTTCATTGACCGATGGAAATTATAAAATTGCCAAGTTAAAAACAAATGGCGAAGTGATTTGGGAAGGATAAGCGGATTGCGAGCTGTTTAAATAGGTTGCGCCCGGCGTATGTGCGCAGACCGCTCGGAACGGCGGTCGAGCACATAGCCGGGCGCAAAGGCGCGTATCGAGCGCAGCAAGATAGCGCCGAAAGCCGTGCGTAGCGAGCGCAAGCGAGTTAGCACGGCCACAAAACAAAAAATCCATCAGCTGCCCGCACGCAGCTATCCGCATCAAGACCTTCCTGCCCGACCAGATCAAGGATGCGCCTGCTTCCTTCACCAGCCGCGATTGGAAAGGCAAAGAAGTTCCCGAAGGTTCGAAGATGCGCGTTCAGGTCTTTGCCGATGACTGCACGGGCTGCGGCGTCTGCATGACCCAGTGCCCGGCAGCAGCCAAGGGTGCTTCTCAAGATGGCCTATCGCCTCGATCACCTCGACGAAGAGCGCAAGAACCTCG
>JAEEGL011623597.1_pt1 | contig 15129 bp, 15 predicted proteins | sample 9134231 | NCBI WGS metagenome assembly JAEEGL01 (sample SAMN16246548, study PRJNA631951) | gut metagenome | biome: gut microbiome; feature: rumen; material: fiber-attached | host: Bos | place: Iran: Karaj | collected 2018-10 | reverse complement strand
ACTCAATTCACAGATTATTCGCTGTACTTTTCCAACTGGCGGATAAACTTGTCCAGAAATGCTTCTTCACCCCAGGTGTTGATTTTGAAGAACATGGCTTTGCTTCCCCCTGCGGTGATGGCAGAAAGCCGGATATCGCCGTCCCGGCCAAAAAGCGTTACCGTCAGGCTGAGCCGATTATCGCCCCACAAGCTGTAACGCTCATACACCCGGGTGACGCAGCGCACGTCGCCGCAGGAAAAATCGCTGCCGCCTTCCACACTGGCGGACATACTGCCGTTCAGCACGCTTTCTTCAATGTAGACGCGAAGCCGATCAAAAGAACCGGTAAAATGATTGGTATATTCAGCCACAAGCTTTCCCTCCTTTTAATTTGCTATCCGGTAACGGGTTCAGTTTAGCATGAAGGAGGGAAGGCCGCAAGACATACAGGCTGAAATGTCACTTTACTGGGTTTAATTGTCGTTCGCGAATCCAGCCAGCACCGCTTCCCCCATCTTTTCCTTTTCGCATACGCGGGTATGCAGCACCGGCATGGTTTTCAGTTCCGTGATAGCCTTGGGGGCCTTGACGCCGGTAGCGTCCTCCAGGGCTTTTCCAGCGTCAAAGGCGTCGCCCTGTACGGTTACCCCGATGGAAGCCGCCACGTCCGCCGCGAATTTGTAGGGGCTGGCGGTGGATACGATCAGCAGGGGAGAAGCATCGCCCGTTTCCTGTCGGAAATCCCGAGCCACGGAAGCGGCCACCGCCGTATGGGGGTCCAGGAGATAAAGCTCCTCGTTCCAATAGCGACGGATGGTTTCCTCGGTCTTTTCATCGTCCGAGCAGCCGCCGAAGAAAACTTCCTTCAACAATGCTTTTTGCGCGTTGGTGATTTCATATTTGCCGGTTTCTTTCAGTTCTTTCATCCAGGTGGACACCTGGTTGGTATCGCCATCAGCCAATTCCAGCAAAAACCGTTCCAGGTTGGAGGAAATGAGAATATCCATGGACGGGGAAATGGTCTTGTGGAAGGGGCGCTGGCGATCATAGATGCCGGTGCGGATGAAGTCTGTCAGTACGTCGTTGCGGTTGCTGGCGCAGATCAGCTTGCGAATGGGGGCTCCCATGCGCTTGGCATACCAGGCGGCCAGGATATTGCCGAAGTTGCCTGTGGGTACGCATACGTTCAGCCCCGTTTCCCAATCGATCTTTCCCTGAGCCAGCAAATCCGCGCAAGCGGAAAGATAGTAAGCCACCTGGGGAGCCAACCGGCCCAGATTGATGGAATTGGCGGAAGAGAGAGTTTTGCCCTGCTCATTCATTTTTTGGATGAATTCGGGAGCGCCGAACAGGGTTTTCACGCCGGTTTGGGCATCGTCAAAATTACCCTTCACGGCCACCACATGCACGTTTTTGCCCCGGCTGGTGACCATCTGCTTTTCCTGCACGGCGCTGACGCCGCCCAGGGGATAAAACACGGTCACAGAAGTACCGGGCACGTCCTGGAAGCCTTCCAGCGCCGCCTTGCCGGTATCGCCGGAGGTGGCAGTCAGAATGGCGATTTCCCGCTGTTCTCCCTGCTTTTTTGCGGAAGCGGTGAGAAGTCGGGGCAGGAATTGCAGGGCCATATCCTTAAAGGCCAGGGTGGGGCCATGGAACAGCTCCAGCACATAGGTGCGATCCTTCAATTCGGAAATGGGGGCTACCTTTGGCGTATCGAACCGGGCATAGGCTGCTTTGGCCATTTCCAGCAGTTCTTCCCGGGAAAAACCGTCCAGCAGCAGGCTCAGGGTATAGGCGGCCCGGGCCGGATAATCCATTTTGGAAATCAATTCAAAATCAGCCCGCTCCAATCGGGGCAGGCTTACCGGGGCATAAAGGCCGCCGTCTGGCGCGATGCCGCGAACGATGGCTTCGGGAGCGGAGACGGCCTCCGCTCCCCGAGTGCTGATAAAAGGCATAATTCTTTCCTCAAACTCAGATGAAGTATTTCTTGATGAATTCGGGCGCCACGGCGTCGTCGCAATTCACGGAAAGCACGAACTGAACATTGTGTTTTTCACTCAGCTGATCCAGGCGGGCAAAGAATTTCTCGGTATTTTCCACTTCGGTTTTGACAAGCTTCACGAATGCGTCCACAAAAATGATGCTGATGTCAAAATTCTGGGCCAGCATGCCGCAGATGAAGCCAAAGAACATTTCAGGGCTGTCGCAGCCGTATTCGCCGGCGTTGACGAACCTGACTTCGTGACGAAGATCGTACATATATCGGTTATCATCGTCGATGAAGATTACGTCACCCTTGTGTTCCTTGATCGCCTCGTTGGCCTGATCCAGAATACGCTTGGTTTTGCCGGAACCTTTTTTGCCGTGAATAACCTGTATCATGGGAAATTACCCCCTTGCTTTTATTGATGTATTCATTATAACCGATTTTAGCGAATATTTCAAGTGCTGGATTTTATTATCATAGGGACCCGATAAAAAGCTTCTCTTAAGAATGCCGAAGCCATGAAAGGGCCGCGGCTGATCAAAAACCGCTTTTTGGATTACCAGCTTCCCTGGGCATTGACCATGGCCTGTGTGAGCGCCGCCATGGCGGAGGCCAGGGACGCGCTGGAAGGATTGCTGGTAATGACAGTATTCAATTGGTCGATGGCATTCCTGAGCGCCGCGTAGCCCGGCTGATCCTCGGGGGTGTTGGCAAGCTGCGCCTGGGCCTGGAACAGCAGACGCTGGGCATCCGGCAGCAATTGATTATCCACGATGGTCTGTTCATAACTATAGCTGCCGGCCTGATGGATAGAACAGGTGCGGGAACGGAGAATCTGCGCGTTGGTGTTGCTGTCAGCCGTCAGACGCACCGCGGCGTATTCGCCCAAATAATCCGCCAGCACAGGGGCGAAAACAGTATCCGTGTAGTCATACAGCGGGTGCCCCAGGGGCAGGATGATCACGCCCTTGGTGGAGTGAGAGGGGCAGTAGGAGGCTGCCAGCATGCCGGTGGTATCGCATACATCCAGGGTATAGTGCATCTGGCAGGATACGGTAGGCGCGCTTTCCGCGGGCCAGTAATCCGTGGTGGTGCCGTAGCCCATCACGTCATGCCTGCAGGCGTCGGTGGCCAATTGGCCGGATACGTTGCAGGTGGTCACCCGCACCAGGCCGTAATCCGAAGCGCTGCCTTCCATAATATCACGATTGGAAAGTCCCTGATGAATGGGCTGCATGAAGGCCTTCCAAAGCTTGGCTGCGCTGTTGCCGCCGGTGGTTTTGGAGGAAAGCGCTTTGTAGTTATCATGGCCGATCCAAACCGTGCCGCAGTACCAGCCGGTAAGGCCAGCAAAGAAAACGCCTTTCTGATCGGAATTGGTACCCGTCTTTCCGGCTACGGTTTGCCCGCTGATCTTAGCGGAGGTGCCGGTGCCGGAGGATACCACGTCCTTCATCATGTTCACGGTGAGCCAGGCCGTGGAAGCTTTGAATACCTGGCGGCGCACCTGATTGGCGTGGGAATCATACACGATTCTTTGATTGCTGTCGGCAATGCCAAGGAACGTGATGGGGCTTTGATATACGCCGCCGTTGCCCAGCACGCCGAATGCTACCGCCATTTCGATGGGGGAAATGCCGCTGGAACCCAGGGCCAGGCCGAAGGGGGTGCGGTTGATGTGTTCTTCGGATACGCCCAGCCGAAGCAAATAATCCGCCGAGCGTTCCACGCCCACAAAGTTCATCAGGGCATAGGCTGCCGCCGTGTTGTCGCTTCTGGTGATGGCGGTGCGAATGGTTTCGGGACCCCGGTAGGAGGAGCCGCCGTAATTCTGGGGCCAGGAGTCCTTGCCGTCACTGCCCGTCCAGCCCCGGATAGGGAGCGGCATATTGTAAAGGATGGTTCCCGCTCCGGCCCCCAATTCAATGGCAGGCGCGTAAACGGCGATGGGCTTGATGGAGGAGCCCACGGGCATGTTCATATCCGAAGCCCGGTTCAGGGTTTTGCGTTTGGTGGGGACGGTGCGGCTGCCAACGATGGCTTTTAATTCTCCCGTTCGGTAATCCAGCACCGCGGCTGCCGCCTGGGGCTGTATGATTTCGTCATAGGTGCCGTCCGAATTCCGGGCGCGGTAGATTTTATCGGAAGGATCACGCAGCGCCGGATAATCATTGTATGTCTGCAGGGTGTTTTCCACGATGGTTTGAATGCCGGTATCCAGCGCCAGATACACATGATAGCCGCCGGTTCGCAGCTCGCTTTCCATTTTGTTCCGGTTGGCGGCGGTATCCTCCAGGCCGCTAATGGAAAGCAGTGTTTTTACCACATCCCGGATAGCATATTCCACATAATGGGCAAAAGGGTACAGCGCGGTGGAGGAAGGAGATTTTTCCAGCACTGTTGCGGCGGCGGGGGACAGGGCCTGCATGTACTGCTCATAGGTGATGAATTGGTTTTCATACATACAGCGCAGCACATAGTCCGTCCGATCGTTGGTGATCTTTCGGTAATCGGTGGTGTCGCTCTGCCGAGTATAGTAATTCCTGCGCGGATTATAGTAATAAGGATTGTTGGTCATCCCAGCCAGCATGGCGCATTCGCGGAGGGTCAGGTCGTTCAGATTGTCCTTGCCGAAATAATTGTAAGCCGCCACCTTGACTCCGTAATAATCCTCGCCAAGATAGATGGTGTTCAGATAGGATTCCAGGATTTCATTTTTGGTATACTGGGTTTCCAGCTGCATGGCCAGATAGGCTTCCTGGATTTTGCGTTTATAGGATTGTTCGCTGGAAAGCAGGGTATTTTTGATCAGCTGCTGGGTGATGGTGGACCCGCCCTGCTGGCTTCCGGTGACGAAATTAGCAACGAATGCGCCTACAATGCGTTTGATATCGATGCCGTTATGGGTGTAAAACCGCGCGTCCTCCACGGCTACGAAGGCATGCTGGAGGGTCAGGGGCATGGTGTTGATGGATACCATGATGCGGTTTTCGGTGCCCTTATAATCCGTGATCAGGTTGCCGTCGGCATCGTAAATAAACGAAGTCTGCGCCTGATCGTCAATGGCGGCCAGATCCAGGGTGGGCGCGGTTTCCATATACGCTTTGGCCACGCCAACCACGGCTCCCAGACCCGCCAGACCGAAAATCAGGATCATCAAAACCAGTGTCCGAAAGGAATTGACCAATACGGCCAGAATAAAGGAAGACTTCCGGGTGCGGGGCTTGAAAATGGTGCGCTTGGGCGTCTTTTCTTCTTCAGGCGTTTCCTCGCCCAGCCAGCTGCCGGAGGGAGAATAATCCGCGTTTTCCTCCCATTCCTGATTGGGCGCCATATCATAGAGCGTTTCTTCCGCCTCTTCTTCCACGTAATCCGGATAGGCTTGGTTCTCCTGCGCCTGATACTCAGGGTAGGCATCAGAAGCAGGCTGGGAATCGGATGGGGAAGATAGGAAAGGCGGGAAATTGAATTTTCGCTTCACGCTGTTCTCCTTAGCGGGTCTGAAACCGGACCCATCGTGAAATTGCAATCATGATTCCAAAATACGGCGATTTACCTTATTGGATGAACGATATCCGAAAGCCCGCCGCTCAATTCTTTCGGTACTGGCGGGATAGCCAATCGCCATGCTCGGCAGATTTCTTTACAATTATATCACAAAACCGGCGGGGTGTACATCCCCCAACTATTCAACGGGACAAATGGGCCGATTCATGCATGAGAGGAAAATAAATCAGTTAAGGTGTTCTGCTTTTTTCGGGCGCATCGGCAAGCGGCCGCGAGAAAAACGCAGATCAGGCCGGGAAGGGCATGATAGATCAGATGGGTGAACTGATACATGATCAGCAGCAGGGCTCCGTAGCAGGCATATTTTTTTGCCCGGCCCTCATGCAAGATGCGGGGTCCTATGTTTCGCGCCAAGCGCTGTTTTCTTCGTTTTCCAAGCATTATAAGCTGACTGTCCGAAGCCGGGTTCGCTTCCCCAAACAAAGCGATAAGCGTTTCACGGGAAAGAAAATGTACCGGCGGATCCTCCAGCGCTTGTTCCTGTGCCTCCGGCGATAAGGAACAAGGAATGCACAGCAAGCCGGAATCTGCGTTGTGCAATTTCGTATTTCTTTGCATATCCAGAACGTCGTCTGCGGTGAGTTTTGTCTTTTTGGCATGCTGAACAAAACAAATCAGCAGCTTTTTTCCTTTCACATCGCAAAGCACGCCGTCTTTCCCGGTTTGCAGCAGCATGAGGGAATAGCGCAGCGATAAAAGCATGGCGATTTCAAAATGGGCTCTTTCGGGCGGAGCAATGAGCAGTCTTTCCAGTGCCAATTCCCCGCCGATCACGGCGCGCAGTTCCTTTTCTTTGCGCGTCACCTGGTCGTCCCGGATCTTTTTTCGCAGCAGCACGATCAGGATATACAGCGCCGTGCCGCCCGCCAAGGCTGGTAAGCGGAACCCCCAAAGGAAAATAAACCAGATAAAACTGAACGCAAATGATAAAATATGGAAACCAAGGCCGTCCAGCAGCCCGCTGAGCCGCGTTTTTTGCAAATATTCTTGCATTCTTTTGCCGCCTCCCTCTTTTCAGGATGCCCATTTTGTTGTATAATATGGATAGGAGATGATTGATTTTGCGTAAATTGGGCATTTTGGGCGGAACCTTTGATCCCATCCATGAAGGACATATTGCGCTGGCCCGGGCGGCATTGCGCCACGGCGGCGTGGATCAGGTGGTTCTGTTGCCCATGGCCCGTCCCGCGCATCGGGAAGCAGATGCCAATGAAGCGGACAGGATGGCCATGTGCCGCCTGGCCGTTCAGGGAGAAGAAAATCTGCTGGTTTCCCAGGCTGGCATGGTTTCCGGCGTTCGCTTTACCCAGGATACGCTGAATCCCCTTCATAAAGAGTTCCCCCATGCCCGGTTTACATTGATCATCGGCGCGGATAAATTGCCCTCCCTTCCGTACTGGTACGAAGCGGACAAGCTGTTTTCCCAATGTGATTTTCTGTGCTTTTCCCGCAGCGGCGTAGCCACGGCGGAAGCGCTGGAAAAAGCCCGGGCGGCCGGGGCCAGGGTGACATTGCTTCCGGAATTTCAAACGCCTTATTCCGCCAGCATGATCCGCACCCAGACTGCCCAGTATCAGGACGCTCCAGGTTTGAACCGGCGGGTACTTTGCTATATGGCGGAGCATGGCTTGTATCAGCAGGATTTTATTCCCAAGCTGAAGAGCATGATGAATCCGCACCGTTTTCAGCATACGCTTGGGGTGCGGAAAGAAGCGGTGCGATTGGCGGCCTTGCATGGATTGCCCGTTCAAAAGGCGGCGCTGGCAGGTTTGCTGCATGACTGCGCCAAGGGCATGAACCTGAAGGATATGCAGATAATGGCCCGGGCCCATCAATTGACGGATAATGAAGAAGTAATGGCTTCCACAGCCCTGCTGCATGCTCCCGTGGGGGCCTATCTGGCGCAGACGGAATTCGGCATCCGTGACACGGATGTTTTGAATGCCATTCGCAGCCATACCGTGGGCCGGTCTGGGATGTCCGGGCTTGAAATGTGCATCTTTGTGGCGGATGCCACGGAAGAAGGCCGGGAAGAATACGATGGCTTGAAGGAACTTCGCCGTTTGTCTGATCTTTCTTTACCTGCGGCGGTATATCGCTCTTTGCAGCTTACGCAGGAATATATTTTGAAAAGCAACCGCACCTTTAACTCTACTTCTCTTGATACCATGGCCTATCTGAAGGGCCTGATGACTTCAGAAGAAAAACAGTTGGCGGGAATTGAATGAAAAAGGAGGAGTCTGAATGGAAAACACCGGGTTAGCTCAAAGGATCGCCAAGATTCTCTACGACAAAAAAGCGCTGGATATTACGGTGCTGCATGTGGCGCATCTGACCGTAATCACCGATTACATGGTAATTGCCACCGGCCGTTCGTCGCTGCAGGTGAAGGCTTTGGCTGACGATGTGGACGACGCTCTGGCCATGGAAGGCGTAACGCTCCGCGCCAAGGAAGGGCAGAATGAAGGACGCTGGATCGTATTGGATTACGGGACGGTGCTGGTGCACATTTTCCATCCGGAGGATCGGCAGTTTTATCACCTGGAGCGCCTTTGGGAGGATGGACAGAACCGGGTAGCGCTTCCTTTCCTGGAGGATGAGGAGAAGCCCCAGGCATGAATATACAGATTTATGCCCTGAAAAAGAATTTTGATACCCAGAAAGCAGAGCGTTTCTTTAAGGAACGCCGAATCCCCTATCAATTGCTGGATTTGAAAAAGCATAAGCTGGGCGCCAGAGAGCTTGCTCTTTTTGCCCGGCGAATCGGCGCGCAAAATCTGGTGGATCGAAAAAGCCCGGACGCGCTGTCCCATCCCGTGGCTCATACGGATGATGAGGCCTACATTCTGGAAGCATTGGCCGAAAACCCACGCTTTTTGCGTACGCCCATCGTGCGGAATGGGGAGAAGATCACGGTCGGCGCGGACGAAAAAACCTGGGAAACCTGGGTGCAGAAAGAAAGCTGAAGGCAGGAGGAATAGAGAATGTACTGTGAAAGCTGCTGCCGGCTGACGGATACGGAAACGTGCCCGGAATGCGGGAAAAAGCATCTTCGGCCCGTTCGGGAGAATGATCCCTGCTTTGTTTTGTCCACAGGACAGATTTGGGCGGATATGGTTTGCGATGTGCTGAAGCAGAATGAAATCCCGTTTTTGAAGCAGGGCAGAATGGGCGCCGGGCTGACCATGCTGACCGGAATCCCTCTTGAAACCTACAGCCTGTACGTGCCTTACAGCCATTTTGAACAGGCTAAGGAAATTGCCGATGCCCTGATCGCCGCGCCAATTGTTGATGACAGTGAAAACGAACAATCAGACCTTGGCGAGGAACCCGAGGAAGAATAATTTTTATTGAAAGCGGTGGGAAAAATGCAGTTGATCACCCTTCAAAGTGAACAAATAAAAGTAACCATATCCTCAAAAGGCGCGGAGATTCAGTCCATCCGGGACGCCAACGGCATCGAAAGAATGTATAACGGCGATCCCAAGTTCTGGGCCAGCCGGGCCCCCATTCTGTTTCCTGTGGCCGGCGGCATGAAGGACGACGGCTATGAATGGCAGGGGCAATGGTATCCTATGCCCAAGCATGGCTTTATTCGATTCCTGGAATGGCAGGTGGAGGACGTAAAGAAAAATCAGGTCACCTTCCTGCTCCAGGAAAAGAACGAGGGATTCCCCTTTGAATACGATCTGCGGGCCGTTTTCACGGTGGAAGGCAATAAACTGGACGTGAATTACGCTGTGACCAGCCGGGACGAACGTCCCTTCTGCTTCAGCATCGGTTCTCATGAAGCTTATGCCACCCCCGGCGGTATCGAAACCTATGAAGTGGTGTTTGATGAAGAAGAAACCTTGGCCCATTCCCTCCTGGAGGGAGCTTTGAACACCCATGATACGGTGATCGTCAAGGATCATGCCAAAGTGCTGCCGCTGAAATATGAGTATTTCGCTGTGGATGCGCTGGTGTTCCGTTCCCTCAAGAGCCGGGGCGTGACCCTGCGCAGCACAGAGCATAACCGCACCATTCGTGTGGATTATCCGGACTGCCCGTTCCTGCTGCTGTGGACCAAGCCCGGCGCTCCCTATATCTGCATCGAGCCTTGGTGCAACGGCCCCGACTTTGTGGACGCCCCCAAGGAAATTGATCGGAAGCCCGGCTTCACGCGCGTGGAAAAAGGTCAAACCGTTTCCAAACGTCATGTGATCACGATAGCATAAGAGTGAACGGAGTTCGGATTTTTTTCTCTGAATATATTAACGTGTGCCTTTGTATTCAATATAAAAACTGTAATAAAAACTGTACTCTGCACTCTGTACTCTTTTCCTTAGAGAGATGCATAATGAACTAAAGAAAAGGGCCCACCGTTTCGGCGTCAGACATGAACGCTGAAATGGTGGGCTTCGTCATGCATATCGTACACGGATGGATTGTCCCGGATGTACATTTGCTGCCAGCGAAGCAGCAAATCCCGGAGACGGAACAGTTGATCATTAAGTGGATTGCCATACAGAGAGGAAAGCCGCCGCGCAGAAGGCATTTGCGTCAGGTATTGATCATCCAGTCTTTCCAGATAGATCAGGATTTCAGAGGCCGTCATGCTTTCCCAGCGCTCTATTTCCTCGGGGCGGAGATTCAAGGTCAGCGTGCGTTCCGTGTAATCATCAAACTGACCCTTCGCCAGCCATTCCGCCTCTGTCAAGTGGGGCATCTTGGAAAAGTGAACTTTTACCTTTTCGCTGAGATTTTCAAAATCACTTTTTGTCAGCCTTTCCTGGGAGAGGTTTTTGCCCCGGCCTTTATCATGCGGCAGGAAGAAGCGAAGGCTGGACGGCTGATGCTGCTCCCAAATTTTCACCAGGCCGTCCGCCGTGTGCAGATTGGATTGCAGCAGCGGCGCGGAGATTTGCGCGGTGATTCCCGCTTGTATAGCGGCATGGAGCATGAACAGCAGCTGGTCGTAATCCCCATTCCTTCCGGCGAAAGCATCGTGGTATTCCCGATTTCCATAGAAGGTAAAATCGACGCTTTTCTCGCCCAAAGCGCAAAGCGATTGAAACAGCTCTTTGTATTCCTTTTCCTCCCGGAACCTAAAGCCGTTCATTTGCAGGAAGGTGCCGCTGGCATATCCCATTTCCCGACAGAAGCGTACATAATCTGGCAAATGCGGGGTATCCATGCAGTAACCAATATAATAGAAAAAACGGATATCGGAATGCGTTTGCCGAATTTCCGCGTCCATCCGCTTAGCCAGGCTTTTTCCGCGCTCGTAAGACACTCCTGTGGTTTTATGGCAGGAATCCAACAGGCAATACCGGCATTGCGCGCTGCAGGGAACGCACAGATTTACTACGCCCATCGCTTTTGTTTTCATCAGATGCTCCTTTCAATGCTAAAAGGCAAAGAAAAAAGGCGGTCAAGCATTGCCTGACCGCCTTCTGAATCATCAATTAGTACTGAGGACGATTCTTGGCGAAGCATTCACGGCAGTACACGGGCCGATCTCCGCGGGGCTGGAAGGGCACCTGAGTGGTGGCGCCGCAGCCATCGCAGATCACTTCGTACATCTGGCGCTCGGTGCGGTTGCCGCCGTTGGCACGACGGGCAGCGCGGCAAGCGGGGCAGCGGCCGGGCTCATTCTGGAAGCCCTTTTCGGCGTAGAAGGCCTGCTCGGAAGCAGTGAAAACGAATTCGTTGCCGCATTCACGGCAGGTGAGGGTCTTGTCCTGATACATGGTGAAAAACCTCCTGATTTTTTTCGCCAAACCGCGTGATACGTTCCGGTAATTTCCGCGGGCTCTACGCATCCGTCGTCTGACGATGAACAAAACCATGAGGAATACCTGAAATTCATTGGCTTGGTCTACGGAAGAATTATATCACAGCTTGTCAAGCTTGTATAGCCTTTTTTGAAAAATATTTTCCACAATTCGGAATTTTTTCGACATTTTTTCAGATGTTGGCCCCACCTGTCAGCCATTTTGCTGTTTTTTCAGCCATTCCCGACCGGCATGGATGGCGCAAAGCACCCGTTTGGGAGCCGGCCCCCCGATCAGATCCCGGGCAGCCACGCAGGATTGGAGGGAAATAGCCTGGTAAACGTCCTGTTCAAAAGCGGGGCAGAAGGAACGCAGTTCATCCAGCGAAAGATCATCCAGCGCACAGCCCTTTTCCAGGCAATGGGCTACAAGCCTTCCAGATACGGCGTGGGCGTCCCGGAAGGGCACGCCGCGCTTGACCAGATAATCCGCGCAGTCGGTGGCGTTGGCAAAGCCCGCGTTTGCGCTCATTTCCATGTTCTTTACCCGGAAAGAAGCCGTTTTCAGCATTTCGGTAAATATATGCAGACACTTCATCCAGGTGTCCCGGGCGTCGAAATAGTTTTCCTTGTCCTCCTGCATATCCTTGTTATAGGCCAGGGGGATTCCCTTCATCACGGTCAGCAGCGCCGTTAAATCGCCGTACACCCGGCCCGTTTTGCCCCGAATCAATTCGGCCACGTCGGGGTTTTTCTTCTGGGGCATCATGGAGGACCCGGTGGCAAAGCCGTCGTCCAAGGTCAGGAATCCGAATTCCAGGCTGCTCCAAAGCACCAATTCTTCGCAGAAACGGGACAGATGCATCATACCGATGGAGGCGGCGGACAGATAATCCAGCAGGAAATCCCGATCGCTGACTCCGTCCAGGCTGTTGGCGCTTACATTGGAAAAGCCCAGTTCTGCAGCGGTGAATTCCCGGTCAAGCGGATAGGTGGTCCCGGCCAGAGCTCCGCAGCCAAGAGGGCAGCAGTCGGCTGCTTCTTTGGCGTGCCGCACCCGGATCATATCCCGCTTGAACATTTCAAAGTAGGCCATGAAATGATGCCCCAAAGTGATGGGCTGGGCCCGCTGCAGATGGGTGTAGCCCGGCATCACGTCGCCCGCGTGCTTTTCCGCGAGCATAAGCAGGGTATCTTCCAGCTCGGCAAGCAGGGCTATGGTGTCATCGCAGGTGTTCATGGCATACAGGTGCATATCGGTGGCGACCTGGTCGTTGCGGCTGCGCCCGGTGTGCAGGCGTTTGCCCGCTTCGCCGATGCGTTCCGTCAGAATCTGCTCCACCAGCATGTGGATATCTTCGCTTTCAGGGGGAAAATCAATTTTTCCCGCTTGCATATCATCAAGGATGCTTTTTAGACCTTCCTGAATGGCCGCTTCATCCTCTGTGGTGATAATGCCCTGTTTGCAAAGCATTTTGGCGTGCGCCATGCTGCCCTGGATGTCCTGGGCAAAAAGCCGCTTGTCAAAGGAAATGGAGGAATGAAAATCGTCCACCATGTGATTGGTTTCCTTCTGAAACCTGCCGCCCCAAAGCTTCATTTTATGTCACCTCGTTCATTTCGTACCGGCCGAAATACCAGCCGGAAATGCTGTTTTTCTTTACATAGCAGCCTTTTTTCAGGCGCAGAATCAAGTAAAGCTGATCGCCGGGAGAAACCTCCAACACATAATCCGTGGTATCGGAGCAGCTCAGTACTCCATCGTGATCAAAAATGTACCGGGTGGGCACCTCCATGGGCCGATGGTGATAGCAGACCATGGACATTTCTTCCCCGCTGCGGATCAATTCCACCGCGTGATCGTTCCAACGGATGTAGCGGGCTTCCTCAGCGGGGGAAGGGGACTGATTATCCAACGCTGTGATGGTGGGAAGGTGATCCCAGGTGTACAGGGTAAAATCATTGCTTTGCCAGTCCGGAATGGACAGCAGGTTCAATTGCCCTTCGTACTTCACCCCGCAGGCCCCGTCCAGGGAAATGATGCGGCGCTTGTGATCCATGAGCGGACTGAAAACCGGATATGTTTTGCTGTACAGCACCGCCGGCCAATGCCCCACGACCACATATTTTTGAAAAGACAAATCGGTGGAATAAAAATCATCGAATTTCAGGATAGGAAAAGCATCCGTTCCTTCCAATTCATTCAGCCGTTCGTGGGGGATGCCGCCGTGAACAAAAATCATGCGCTGCGTTTCAAGGATGGTGGGCAGGCCGCCAAGAAATTCGATCTCTTTGGAAAAATGCCGCTGTATTTCGGGAAACAGAGAAACAATATCTGTATTCTCGGATAAATCTGTTCCCAGTTCCGCGCACATTTCGTGCAGCAGGCTGCCGCCCCACCATTTTCTGGCCTTCAGCGAGTAAGAAGCCATTTCTTTCCAGGTATCGGGATGATTGCTTGTCAAAAATTCCCACCGCCACAAATCCACATTGCCCATCAGGGGATAGACGGTGTAATTCTGGCACAGGTTCATCACCAGCCGGATGGTGTCCAGGCTCTTAGGGCCTTTTTCCACCAGATCGCCCACAATGACCAGAATGTCGTTGATAGAGAAGGAAGCTTGTTTCAGAATGGCGCGCAATCCATCCGCATGGCCGTGGATATCGCTGATCATCAGGATTCTTCGGCCCTTGGGAAAGGAAACGCGCTGAATGGTTGTTTTCATGAATGAGCGTCACCTTTGGCTGTCAGTAAGCTGCTTCTTCCAGTTGAATAAGCAGTTTTTACATTATATCAAAATAATTCCCATCAAACAAGTCCGGGAACAGAAAAACAAAAGAAGCACAGAAAACCGATGAAATTTCTTCAAACTGTTGAAATTTCCCGGAACTTGGTATATAATGCCTTTGTTTACAGGCAATGCACGGGATCATGCCGCCAATGGCAGAGAGCGCGCCCCAGGCTGAAAGGCGCGCAAGGCAGGCAGCCCGCCCGTGGGCCAGCGGCCAATCCCCGCCGGGCGTTCCCGTTACAGAACGATGAAAGCCGGGCGCGCATGCGCCAAGCAAGGTGGTACCGCGAAGCAGCCCTTCGTCCCTGCAAAGGAACGGGGGGTTTTTTAGGAACAAACCTTCAGGTTTGTGACGCGGCATGCGTCAACTCCAAAGGATTCAAATAGCGCGCGCAAGCGAAGCGCAGGGCGTGCGGGCAAACAGGAACAAACCTATAGGTTTGTGACGCGGCATGCGTCAACCCCAGGGAAGTGAAATAGCACGCGCAAGCGAAGCGCAGGGCGTGCGGGCAATTAGAGGAGGAAATAAACATGGCAAAGGAAAAGAAACAGGAATTCGTGCAGCACATTACCCCCCGGGATGAAAATTTCTCCCAGTGGTATACCGACGTGGTCACCCAGACCGATTTGATGGACTATACCCCTGTGCGCGGCTGCATGGCGCTGAAACCCTATGGCAACCGCATTTGGGAACTGATCCATGAACAATTGGACGCCATGTTCAAGGAAACGGGACACGAAAATGTGTCTATGCCCATGCTGATTCCCGAATCCCTGCTCTTGAAGGAAGCGGATCACGTGGAAGGCTTCGCACCCGAAGTGGCGTGGGTCACCCAGGGCGGTACGGAAAAGCTCCAGGAGCGCTTGGCTGTTCGTCCCACCAGCGAAACCATTTTCTGCACCATGTTTTCCAAGTGGGTGCAATCCTACCGCGACCTGCCCCTCAAATACAATCAGTGGTGCAGCGTGATGCGCTGGGAAAAGACCACCCGCCCCTTCCTGCGCACCGCCGAATTCTGGTGGCAGGAGGGCCACACCGT
>JAEEGL010048977.1_pt1 | contig 15129 bp, 14 predicted proteins | sample 9134231 | NCBI WGS metagenome assembly JAEEGL01 (sample SAMN16246548, study PRJNA631951) | gut metagenome | biome: gut microbiome; feature: rumen; material: fiber-attached | host: Bos | place: Iran: Karaj | collected 2018-10 | reverse complement strand
TGCTGTGAAGTAAATTCGCGCTGTCCTGGAGATTCCATAGCAAATGAATATGGTGTGTATGCGTGAATAGAAAGAATAAGTCTTCCTCTTTCAATATCTGTAGGCATTTTGAAAAGTGAAGATGATGCTGCATTTTCGCTGGCGGCAAGGGCAGGGCACATTACAAAACGTTTTGCATTATTTCCGCCTGTTGCTCTGATTGCATCAAGTGCTGTCTGGTTCATCTGGTTCAAGCTTCTTGCAGCATCAAGACTGCGGGAACTGCCACTGAACCACCATTCATCCGGAGTTCCTTTTGGACGAGGTTCGTTCATAGTTTCAAAAATCAAGTGTTCGTCATAACCGTTATTAAAGGCTGTAGCAATCTGTCCCCAGATGTTGTAAAGATAGCGCTGTGATTCTGCAAGGTTTTTTGAGTTTGGATATATACCGCTGCATTTAGGCATCTTAGATTCTTTGTCATAATCATCGTGATGTATATTCAAAATAACATACATATCATTTTCAATTGCCCAGTCAACAACTGTCTTAACACGTTTCATCCATTCTGTGTTAATTGTATAAGTTTCTCTGTTAGAAATATGATTGTGCCATGAAACAGGAATTCTTATAGTTTTAATTCCGCTTTTTGCAAGACCGTCAATCATTACCTTTTCTGTATGTGGCTGACCCCAGCTCATTTCAGAACTAATCCCCGATGTTCCTGTAGCATCAAAGGTGTTTCCGAGGTTCCAGCCGGGCATCATGTTCTTTGTAAGCTCAAAACCTGTAATTGAAGAAAAGTCCTTATGGCCTTCATCCTTTACGGCATTCTGTGCGTCAAAAAGAAATTCTGCAGTAAAAACATCTTCTGGATCTGCTTTTTTCTGCTTAGGTTCTTTTTTAGTCTGTTTGGAAAAGTTTCCAAACTGGCCTTGACCCTGGTCCTTCTGATCAGATTTCTTTGCTTTGCATGATAAGGATCCGGCAATACAAAGAATTAAAAGTGCAACCGTTAGTAATTTTTTCATAATTCCTTCCTTATAATACTCTCTAAATTTTATTCTATATGCAAATGAAGCATTAGACTAGGGGTTTTCCCCGATTTATTCAAATAATTACAAAATATTATTGCATGTTAAAGGATTAACATCTTAACATCTGCTATCTTTTCCTTTGTGCAAAAATACGTTAAAGTTTAGATATGAAGACAAAGTCCATTACATTATTGTTCATATTAGTTGCTATTCTTTTAGGCGCAGGATTTCTGGCTTCAAAAAAAATCATACGCAAGAGCGAAAATACAACAACCCGCGCAAAAATCGTAACTCCAAAAGGTTCTCAAAAATCAGATGAAGATACAGATTCGGATCGTTCAAATTCTGATTTTAATTCCGAAAACTTTGATACTTTTATAGAACTGTTGCCATCAGAAACTTTAATCAACACAATCACAATCGATTTTAATAATGACGGTTATGATGATGAAGTAATAACTGTACGAAGATCAGGTTCCGAAAACTTCATGATTATTCCGGGGCTCTTTAATCCTGAAACTGCTGATTATGACAGGCTTGCAACAATCCCTACTACAATTTCAAAAATCAGAACTTTTTCTCTTTCTGGAATGGATTTGACTGGAGACCATCAGAATGCACTTATTTATCAAGGTGTTGCAGATGATGAAAACTATGTAATGCAGATTTTCCTTTGGAATCCTAATGGTGGAACAGGGGACTATGAAGATGTGGAAGGTGTAAGAGGTGCTCTTGTTAGAATTGGAGATTTTGTTTCGGATGGAACAATCTTTATTCAGCAGACAGAACGCTCCGATTCATATCAGCTTTCTCTTTCTAAAGGCGAAAGTTTTTCTGTATGGGTTTATGAATCTGAAAAGCTTACAGACGAAAATGGTAAAACTATTTCCGGACAAAATCAGATTCAAAAAGAATACAAATGGAATCCTTCGTCAAAGCACTATGAGCTTTCGAATGAAATTAAAGTAACTGCAGGTAAGCTTGCTGCTAACGAACTTTCACGAATCCAGGATGGAACTGTAGAAACTTTTGCGGCATTCCTTGATGGACTTTGGTATAAAACTTCAAACGAAGATAATGTAATCCGCTATATTTATTATAATTATGAAAAACGCGAAATAATTCTTTTGCAGTCTGATTCTCAGGAAGTTTATGAATGGGAAGACAATAAGCTGCGTCATAACGGAATTTATCTTTATACAGTAAATGCTGACATTACAAATCTTCAGCGACGTTTTGATGTTCTTCTTGTTTCTGTTGATGAAATTAAGATTACACTCTATGACTCAATTGGTCTTGCAATTAAAGAAAGCTCTGAATGGGATGGCCAGTATAAAAAGATGAGCCTTCAGTCTTCTTTTGAAGAGTCTGTTCAGGAAAAAAATCAGATTCTTACACAGCTCGAAAGTGAAGAAGCCTGGAAGACTATTGACGGCTTAAATACAATTTCGCTCAAAGAAAGTCAGTATACTTTTGATTTTGATAATATGCAGGAAGCCGGTCTTTACTCAATGATGAAGATTGGTACATACGATGTTCTTGCTTTGCGCTCAACGTCTTTTGATACTGTACTTAATCAGTTTTATGCACTTGAGTTTGGAACAAAAACTGTAACAGAAACTGTAAAAAAGAAAACAGTAGAAAAGATTGTTACAGATTACGATACTATTATTTTTACTCCGGTAAAAATAACTCCAACTGATTGTTTTGCTACAGACGGAAAAATCTACACCTTTACAAGGCAGGCAGAATAGAGCAAGGGATATGAAAAGAAATAAGAAAAAGAAGTTTTCTAGACAACCCGTTGTTTATCTTTTTGTTTTTCTTCTTTTTATAAACGGATTTCTGGATGTCATTTTTATCCGTCGCTCAATTGTTACTCTTCGTGAACAAATTGATATCCGTATGTTAGACATTGCTAACAGTGCGGCTGCTCTTCTTGATGGCGATATAATGGCCAGGCTTCAGAAGGAAGATGTAGATACCGAGGAGTATCAGTCGTCTCTGCAAATCCTTCAACATTTTAGAGAACAGATTGCCCTTGATTTTATTTATGGTATCCGCGATATGGGCAACAATACATTTACTTTTACAATTGACCCTGAGCCTGTAACTCCGGGAGAATTTGGAACTCCTGTTGCAACAACAGAAGCACTGATTGCTGCAAGTAAAGGAACTCCTTCTGTAGATAAAGAGCCTTATCATGATGCCTGGGGTTCTTTCTACAGCGCCTACAGTCCTATTTTTGATTCAAAAGGAAACGTTGCCGGAATCATTGGTGTAGATTTTAATGCAAAATGGTACGAAACCCAGATTGCACACCAGGTCTGGATAATTGTTATAGCTTGTGTTCTTTCAATTATTGGTGGGGGTGGAATTGTTCTTTTGTTTACAAGAAGACTTCGTAAACAGTTCCAGCTGCTCAATAAGGAAATGGGCAAAATGACAGATGAAATTGAAGAGCTTGCAGAAGAGCTTAGTCTTACAACAGGTTTTCAGACTGTTGATGCAGATCGTTATATGAATCCTAAAAAGTTTAAAGCTTCAGATACATCAACTCTGCTTCATGAAATCTATGACAGACTTAAAAGTGTGCGCAAGGAACTTCGTGATTATATTGCAAAAGCTCATGTAATGGCTTATACAGATGCGCTTACAGGTATGGGAAACCGTAATGCATATTTTGAAGTAAAAGAAAAGCTCAACAAAAAAATACCAGCTGGTAATGTAAACTTTGCAGTTGCTATTTTTGATATAAACGGACTTAAAAATGCAAATGATGATTATGGTCATGAGTTTGGCGATTTGATGATTATTGCAGTTGCCGAAATTCTTAAGGACTTCTTTAAGAAAGACTTGCTTTTTAGAATCGGTGGTGATGAATTTGTTGCACTTGTAGAAAATGTCACGACTGAACAGATGAACATCATTTTTGAAAAAATTACAGCAGAAATCAACGCAAAAATTATTACCAAAAACGAAGTTCATATTCCTCTTGCTATTTCAAAAGGATTTTCTGTTTATTTACCGGAAGATACAGAAGTTAAAGCTGTTGTCCAGCGTGCCGATGCCCTGATGTATCAGGATAAAACTGAATATTACACAAAACATGCCGATCGCCGCCGCAAGAGATAACTGGCGTGGCAATCCACGTAATTGCAAACAATCTTTATTTTCTATATAATAATAATTTATGAACGCAAATGAACTTCGCTCAAAATATATTGAGTTCTTTAAAAGTAAAAATCACGTAGAAATTTCGGGACAGTCTTTGATCCCAGAAAATGACCCGTCTGTTTTGTTTACAATGGCAGGAATGCATCCATTAGTTCCTTATCTTCTTGGTGAAAAGCATCCATCTGGAAGGCGTCTTACTGATTATCAGAAATGTATCCGCACAGGCGATATTGAAGAAGTAGGTGACCCAAGTCATCTTACCTGTTTTGAAATGCTTGGTAACTGGTCTCTTGGCGATTACTTCAAAAAAGAATCTATTGCATATTCGTATGAATTCTTAACAAGCAAAGACTGGCTTGCCCTGGACCCAAAAAAGATTTCTGTAACAGTATTTGCAGGTGATGAAAACGCTCCTCGCGATGAAGAAGCTGCACAGATCTGGAAAGATAACGGTATGCCAGAAGACAAGATTGCATATCTTCCTGCAAGCGACAACTGGTGGGCAGCTGGTCCAACAGGTCCTTGTGGTCCAGATACAGAGATTTTCTATTGGGTTGGAGAAGGTCTTCCTCCAGTAGGAAGCAATAAAGGAACAGACAGCGCAAACTGGATGGAAATCTGGAACAACGTTTTCATGCAGTACAACCGCATCGACGAAAAGACCCTTCTTCCACTTGAGAAAAAGAATGTTGATACAGGTATGGGGCTTGAGCGCACAAACTGTATCCTTCAGGGCAAAAAATCGGTTTACCTCACCGAGGTTTTCCAGCCAATCATCGCAAAAATCGAAGAGCTTTCTTCATATAAATACGGAAGCGACGAAGAAAAAGACAAGTCAGTCCGAATCATCGCTGACCATGCCCGCGCATCAGTCTTCATCATTGGTGATGTTCGCGGCGTAAGCCCAGACCGAGTTGGTGCAGGCTATGTTCTCCGCCGCTTGATCCGCCGTGCAGTTCGCCACGGAATGAAACTTGGAATCGAAAAAGCATTCCTTGCTGAAATCGCTGATGTAGTAATCGCAAACTTCAAGTGCGCATACCCAGAACTTGAAACAAACGCGGACAAAGTCTGCAAGGAACTCACTGCAGAAGAAGAGAAATTCCGCGTTACACTTAAAAACGGTGAGGCAGAATTCCAGAAGCTTCTTCCAAACCTCATGAAGAATCCTAAAAAAGAAATCTCAGGTAAAGTTGCATTCCGCCTGTACGATACATTCGGTTTCCCTCTTGAGCTTACTCAGGAGCTTGGCGCTGAAAACGGCTTCACAGTCGACATCGAAGGCTTCAAAGAGGCAGAGCGCAAGCACCAGGAAGCTTCAAAATCACTCGACGCTGGAAAAGCAAAGGGCGGTTTGGCAGAGCAGAGCGACACGACAACAAAATATCACACGGCAACACACCTCTTGCAGCAGGCTTTGGTCAATGTTCTCGGCGACCAGGTTGCTCAGAAAGGTTCAAACATCAACAACGAGCGCATGCGTTTCGACTTCACTTTCGAGCGCCCAATGACAAAAGAAGAAATTCAGCAGGTTGAAGACATCGTAAACGCAAAAATCAAGGAAGATTTGCCGGTTTCAATGGAAATCATGTCGCTTGAGGCTGCTCAGAAAGAAGGTGCGCGAGCCCTCTTCACAAACAAATACGGTGAGGACGTAAAAGTCTACACAATCGGAAAAGACCCGAAAAACGACTGGTTCTCAAAGGAAGTTTGTGGTGGACCTCATGTTCAGCACACAGCACAGATTGGTGACTTCAAAATCCAGAAAGAGCAGTCAAGCTCAGCTGGCGTTCGCCGAATCCGTGCGGTAATTTCAGGCGGTCTTCCACTCGACCCGCAATAAAAAATTGTAACTAAACCAGAATAAGTTTGTTCTTATTCTTTAGAGGATGCGTGTCGGAACTTACATCCTTGTAAGTTCCGACACGGCCAAGTTTTACTGTTGTTAACAGAAAAACTTGCGTATCCGTTGCATCCATGCAACGCCGCTAACGCGGAGTTTAAGAGGAAAAAACTATTATGAAAAAAATTATACTTGCTGCAGCACTTGCATTCTCAATGGCATTCGGAGCTTTTGCTCAGTCGGATTTACAGCCGCTTGCCATCGTAAAACTCAACAAATCTGAGACAATCACTCTCAAACAGCTTAAAAACCGTGTTGAGACATATCAGAAGCAGAATAACCTTCAGTCTTTCACTGTTGAGCAGAAAAAAGAAATTCTTGATGCAATGATTGATGAGAAACTTGTCGTTCAGGCTGCTTTGAAGTCTGGCATGAACATCACTGATACACAGGTCAATCAGTATTTCCTTCAGAATATCGCTCAGCAGGTCGGTCGAAATGTTACCGAAGCAGAGTTCTCAGAAATCGTCAAAAAAGAAACTGGTCTTTCCCTCGATGATTTCATGAAGCAGCAGGTCGGAATGAATGTTGCTGATTACAAGGCTTATCTTAAAAATCAGCTTTTGGCTCAGCAGTATGTAATTCAGCAGAAACAGGGCGAACTTACAAAAGTTGCTCCGACAGACGAAGACATCCGCAAATTCTACGACTTGAACAAGGCTTCTTTCGTTCAGAACGACATGGTAAAACTTTTCCTCGTTGTTGTTCCAAAAGCAGGAAACGCTGAAGGTGCAAAAATCAAGGCTGAGGCAATGCTCAAGGCTGTAAAAGACAAGTCACTTTCTTTCGATAAAATCAAGGCTGACTCAGGCAAAGACTATCAGGGTGGAGATTTGTTCATCGGAAAAACTGCTCAGCACGCTCAGCAGCTCGGAATCACTTACAATGATTTGCTTGAACTTTTCACAAAGGACATCAATTACATCTCAAATCTTACTGAGACCGACAATGACTTCCAGTTTTATGTTGTCCGCCAGAAGTACTCTGCAAAAATGCTCGCAATTTCTGATTTGGTTCAGCCGGAAACTACAGTTACGGTTTACGACTACATCAAACAGAATCTTACAAATCAGATGCAGAGTCAGGCTCTTGTTGCTGCCGTTCAGGATATCACAAAGACCTTGCGAACTCCTAGCAACTTTGAATACAAACAGAAAGACGATAAACTCAAAAAATTGCTTGATTGGAAATAATAATGTCACGAAGAAAATCTAGAATTACCGCATTTCAGGGGCTTTATTCCTGGGATGTCGGCGGAATGACTGAAAAGGATGTTCTCGAACTTTCATGGCTTAAACAGAGTTCTTCTGAGTCAGAGGATTCTGAAAAGGCTCCCCTCGATGAAGAAGGTCTTGCGTTCACACGAATGCTTATCGCCGGAACGATTGAGAATGTCGAAAAAATTGACGAGACGATAAAGGCTCACCTTACAAACTGGGAATTTGACCGCGTAAACAAAGTCACGGTTGCAATCCTGAGAATGAGCGTTTATTCCCTGATGTTCACAAAGGACATTGATTCTTCAGTCGTTATTGACGAGGCGATTGACATCGCAAAGAATTACGGTCCGGATGATTCTTACAAATTTGTGAACGCAATTCTCGACAACATTAAAAAGACACTCGCTTAACGCAGAGGTGTAACATGAAAAATCCTGCCGCACGAAAAATAATTGCTTTTTGCTCTGTTCTTTTTGTGGCAGGAATTTTTTTTGCCTCTTGCTCCAAATCTGATGACGCATCTTTTATGAGCGCAATGGAGAGCGTTGACATCTTCATTAAAAGCGGCGATACGGCCGAGGCAATGCGTCTTCTTAAAAAATCCGAAAAAAAGGCTTTCAGTTCGTTTGCAAGAATTGGAATTTTCCGTCGCTACCTTCAGATAGGCGAGGAAAAGCGGGCAGAAAGCGTCTTAAAAACAGGCCTTAAAAAACTCCCGGAAAACCCAGAGCTTACGGCCATTTATTCACACTTTTTGATTCGGGAAAACAGGCTTCCTGAAGCTGTCGAACTTTCAAAAACTCTCGAAGGCACAAAATACGGCTCAATCCGCTCTGAGGCAATCATGAAAACCCTTTTGCAGAGCGAAGACCTTTCTGATTTTTCAAGTCCTTTCTTCTCTCAGGAAATTTCGTCGGCTTACTACGATACTTATGTTGGAACGAACGATAGCCGCTGGCTTAGAAACTGCGCTTTGATTTATCTTCTCCGTGGTGAGTATTCAATGGCTTCTTCTTTGCAGAGGGAACTTGAAGATTCACAGGATGCGCTTTTCTGGGCTTTCGTTCAGTACGATTCTGGAAATTACGACATCGCGGCTCACAATCTTGAGCAGGTTTCTTCGCCCATGCTCCGTTCGAGCGCTTCTCTTCTTGCTTCCGATGCCTACATGATGCTTGGTGACGAAGAAAGCGCCGAGGAAAGCCGTGAGCTTTACATTGACTCAGCCAAAAAATCCGGTGCGAAGATGATTCCTTCGATTCTTGTGAATTCTTCGCTGTATTCATTCAGGCATGAGCAGTATCGAAAATCTTATGAATATTTGATTGATGCTTTCGTTACCGAGCCTGATTATATTCCCGCGCTGATTTCTTACGGAAAACTTTCATGGAAGGATTCTCAGCCTTTGCAGATGACGGAGCTTGAGAAGGCCTTGCGCAAGACTTCTCTCCGCACGAACAAAATGCGTGAATATGACGAGCGCCCGAAATTCACGATTGCTGATGCACTTTACCGCATGGAAGAAACTTTGGAGAGGGAGAGTCGCGCCGGCCTCAAGCACGATGATGATTTGATTGTTGAACGGCTTTCGCTTTACCTGAAAAACAATCCCGAATTGAATCTTACGCAAAGAACGGCCGTGATTTGGAATGAGCTTGAGCAGAATCAGCTTGGAACGAATCTTTACCCGCCGCATTTGGTTCAGTTTGCGGTTCAGAAATTCCTTTCCTATGGATTGATTGATGAAGGCCGTGAGCTTTTCATGAATTTCATTGACGCGAAATTCGATTTGAATTACCGCATGAAGCAGACTGAAGCCGGCACCGAAGAAAAGGTCAAGGTTGATATTTTCGGCGGTAAAAAAGTCGAGCAGGTGCCTGTGATTCCAGAAAGCGTTGCCCGCCTCGCATTTGGTGATCGAGCGGCCGACAAGACCGACCGCATGGAAGTCTGGGAAGTAGAATTCGCGGCATATTTTTCATTGCTCGAAAAGAATATTTCAGCGGCAAAACGCCTCTATGAATATGTGATTTTTGAAACCGGTGGTGTAAAAAGAGCAAATTCAAGCGGAAACATCACATCTGTTTCTCCGCTTTCGGCTTCTTCCAGCGCTGCGAACCTTGCGATGATTTATTCAAGCACTGGCGAGCGTAAAAAGGCGCTTGATTTGTATTCTCTCGCCGCCGGAAAAACAAAATCGCCGCAGGTCAAATCTAAATTGCTTTACCGAGCCGCAAAAATCCAGGTCGATTTGGGAGATTTGGACGGAGCAAAAGCATCCCTCGCTTACAGTCTGAGCCTCGACCGAAGCAATGCCGATGCAAGGCTCCTCAAACGCGAACTCGACGCAAAATAAGAAACATCCCAATTCATTCAATTTTGAAACTTGTGATTAAAAGTAAGAAGACAAATATTCTTATTACCTATTGACATAGTAGGTAAAGAGCTGTATATTGAAATCACAGGAGAAAACTATGTCAAAAATTTACAAAACTTCAGATGAACTTATCGGACACACCCCGCTTCTGGAACTTTCGCATATCGAAAAAGAATTCAATCTTCAGGCAAAAGTTATCGCCAAACTTGAATATTTCAATCCCGCAGGAAGCGTTAAAGACCGCGTTGCAAAGTCGATGCTTGACGATGCAGAGGCAAAAGGTGTTTTGAAAGAAGGCTCAACCATCATCGAACCGACTTCAGGAAACACAGGAATCGGTCTTGCGAGCGTTGCGGCTGCCCGTGGCTACCGTGTAATCATCGTAATGCCGGACACAATGAGCATTGAGCGACGACAGCTTATGAAGGCTTACGGAGCCGAGCTTGTCCTTTCAGAGGGCGCAAAAGGAATGAAAGGCGCAATCGCAAAGGCTGAGGAAATCAAGGCTGCAACACCGAACAGCTTTATCGCAGGCCAGTTCGTGAACCCTGCAAACCCGAAAGCCCATTTTGAGGGAACAGGCCCAGAAATCTGGGAAGACACAGACGGCAATGTAGACATTTTCGTTGCAGGTGTCGGTACCGGCGGAACAATAACTGGTGTCGGTCAGTTCCTCAAATCAAAGAACAAGGATGTAAAAATCGTTGCAGTTGAGCCAAAATCTTCTGCAGTTCTTTCAACAGGTGTTGCGGGCGCTCACAAGATTCAGGGAATCGGTGCTGGTTTCGTTCCAGATGTTCTCGATACAAAAGTTTATGACGAAATCATTCCGGTTGAGAACGACGATGCTTTCAAGACTGGCCGCCTGGTCGGTGTAAAAGAGGGCGTTCTTGTCGGAATCTCTTCTGGTGCCGCCCTCTGGGCTGCAATTGAAGTTGCAAAACGACCGGAAAACAAAGGCAAGAACATCGTAGTCCTCTTGCCGGACACTGGCGACCGCTACTTGTCTACGCCATTGTTTGCAGATTAGTTTGTAATTTTTAATACCTTGTGCTATACTAGGTTGAAAGATTCCAGTAAGCACGAGGTTTTTTTATGATTGTTTCTACACGCGGTCGATATGCTCTTAGGGTTTTGATTGATTTGGCCGAACATGGCGAAGAAGAAAGAATCCCGCTCAAGGATGTAGCCGAACGACAGGCAATTTCCCAAAAATACATTGAGTCGATTATGACTTTACTCTCAAAAAACGGTTTCGTTGACGGCGTTCATGGAAAGGGCGGCGGATACAAGCTCAATCGCGCTCCGGAAGAATATCGTGTCGGGGATATTTTGCGTCTTACAGAAGGCACACTGGCGCCTGTGGCTTGCCTTGAGACTGGCGCGGATCTCTGTCCCAAAAAGGCTGAGTGCCGCACAATCGGAATGTGGACGAAACTCGACGAGATGATTGAGGGCTACCTTGATTCCGTGACCGTGCGGGATTTGATGAAAAAATAGCAATTCAGTATAATATTTAGACTTCAATTTTTTAAGGAAAAGAAAATGGCAGAAAAAGATTTGTGTCCTTGTGGCTCTGGAAAAACTTATGGTGAATGTTGTGAGCCTGTAATCAAAGGAACAGGAAAGGCGGCTACAGCAGAAGCGTTGATGCGCGCACGATACACCGCTTATGTAAAACAGGAAATTGACTTTATCATCAATTCTTGTGAAGAAGGCGAGAAAATCGCAGAAATCGACCGAAAGGCAACTGAAGACTGGGCAAAGAATTCAACATGGCATGGCCTCAAAATCCTCCGCACCGAAAAGGGAACTGAAAGCGACGAAGAAGGAATCGTTGAGTTCGAGGCTACATACACTGACAAAGGCGGCTTGCGTGATGTTCACCACGAAGTAGGCTACTTCAAGAAAGTGAACGGAGACTGGCTCTATTCTGTCGGCTCTGTAAAACCAATGACAGTTGTTCGCGAAGGCGCAAAAATTGGTCGTAACGACCCGTGCCCATGCGGAAGCGGCAAAAAATACAAGAAGTGTTGCGGTAGATAATGTCACAGTCAATTACTGGCTTTCATGCCATTGAAGAGAAAGTTCGCTCTGCCTGCGAAACAGGCAAGATTGACGGGCTTTCTCTTTATTATTCTAAGATAGGTCCTCGCGTAAAGAAGATTCTTGATGTCGCAAAAACGGCAGGAATTCCTTGCAGTCAGTGTGACGGAAAGATGCTTGACTCACTCGTTCAGAATTTGCCTGATGTGGCCCGGGACCACCGTGGAATCGTGCTTTGTGCCGAGGGTGCCGAAAACACCAATGCAAACGAAGTCAATTTTGACACATGGATTGCACAGGCTACGATTTCTGACGAACCTTCAACCATTTTGGTTTTGGACTCAATAACTGACCCGCACAATGTAGGTGCGATTTTGCGTTCCTGCGACCAGTTTGGCGTAAACCTTGCGGTAATGCCTCAGCGCAATTCCGTCGGCAATGTCAGCGATAACGAAATCATAGCGCGAAGTTCTGCTGGCGCAAGTTCTTATGTTCCGTTTTGCATCGCAAAGAACCTGAACCGGGCCGTACAGAAAATCAAGGAAGCCGGATTCTGGATTTACGGAGCCGATGCAGGTGGCGAGAGCGTTCAGAACCTTGCTTTCCCGGCAAAAACATGCATCATCATGGGAAGCGAGGGCACCGGAATCAGCCGTCTCCTCGAAGAGCAGTGCGATTCAATCGTCTCAATCCCAACCTGCGGAAAAATCGACAGCCTTAATGTGTCGGTCGCAACCGGGGTTCTCCTTTACGAGAGATACAGACAATCATTATGATTTCTTTGACATATCTTTTTACGGTTTTCGTGGCCGTGTTTGTCGCGGAAATGGGTGACAAAACCCAGCTTCTTTTGATTGCGATGGCATCAAAATACAAAATCCGCGACATTCTTATTGGAACGACGGCTTCCATTCTTGTTCTTAATGCGCTTGCAGTTCTTGCGGGCGGTTTGCTGAACGAGTTTTTGAGCACTCATCTCTGGATTGTAAAGCTGATTGCATGTTTGGCGTTCTTCTATTTCTCCGTCACATCTCTTTTGAAAGACAATGGCGAAGAAGAAGCTTCCGGAAGCAAAATAAAATTCGCTCCACTCGCGGTTTTCTGCATATTCTTCATTGCGGAATTCGGCGACAAAACCCAGCTTACGGCGATTACTTTCGGAGCGACGAACGGGCTTAACGCAAACGCAGTCGGAATCTGGCTTGCTTCGTCACTTGCTCTTTTGCTTGCCGACATAATTGGTCTTTGCGTGGGCTACTTCCTGAACGGAAAAACACCGGAAAGGCTTTTCAATCTTCTGGCCTTTTCGGTCTTCGCGGTGTTCGGTTTCGTCAATTTGTACACCGTGATTGATTCGCTCGGGGCGTATTCTCTTATAGTTCCCGTTTTTGTCGGCGTTGCGGTTGTTTTTACGGCCGTCTGTGCTATAATTTTACTTAGGAATCGAAAAAAGTAGGGGGATGCTATGTTTCATGTTTCAACCAACAAAACTGAAGAATCATGGTCTCGCTCTGACATCCGTAAGGCCGGGCCAAGTGCGGATTCAAACGAAATCTTGAATCGAATCAACATTCAGAACACGGAAGGCATGTCTTATGAGACTGCGATAGATTTCCTGAAAATGCAGCTTGCGACATGGCGGCGATTTTACAAAGAAGATGACAAGGTCGAGATTGAAGAGAATTATACGGCCGAGAACAAAAAAGTTACCCAGATAAAGAGCCTCAATATCGTTTATTATGTCCGCGAGCTTGATTCCGAGCGGATAAAAGTTACGGGCGGTTTCTTCGACACGATAAAAGATCCGTGCAAAAAACTTTTTACAGAAGATTATATTCAGGCTTTGAAGGCTCTCGAAGAAAATCTTGAAAAGCCGGCCAAAAAAGAACCGGAAAAAACAGAACCTAAAAAAGACGAACCGAAAGAAGATTTTGTAGAAATGCTTGAAGGAGCGAATTAGGGCGTTGCCTGCCTTGCGGCAGGCCGGGCTTTGCGCGGTTCCGTGCTTGCGCACTCCATTCCTCCGCTTTCGCTTCGGAACGGCTTACGCCGCCGCTCCAATCCCTAACGCTCCCTATGCCATCAATTTTTTGACAGCTTCAGCGATTTTTTCATCCTTGCAGTCACGGAAGAACAAGTCACTGAATTTTTCCCCTGCGAAGGCCCCTTTTACCAAATCCTTGTCGAGTGATTCGAGAATTTCAACGAAAGGCTTGAATGCCTTTTCCCGAACGCCGTCGAGGATTTTTTTGTTTCGCTGCTCAGGTTCTGCTCTCTCGCGTGGGTAGCCCTGTCCGCTTGGCTCGCAGAAAAGTTTCTCAAAGATGTATTCGAGGTTGAGGTCGCCGCCCCAGCCGAAACCAAGTGCGAATGGAATTGAGATTGCGTTTCCGTCGTTAATCTGTGCGAATGTGTAAGCGTCGAGAGGTGTTGCGACATGACCGCAGATTACACCCGGGAAGCTGTTGAGAGCGAGCATTGCGCCCTCGCCAGTACCACAACCCGTGATTACATAGTCAACGGCCTTAGAGTTGAGCAATGTTGCTGCGAGAATTCCGTTCTGAACATAAGTGAGTGAAGGAGACTCAGCTGAGTACATTCCGTAGTTCACTACTTCGAATCCGTGTGCGTCAGCTACTTTTTTGAGTGATTTGTAAATCACTTCGTTTTTTGCTGCCTGTGAATTTTCGTTGATGAGTGCGATTTTCATTGTTTTCTCCCTAGATAAAATTTCCCTTATTATACCAAAAAATATTTCGTAAGGGTAGACACTTTCCTTGTTTTTATATATAGTAACCATATGACAAAGGCGTCGTAAATTAACCGCTATAGGTGTATCCATTTGGATTTGCTGTGGCGTTTAGTTTATGACGCCTTTTTTGTTTCTTTGGAAACAAAATTCATCGCCAGAATAGGAGAAAAAAATGGCAATCAAAGAATTTAACGTTAAGAATGCTTATTGTAAGCGCGTTTGGGAAGAGCTCAAGGGCCGCTATGCTGACCAGGAGCACTTTTTGCAGGCTGCAGGTCTCGTTTTGGAGACTCTTTCACCAGTAGTTGACACAATGCCTGAGCTTGAGAACACAGCAGTTCTCGAGCGCTTCGTTGAGCCAGAGCGCATCATTATGTTCCGTGTACCTTGGACAGACGACCAGGGCAAACCACATGTAAACCGTGGTTTCCGCGTTCAGTTCAACTCTGCAATCGGACCTTACAAAGGAGGCTTGCGCTTCTCTCCAGAGGTTGGTCTCGACGTTCTCAAATTCCTCGGTTTCGAGCAGGTTCTTAAAAACTCTTTGACAACTCTCCCAATGGGCGGCGGCAAAGGTGGTTCTGACTTCGACGGTCACGGAAAATCAGACGGCGAAATCATGCGCTTCTGCCAGAGCT
>JAEEGL015636964.1_pt1 | contig 15130 bp, 13 predicted proteins | sample 9134231 | NCBI WGS metagenome assembly JAEEGL01 (sample SAMN16246548, study PRJNA631951) | gut metagenome | biome: gut microbiome; feature: rumen; material: fiber-attached | host: Bos | place: Iran: Karaj | collected 2018-10 | reverse complement strand
TCCCCTAATTTTCATTTGCCATCAAAACCTTAGCACATCCTCGTCATCATTCTTGAACGCATTGCATTGTTCAGGATAATCACGCATCGCGTTAAAATCATTGCCCTTGATGTGAGAACTGGGTAGAAATTTTCCAAAACCCTTGCAATTTATCCACTTTTTAGATTCAGTTCTCAGTATTTCTTTCTGAGCATAGTTGTGGCGGGGTAATTAAAGAAAAAGTGAGCATCTTTCTTATCAAGCACGATCGCGAAGAATTGGGAAAATGATGATGATGTAGAGATTTAGCGAAAAAATATTTGAAATAAATATTTTCGTAATCCCTATTTAATAACCCGTTGGCAGAATTATAGAATCGATTTATTTGCCAGTCAATTGACACCCGAAGGGTGACCTTTGTGTAACCCCCGATAAATCAGGCATCTGAGCAGAGCGAAGGTGGCTGATTCATCGGGGGCATGATGAACCAGGACCTGTCGCTGAAGGCGACCCCTTCAACATAGGCTAAATCGAATGGGGTCGCTTCCAGCGACGAGGATAGTATTGCACTTCCGTGGGTGATGCAAACCACTTCGCTGTCGCTAAGCGGCTTGCATTACCCACGGTTACTCAAATGACCGCCCTTTGGGCGTTTTTGCCATAGTCTACTAGGCATTTTCGCGTACACTCGACTTATACAATTAATTCCGCCAACGGGTTAAATTAATAATTTTGTTTGATTTCTCGCGCAAAGCGCGATTCTAATTGTGACGAACGAATGATGATATACCCTAATCGTTTCGGGATTGCAAATAAAAATCTTTTTTTATTTGGCACTCCGCTCAACTTGCACTATCTTTGTGGTTTGTAAAACAACCTATCAGTTAACTGAACCGTGCACATCGTTATAGCAGGAAATATCGGGAGCGGGAAATCCACTCTGGCCGAGATGCTTGCAAAGCATTACGGGTGGGAACCGTTTATGGAACCCGTCGTGGACAACCCTTACCTGAGTGACTATTACAAGGATATTAAGCGCTGGTCGTTTGCACTCGAGGTGTTCTTCCTGAAACAGCGTTTCAAGGACATCCTGGGCATCAATGCCAGCGACAAGACCATCATCCAGGACCGCAGCATCTTTGAGGGCGTGTACATCTTCACGGCCAACAACCACGACATGGGCAACATGGATGACCGCGATTTTGAGACCTATATGGAACTATTCGAGCAGATGATGACCATCGTGCGTCTGCCCGACTTGATGATTTACCTGCGCTCCAGCGTACCTCATCTCGTGGACAACATCCACAAGCGCGGGCGCGACTACGAGCAGACGATGCCGCTGAAATACCTGTCGAACCTCAACGAACGCTACGAGGAGTTTGTGATGAACACCTACAAGGGCCGCAAACTCGTCATCGACGTGGACGACATAGACTACAAGAATAACCCCGAGGACTTTGCCGCTATCGTCGACAAAATCGACGCCACGATGTTCGGCATCTTCGGACCGCTTGACTAGTTAACAGATAATAGTTGGCATCCGCACTCAACTCTCAACTGACAATTGACAACAACTTAAAACTAAATAACATGCATATAGCAGTAGCAGGAAACATCGGCAGCGGCAAGACCACCTTGACCAAGCTGCTCGCCAAGCATTACGGGTGGAGCCCTAGGTTTGAGCCCGTGGACAACAATCCCTATCTGGAGGATTTCTATGCCGACATGTCGCGCTGGTCATTCAATCTGCAGATTTACTTCCTGAACAAGCGCTTCAAGGAGGTGGTCGAAATCTCTCAGAGCGACATTGACATCATCCAGGACCGTACCATCTATGAGGACGCCTGCATCTTCGCACCCAACCTTCACGGCCAGGGTCTGATGAGCGACCGCGACTTCAACAACTACAAGGACCTGTTCGAGCTGATGATGTCACTGGTCAAGATGCCCGACCTGATGATTTACATCCGCTCGACCATTCCCAACCTGGTCCAGCAGATTCAGAAACGTGGCCGCGACTACGAGCAGACCATGCGCCTCGACTACCTGGAGGGACTGAACAAGCGCTATGAGGACTGGATTGCCGATTACAAGGGTAACCTGGTGGTCATCGATGGTGACGAGATTAAGTTCGGCGACCGTCCTGAGGATTTCCAAATGGTGTGCGACAAAATCGACGCCAACCTCTATGGTATCTTCTCGCCCTTCAACCAACAACGCTAAACAACCAATTTTCAACAGTATATAAATGAAGAAATCACTAGTTTTTGCCGCAGTCGTATTACTCGCTGCGGTACAGATGGCAGCGGCTCCTGTCGATGCCCAGACGGCACGCGCCAAGGCAAGCCAGTTTATTACCCGTATCGCCAGTGACGGCCGCCACAAGGCTCCCGCCATGGCCAGTGACATCAGACTGGTGCTCACCCAAGCCAGCAAAGCAGACGCAAGCCAAGCTGCCTTTTACATTTTCAACACCAGCGACAGCTATATCATCGTCTCGGGCGACGACCGTGCCCGCGAGGTACTCGCCTATGGCGATAGACCACTGGACATCAACAACATCCCCTGCAATATGCAGCTGTGGCTCATGGGCTATCAGGAACAGCTGGACTACCTGTTGTCACACCCTGACCTGGTGGTTGAGCAACCCGCCATCCGCAGGGCTCCGGCAGCGAGCATCTTTAACGTTGAACCGCTACTGACAGCCTTATGGGACCAGGGCGAGCCCTATAACCGCGAATGCCCCAGCACAGGCTCTTCGTTGTGCGTGACGGGCTGCGGTGCCACATCCCTAGCCATGATTTTCCACCACTGGAGATACCCCACCGAGCCCACGTCGATGGTGCCCGGCTATACGACCGAGAGCATGAACCTGTCGGTTCCCAGCCTGCCCTCAACGACGTTTGACTGGGACAACATGCTCGACGAATACCGCGGCGGCTACAACGACGTGCAAGCCTCTGCCGTGGCTCACCTGATGCGCTACCTGGGACAGTCCGAGAGGATGGACTATTCCCCCGAGAGCAGCGGAACCGGCACCTATGACATCCTCAATACCGTCAGGCGCTTTGGCTATGACAATGATGTACACGTCGTCTCTAAGGAGAATTGGTGGACTGGCGAGGACTACAGCGACGAGGAATGGGGCGCCATCATCCAGGATGAGCTCTTCGAACACCGCCCGGTGCTCATGTGTGCCTACACTCCCACCTGGTCTGGTCACGCGTTTGACATCGACGGCTATGACGCCACCGACGACACCTACCACATCAACTGGGGATGGAGCGGCAATGGCAACGCCTTCTGTGCACTGAACGCCTTCCATGCCTCAGGCATGCTCTTCAACGTGGGCCAGCAACTGATTCTTGGCATCGAGCCACCTCCCACAGTGCCCACCATCAAGGCTTGGTCATCGCGGTTGTTCACGACAGCCTATGTTGACAAGACCGCTGCAGCATCGTTCATGGTCAAGGGCGCCCTGCTCACCAGCGACGTGACATTGACGCTCAATGACGACAGTGGCTACTTCAGAATCGACACCGAGCAAATCAGTGTGGACCAACTGCAACAGGGCAAGTCTGTTCACGTCATTTTCAAGTCCAACACTCCCGGCGCCTACACCGCAACGGTTACCTTGAGCAGCGAGGGTGCTGCCGACAAGGTCATCACCGTGTACGGCACTTGCCGGCTCGAGACATACGACCCCGTTTTACTCGACGTCAGCGACGTGACCGGGGACTCCTTCACCGTGCAGTGGGAGGATGCCACCCCCAGCTACAACGTGGTGAGCTACAACCTGGAAATCGCCCCTGTGCCGTTCTTTGAGCTGCGCTTGAACGAGACATTTGACAAGAGTGAGTACTCAGGCACCAGCACGAGTGACTGGTCGTCGAAGCTGGACGAAATCACCAACACCCCAGGCTGGACCGGCAACAAAATTTACCGCAGCAACAATGACCTGCTGCTGGGCACTGCTAAAGCCAAAGGGTGGATTGAGACTCCCGCTCTCGACATGATAGGCAACAACGGCCTGGTGACTGTCAAGGTCAAGGCCACCAGTACCAATAACGATTCGAGTGCGCCGCTCAAGATTTCCTGTGGTGACTGCGATACCACCATCACCGTTGACGACAGCGAGGAAGAGCACTGCGTGCTGCTGCCCTGCCCGTCGAGCGACCAAGCCAAGGTAAGGCTCACAAGCATCGTCGGCAAGCGTGTCGTCCTCAAGGGCTTCTCGGCCTATGCCGGTGATGACTATTCCCCTGTCGATTTGAGCAAAGCCACCTATTTGGAAGGCATCTCCACGATGTCCCATGTGGTCAACAACATGAAATCGGGATGGTACGGACTGCGCGTCCAGGCCCTTTACACCGACGGGACCCTCTCGGATTGGAGCAACCGCAACCGCGTAATGGTTGCCTGGAACAGGGGTGATGTGAACCACGACGGTGAAGTCAATATTACCGACGTGAACCTCGTCATCAACTACATCATCCAGGGTATCACCACCAACAGCGTGCTCACTGTCAGCGATGTGAATGGAGACAAAGAAATCAACATCGCCGACATCAATGACGTTATCCGCACTATCACCGGGCGTTAAGCGCCGCGCTATCAGATAGCCGATAAGGAGCAGATGTTCAAACGCGCGATATGGATTGGAGTCATGGTGCTGACCGCCGCCATGCCAATGACGGCACAGGTGAGCGCCGACTTCTACTTGGAAGACGGCACACGCTATGTGTGCTCCCAACAGGAAGTGCTCTATGACGATTTCATCCACGCCGCGCGTTTTGCCGTCTCGGCGACAGTTGTTGCCGGGGGGATGATGGCGTTCTCGCTCGAAGTGACCTATGACGAGGGACTGCTGCACGTGTCTCAAGGCGACAGCCTCACGCTCGTGTTGCGTGGCGGCGACCGCATTATTCTCAAGACCGACCGTGACGTGACCCGTGCCGACATCGTCAAGCGCCATTTCCGCACCCACAACAACTACTATGTAACCTGCCATTATCCGATGAGCACCTATGACGTGCAACGCATCAGCCGCAACCGTGTGACCAAGCTGTCGGCTCAGGCAGGAGACTACACCTTTGACCACAAACTGGACAAATTCCAGGACCGCTTCAGACGACTGTTCTCCTCCTTATACAAGTATCTCGTGGAAAACTGAAAACCGACAATCATGTCCACAAACTGCTCCGTCACGAGCGGCAAGAGCATAGGGGGGCTTGTCATAATTCCAGTTCCAGTCGAGGAATCCGTGCTGCGTACTAAGTGAGAATGTAGAAGTTCGTCTACGACGCACTTTCCACTTGTTATGGCAGCCACCAAGCTGCGCTCATCTTCGATGAGCTTGCATGGTGTTTTCCATAAAAGTCGAGTCTTCGACCCGACATGCCTCTTCGAGGCAAAAGCCAAACCATGATTCAGCATAAATGATTATTCGGCTCATATATAGTGTATTATGCCTATATTAAGCATCTTTACCAGACACTAATGATTTTATTTGATTTCTCGGCCGTTAGGCCGATTAAAATTAGGTCAAGTGTAGTTTTGCAACACCCACCTTACGTTTTCTTTGTCCCTCGAAGGGCACCAATGATAACTAACGAAAACAAAGCAGCCAGGGCATAAGGCCTTGGCTGCTCTGCTTGTGCTATTACTATATGAAAAATTGATTATTTCAGTCTCAGTACCTTGCCCTCAACGACATTGTCACTGGTAAGTCCGTTGAGTTTCTTGAGCTGCGCCACGGTCATGCCGTTGTTCTGGGCAATCTTGGTCAGGTTGTCACCCGCACGCACCTGGTAGGTCGAGCGGCTCTCCTTGCGGCTCTCCTTGGTTGACTTTTTGGTGCTGGCAACAGTGGACTGTTCCTTCTTGTTGTTATTCTTCTTATTAGCGGTTTCTTTCTCTTCAGCAGCCGATTTCTTGGCCTGATTGTAGCGCTTGCTGGGCGCATAATCGCGAGCCTTGGTATAATTGGCCTTAGAGAAGGTGTAGCTGTCGGTGTGGGTGCAACGGTTAGCGAAGTCAAAGATAGCTTCAGGGTTGATAGCATAGCCCATGAAGCGGGTCTCGAAGTGCAGATGCGGTCCCGTGCTGCGACCCGTGTTGCCACTCAGTGCGATGGGCTGACCGGCCTTGACATACTGGTCGGGCTTCACCAGGAAGCGTGACAAGTGGCCATAAACAGTCTCCAGACCGTTCTCATGACGCACGATTACATAGAAACCGTAACCGCCACGCTCGAAGCGCGTCAGACGCACGCGACCCGAGAATGCCGAGTAAACGGTGTCACCGACTGCAGCACGCAGGTCGATACCCTTGTGGGTGCGACCGAACTGGGGACGGTAGCCATAGTGGCTGGTCACATAGTTACCCTTGATGGGCATCACATAGTGGCGGACGTCAAGCACCTTGGTGTTGGGTACGTTGGCGTCTTTATAGCAGTTAACGAGATTGCTCTCCCAACCCTCGGTGTAGATATCGGGTTCGGGTTCACACTCTTCATAGAGATCGGCGGCATATTTTTGGGCCTCCTTGACCTGGATCTGGTCCTTCACGCGGCTCTGCTTGGCGAGGAGGTCGCTGTGCTTCTTGCTAAAACTTGAAGCTGATTGCATATTCTGAGCTGATATGCCAAGCGCAAAAAGGGTTATCGCCATCAAGGCGAAAGATAATCGTTTTATATTCATTTCAGGTTATTTTCTAAGTCTTTGTTTTTAAGAACGCCCAAAATTACTCATTTATTTTGTAAGGAGGGATATTTAGTGTGCTAAAAAGTGTAAAGTTTGGTTTCGTTCTCTAAATAAAGCAAAGCAAGATACTGAGAATCAGCGTAATAAAAAATTCACAAATGCAAACAGTTTCAAAACCGAAATTAGTAGTCAGGAGATGAGTCCCCAGTTCTGCTGTTTGTCGAAAATGTCGCGTATATGGGCAGCCATCTTGCGGCCCCAAGGGCTTTCCAACTGCGGGTCTTCACGCAGATAATCCTCGGCAGCAATACGCGCCATCTGAATAATCTGACCGTCCTGGGCAAGGTTGGCAATGTGCAGGTTGAAGGCGATGCCACTCTGCTGGGTGCCCTCCATGTCACCGGGGCCGCGCAACTTCATGTCCTCCTCGGCAACGACAAAGCCGTCGTTGGTCTGCGTCATCACCTGCAGGCGGTGCCGCGTGTCACGCCCCAGGTCGCTACGGGCCATGAGGATACAGTAGCTCTGGTCGGCGCCGCGCCCCACCCTGCCCCTCAACTGGTGCAGTTGCGACAGGCCGAACCGCTCGGCGTCCTCGATGACCATGACCGAGGCATTGGGCACGTTGACGCCCACCTCGATGACAGTGGTCGCCACGAGGATATGGGCCCGCCCGCTGGCAAAGAGCATCATCTGGTAGTCTTTCTCGGCGGGCTTCATGCGCCCGTGTACCATCGCCACGCTGTAATGCGGGAACACGTCCTTGACCTGCTCATAGCCCTGTTCCAGGGCATGAAGGTCTAGTTTCTCGTTCTCCTCGATGAGGGGATAGACGATGTAGGCCTGACGTCCCTGCCGCAGCTGCGAGCCCACGAACTGGTACATCTTGAAGCGGTCGGGCTCATGCTTGAGCACCGTGGTCACGGGTTTGCGGCCCGGCGGCAACTCGTCGATGATGGACACGTCGAGGTCGCCATATACGGTCATCGCCAGCGTGCGCGGGATAGGCGTAGCAGTCATCACCAGCACATGGGGCGGCGCCACACGGTTCTTGCTCCACAGGCGGGCACGCTGAGCCACGCCGAAGCGGTGCTGTTCGTCAATGATGGCCAGTCCCAGGTTGTGGAACTGCACGGTGTCCTCAATGAGGGCATGGGTGCCGATTAGAATCTGCAATTCGCCGCTCATCAGAGCCTCGTGGATGTCGGTACGCTCCTTTTTGCGCGTCGAACCCGTGAGCAACGCCACTTTCACGCCGATGGCCTCGGCCAGTGGCTTGATGGATTCGAGGTGCTGCCCGGCAAGAATCTCGGTCGGTGCCATGATGCAGGCCTGGTAACCGTTGTCCAGGGCAATCAGCGCCGTCAAGAAGGCCACAATCGTCTTGCCGCTGCCCACATCACCCTGCAACAAGCGATTCATCTGCTTGCCGCTGCCCATGTCGTGGCGTATCTCGCGAATGACACGCTTCTGTGCCCCAGTGAGCGGAAACTGCAGGAAATTGTGGTAGAAATTGTTGAAGTAGTAGCCCACATGGGCAAACTTGTGCCCCACCAAACGGCGGCTGCTACCTTTTATATAATGCAGGATATTGAGTTCCAAAAAGAAGAGTTCCTCGAACTTGAGGCGCAACTGGGCGCGTTGCAATGCCTGCTGGTCGCTGGGCAGGTGGATGTTGCGCAAAGCTTCGGCCAAGGGCATGAGGTGGTAACGCTGCATCAGCTCGGGCGGCAAGGTCTCGGGGATATATTGCACTGCCGGGGTGTTGAGGATATTCACCACGAGCTTGTGGATAGCACGCGAGGTGAACGAGCGGTTGCGCAGCACCTCGGTCAGGTTGTACACGCCCTGCAGGCCCTGAGTGACGTGCTCCCCGTTGGCGAGGTCTATCTCGGGGTGAACGATGTTCATGTGGCCGTTGAACAACGATGGCTTGCCGTAGATGATGTATTGCGTGTTGGTATTATAAGACTTCTGGATTGACGCTACCCGATTGAACCATACCACCTCGATGGTGCCTGTCCCATCGGTGAACAAAGCCTGCAGACGTCGCTTGCGGCCCTCGCCCACCGTGTTGAAAGTGAGGAAACGCCCGCTCAGTTGCACAGCCACCTCGTCGCCATGCATCTCATTCACATGGTTGATGACGCTGCGGTCGATGTAGCGGAACGGGAAATAATACAACAGATCATAGTAGGTCGAGATGCCCAATTCCTTCTTGAGCAACTCGGCACGCTTGGGTCCCACACCGTGCAGATACTGTATGTCGGTGTGGCGCAGGTCAGGCATTGTTCAGCAGGTATTCGGCAAGTGCCAGGTCCATCGGACGCGTAATCTTCAGGTTTTGCGGGTCACCCTCGACAAGGGTAACGCTGTGCCCCGCACGCTCCACGACCGAGGCATCGTCGGTGAATGTCGATTCAAAGGGCTGTCCGTAAGCAGCCATCAGCACACGGGCATCAAACACCTGTGGCGTCTGCACAGCACGCAGCGTCGAGCGGTCCAGCGCATGGCTGGCACCCTTCTCCACCTGACGCACCGAGTCATTGAGCATCACCACAGGGATAGCGGCACCATCGCGTCGGGCTGCATCAACCGTGCGGCCGATGACTTCGGCGGTCACCAAGGGGCGCACGCCGTCATGCACAGCGATAATATCAACGTCACTGATGTCGCCGATGCTGTCCAGGGCGTTCTTCACGCTGTGCCAACGCGTCTCGCCACCAGCCACAACACGATGCGGCACGGCAAAGCCATAACGCTCACACAATTCCTGCCAAAGCGCCATCTGTCCCTCAGGCAACGTCACAATGACATCAGAAAAACCGCCCCCAAAGGCGCTGATGGTACGCATCAGAATCGGTTTACCGCCCAGTTCCAGGAACTGCTTAGGCAACTCAGCGCCAAACCGCGTCCCGCTGCCCCCAGCCACTATAATCGCAATCGTCCTCATCATATATTATTTTTATGACTGCAAAGTTAATGAAAAATTCGAGGAATTTAAAAAGGAACTTTAAGCTGGTGGCTTAAAATTCCTCTTTAGGTTTCTAATAGGCAAAATTTCTAAGGCAAAAAAGATTGTTTCAGGTTTATGACGCAAATGTATAGCCAATTTCTGGACCCCGTGCACAAAAAGAATATGTTTTAAAGCATATTACATGGGACAAGGCCTTTATTTTGGGCATCCAGGCTTGAAAAAAAATCAACGCAATCGTTTGCATTTCAGCCCGATAATTGCGCAAATTAACATTTATTAAGTTTGTTGGTTAAACAATCCTAACGAAATTTCATTGGGGATCCTTAAAGTATTTCAGAGAGAAATTGCCCTGACTGTCCAGCACCAGATAGGAACACATCGATATCCACTCGCCCAGCATGATGACGGGCGGCATATCGTCATAGCGGTTGAGGCGGGCAATGTGGATGTGGCCGTAGATGTATGCCTCGACATCGGGGTGCTGGGCATGGTAGTCGCGCGAGAAGTCAACCAGATGAGCGGCGGCGCGCTCTGAGATTGCGCGTTGCTCCTCGGGGTCGCGGCGGGTGCGGTTCTCGTTGGACCAGCCGGTGGCGATGGGATAGGTCCAGCGGGGATGGATGCCGGCATAGAGCCACTGGCACACCTTATTATAGAAACACCAGCGCGTGAAACGGTACATCGCGGGCTGCACGCCCACGTCGTCGCCATGGGCGATGAGCACACGCTTGCCGCCAGCCATGACCTCGGTGTGGCCATAGAGGACCGTCAAACCGATCTGGTCGCGCAGGTAATCGAAGAGCCACACGTCATGATTGCCGGTGACCCAGGTGATTTTCACGCCCGCGTCGGCAAGTTCGGCGAGTTTGCCCAGAAAACGGATGTAGCCGCGGGGAACCACATATTTATATTCGTACCAATAGTCCAGGATGTCGCCCAGCAGGAACAGCTCGGCGGCATCGTCTTTGATAGAGTCCAGGAAGCGGCACACGCGACGTTCCCGCTCCAGCGGGTCACGCATGTACTTGGCGCCCAGGTGCAGGTCCGAGATGAAATATGTGTTCTTAGTTTTCAGTTTAAAATTTTCAGTTTAAAGCCTATAACATGCCCAGCTCGAGTTTTGCCTCCTCGGTCATCATGCGGGGGTCCCACTCGGGTTCAAACACCAGGTTGACGGTAGCGCTGGCCACGCCGTCAACGCTCTCGACCTTCTGCCTGACGTCCTCAAAGATAAAGTCGGCAATGGGGCAGTTGGGGGCTGTGAGCGTCATGTCGATGTCCACGTGGCCATCGTCCTTGAGGTCGATTTTATAAATCAGCCCCAGGCTGTAAACGTCGACGGGCAATTCCGGGTCATAGACCGTCTTCAACATCTTGATGATGTCTTCCTCGATTTTCAATTTCTGTTCTTGTTCCATATCGGCGGCAAAGTTAGTCAAAAAACTCACAAATCGCGCCAAAAAGCCACTAAAAATCATCCCGTCCAAGACAAGTCAAAACATATAGAAAGTGGTGAAAATCAAAAAATTTCATAAAAAATGCTGATTATTAGCATCTAATTGGAAAAAAAGTGCGATATTTGCAGGCGCAAAATCGCTAAGGGCTCATTTATGGGCACTTTTTATTTGTCGCTCATACGGCAAGGAACGACCATAAACACCTAGCGTTCAAGCGTTTACAACAGATTTTTATTTTATATTTTTAACTAAACAATAAAATTAACGAATACAATGACTAAAGCAGAAATCGTAAGAGAAATTGCTAGCTCTACCGGCATTGACAAAGCATCGGTTCTCGAAACCGTTGAAAAATTCATGGACACCGTAAAGGATTCGCTGGCCAACGGCGAGAATGTTTACCTGCGCGGATTTGGCAGCTTCATCGTTAAGACCCGTTCCGAGAAGACCGCCCGCAACATCAGCAAGAACACTGTCATCATCATCCCCGAGCACAAGATTCCGGCTTTCAAGCCCGCTAAGGTGTTCATGGACCAGGTGAAGTAATCCTCCCAGGAACTGATAGACAGGACAAAATAAATAGTCATATAACCCTTTTATAATTTACATCATCATGCCAAACGGAAAAAAACGTAAAGGCCACAAGATGGCAACGCACAAGCGTAAAAAAAGGCTGCGCAAGAACCGTCACAAAAACAAGAAGTAATTGCGTATAGTCTAAAACTGTGACGACTGTGAAATAGCGGGAACAAACGAATTGTCACGACCGATGTGCGTCTTGCCAGGGGTTCACGAGACCCCACTCCAAAATGCGAACGACATCACGTCAATTGGTTTGTTCCTGCCTTGATTTCAAGACAGAGACCTCCAGATTCTCCCTCCCACATCCTCTCACTCACCCGTCCGGTCTCTCGATGCTCCCCCGTACTCTCGCACCCGACGTGCGGCCCCGTGTCCAGCGGGACACTCCAGCGCCCACATCCTGTGCCATTTATATATGCAATCCAACATATTTCTGATATATAAATTCTTGAACTTACTACATCAACTAAATTGTATTAGACCCACCTTCTGCGATGAGAAGTGAACTAGTAGTTGACGTTACACCCAAAGACATGACGACAGCGCTGCTCGAAGACGGCCGCCTCGTGTCATTGCAACGGGAGACCAGAGATGCCTCCTATGCCGTGGGTAACCTCTACCTTGCCAAGGTGAAGAAGTTGATGCCGGGACTCAACGCCGCGTTTGTCAACGTGGGGCATCCCAAGGACGCATTCCTTCATTACCTTGATTTGGGGTCACATTTCAACACTTTTTCTCAATACATCAAGACGGTGCGCGAGAATCCCAACAAACGCCCGACGAGCATCAGCAAGACCAAGAGCCTGCCCGACACGAACAAACACGGTTCGGTGAACGACGTACTCACCCAGGGACAGGAACTGCTCGTCCAGATTGCCAAGGAGCCCATCTCGACCAAGGGTCCGCGACTGACCACTGAAATCACCTTTACCGGTCGTTTTCTGGTACTGACCCCGTTCAATGACCGCATTTCGGTCTCACAGAAAATCAAGGACGTCGCCGAGAAGACCCGCCTGAGGAGGCTCATCGAGAGCATGAAACCCAAGAACTTCGGGATTATCGTTCGCACATCAGCCGAGAACAAGCGCGCTGCCGAGCTCAACAACGAACTCAAGATATTGCTCAAAGCCTGGGACGACACCATCGCCAAAGTCCAGACCGCTACAGCGCCGTCACTCGTGTATGAAGAAGAGAGCCGTGCCGTCGGCGAGATACGGGACATCTTCAATCCCGACTTTGAGAGCATTCATGTCAACAATGCTGAAGTGTTTGAACAGATTCATGACTATGTGACCCAAATCGCCCCCGATCGCAGCGATACTGTCAAGTTGTACAGCGAGGACATGCCGATATTTGACAAGTTCGGCATCACCAAGCAAATCAAGTCTTCGTTTGGAAAGACGGTATCCTTTAAGTCGGGCGCATACATAATTATAGAAAGCACCGAAGCCCTTCACGTGATTGACGTGAACTCAGGCAACCGCTCACGCACGAGTACTGACCAGGAAAGCAACGCGCTGAACGTGAACCTGCTTGCCGCCGACGAGATAGCCAGGCAACTGCGCCTGCGTGATATGGGAGGCATCATCGTGATCGACTTCATCGATATGGCCAAAGCCGAGCACCGCACCGAGTTGTACAAGCACATGCGCGAAGTCATGCAGAAAGACCGTGCTCGCCACAACATCCTGCCGCTGAGCAAATTCGGACTGATGCAAATCACCCGCCAGCGCGTGAGACCGGCCCTCGACATTGCCACGGCCGAGACTTGTCCCTCATGTGGAGGAACCGGACAAGTTCAGCCATCATTGCTTTTTACCGACAAGCTGAAAGACAAGATTGATTATCTGGTCAACACGCTGAACGTGAACAGCTTCATTATGTATGTCCATCCGTTTGTCGATGCTTATCTCAAGAAAGGACTCGTGAGCGAATACTGGAAATGGCGCAGAGAATTCAAGCGCAAATTCCGCATCCTGCCCGACCAGTCGCTCAATTACCTGGAATATAAGGTCATCGACAAAGACCATAACGAAATTGACCTCAAAGAGGAAAAAGACACCAGCAGCAGCGAAACCACCAAAAAGGAGCGCCGCTCCAAGCACAAAGCCGCTGCCGACGACGAGAACAAGGATTGATGCCACTCTCCCCACAACAACGCATCATCCTGTAACAGACACCAAGGCCGCCCTGCACAATACCAGCAGGGCGGCCTTACCTTTTGAAACACCGTAGGGCCTCGCCTTGGCGTGGCCGCAATACGACAGATGGTAACACGATTGATGCTGCCATTATTCCAAGTCATGTACTACAGCAAAATAATCAAGCGTTATATGCTATCTGCCCGGAACGGCCACGCCAAGGCGAGGCCCTACAACGCCCGCATCAACGCGGACGCCCCTCTAAACCCTAAACTTTAAACTATTAACTGCCCGCAGCGCGAGCAGTTAATAACTTGTTTGCGTTAAATATTGTGAAACCACAATGGTTTTTCATATTTATAAATTATATTTGCAAGCAGAATTTTATCTTTAACATTAACAATTTAATATCAATCAACTTAACCAATGAAGAAACCAACAGCTAAAACAGCTAAGAAGGACATGAGCAAGCCCAATCCTCTGGGCGCAAAGACCAAGAGTTACATCGCAATGGAAGAGCGCTATGGCGCCCACAACTACCATCCCCTGCCCGTCGTGTTGAAGAAGGGTAAAGGTATCTACGTGTGGGACGTTGAGGGCAAGAAGTACTTCGACTTCCTGTCGGCCTACAGCGCCGTTAACCAGGGCCACTGCCATCCCCGCATCGTCAAGGCCTTGAAGGACCAGACCAACAAGCTGTGTCTGACCTCGCGTGCATTCTACAACGAGGCCTTCTGCGAGTATGAGAAGTTCATGCACTCCTACTTCGGTTACGACAAAGTGCTGCCCATGAACACCGGTGCCGAGGGCGTTGAGACCGCCCTGAAGCTCGCCCGTCGCTGGGGTGTTGTCAAGAAAGGTATCGACAATGACAAGGTGAAGATCATCTGCTGCGAGGGCAACTTCCACGGCCGCACCGTCACTGTCATCACCATGAGCAATGATCCTGACAGCTATGCCAACTACGGTCCCCTGACACCCGGTTTCATCCGCATCCCCTACAATGATCCCAAGGCGCTCGAAGACGCGCTCAACAAATATGGCAAGGAGGTTGCCGCATTCATCGCTGAGCCCATCCAGGGCGAGGCTGGTGTATTCGTTCCCGATGACGGTTACCTGAAGAAATGCTTCGACCTGTGCCACCAGCACAACGTGCTGTTCATTGCCGATGAGGTACAGACCGGTATCGCCCGCACGGGTAAGATGCTGTGCTCACAGCACGACGGCATCCGTCCCGACATCGTCATCCTGGGCAAGGCCCTGGGTGGTGGTGTGCTGCCTGTATCG
>JAEEGL014138188.1_pt1 | contig 15130 bp, 6 predicted proteins | sample 9134231 | NCBI WGS metagenome assembly JAEEGL01 (sample SAMN16246548, study PRJNA631951) | gut metagenome | biome: gut microbiome; feature: rumen; material: fiber-attached | host: Bos | place: Iran: Karaj | collected 2018-10 | reverse complement strand
TGCGGATTTTTGCCCAGGATTGCAATCTGTTCTTTAGTCCATGAATGTCTCATATCTGCTCCCAAAATCAGATCAGGGAGGAAATTCTGACACGCCATCAACCTGTCAGACTTACTACCCGATTTTCGGGATCAGTTTAGATTAACATCTTCTATTTTGGTTACGCTTCCTAAATGGTACTTAAACGATGATATCAGCGAATTACCACATATGACATTAATGTCAAGATTCGGAAGAACTTCCATGTTGTGTTCATCCGTGTAGTAGACATTTTTTAATAATTCTATCCATAGTCTTAATTTACATATACTAACAGATGTAGGATTAATATCAACTCCAAATAAATTTTTCTTAATTATCTTGCATTTTTCATTAAACAATGCTTTCTGAATCCCCAATGATTCCAAATTCACCCTGTTATATTTAAACTGTTTATTTTCGCCGCTGGAAAATTCGTATGTAATTAAACTATCATTCTGAATATCTAATTCAACATTCTTAAGATTAACTATACCGAGGTAAAATTTCAAATACAAAAGATAATTAAGAGATGAAACAAGAAAATGCCCGGAACCTACTGCAGGATCACAAATTTTCAAATTATCAAAAATATTAGAAACTGCTTTTTTAACATCAGTTTTATGAATGCAAGTTTCCAGCAAAGATCTGACTTCTTCTATAGTTTCACATGGTTCTTTTCCCTTGGCAACAAAATAATCATTAATCCTGCTGATTACAAGCCTGTCAATTGTATCCTTAGTCATAAATTCAGTGATATAGGCTGGGGTAAAAACAGCGCCATCAGCATATCCATTCAATTTTTCAAAAATCAAGCCTAATACCGAGGGATTAATATCAGAACTGTTTGAAGTTACATTAGATACAAAATTGTAGCTGTTCAGGAATTCAATAATATATTTTGGCAGTTCTTTTCCGTTGATTCTGAGATTAAGACCATCTAAGAAGGAAATAGGACATGAGACTTCCAAATCAATACGTTCAAAGAGAGAACTATTTAAAAATGGAATCTTTGAATAGGAATCGAGATAGGATTCACGATTTGCATATTCAGTTCCTAAAACACTGAAGAATAATCGTAAATAATCTGCAAATGTGTTTAACTGATTTAAAAATTCATAGGATTTATCATTGTTAAAAGCAATTAGCTGTTCCTGAAACAGTTTTAAGAACAATAATCTGTTTATCCATGTTGATGCAAGCCGAATAGCATCATCTAAATAATGAATTTCCCCGGATTGCAAAATACCATAAATTAGCGAATTTTTGGAATCCGACTGAACTAAAACCTTACTCTTCTCAACCTCCTTAAGGCCAATAATTTCCAACAAACCTTTATAAAATTTACCATTCAAAATATTAGTATCCACTGAAACATAATCTCGTAGCAAGAAGTTCTTATGCATCAGTTTATACACATATTTAATGTCATTAATATTCCCCTTTGCAATATGCATTGACGTCCAAATAATTTTAGATTCTTTTTCTTTAATAATCTCTTCAATACATTTGTATAAATATGAGGTGGAATCGATACTTAGCTTACCATCTCTGTAATCGCAGCAGAGCTTTTCTATTTCACTAAATTTTGCAATGGAAGCTGGCTTTACAAAAAAGTAATTAACACCGTCAGTTATAACGAAATGTTTTATATTATAGGTCTCAAGAATTGTTTTTCTATTATAATAGTACCAAATGCATTCATATAGTGCCTTAGAGCAAATTGATTTCTTTGAAGGCATTTCATTAACATTTGATATCTTTTTTGTTTCAATTATTACCTGCACCTGTCCATCTCTGACAATTTCAATATCAGCATGACTGGAACTTTTCTTCTGAGTTTGAGAGTTATTTTTAACATCATTCCCATAATTAAGAATTTGCAGCAGTTCATTAATATGCTTAACTACATCACTTTCCGTTGGATTTGCATTCGCAGAAAGCCAATTATTTACATTATTTAAAAACGCCGCAAACTCCTTTTCTGCAGGCTCAAATGATTTATAAGACTTGTTATAAATTCCCAAGTAGTTAAAAGGATTCAAATATGACATATGCAGATCCTCAGATTTTATATCATGTCAGATAAATCATGTATTATGGTGAGCTTCATCTCTGTATGACGCTGTCCGAATGCACCGGCATTTAATCAGTTTACTTTGCTGACAGCAAAGCAATCTAAACCACAGAAAATCCGGAAATCCCCAAAGGTTACCGGCTTCGCGGCTGCCGTCTGTTCTATGGCCTATTCTATGGTTTCAATGCGCTGGTCACTGCTGTTGGCCTTATCCCCCTGACTCTGCTTCACAATGTCGGAGATGAGGCCCAGATTGCTTTCCTCCAAAGCGGAGGAAACACTGCCCACCCGGCCGCTGTCAGCGTAATCCTCCGCATCGCTGCCGTGGTTTACCAGGCGTTTTTCCTGAAGCTCCTCCTTGAGAGCCTCGTTCTTTTCCAGGATGATCTCCGCCAGATTCTGCAGCTTGCTTTTGAGAGTTTCGGAATTTACCGGCTTGGACAGGATGTCGATCATGCCGGCAGCGTGGCAGTCATGCCGCTCCTCGTCGGAACTGTTGGCGGTGAGAGCCACCACCGGAAGATTGCGGTAACGGGACAGGATCTTTCTGGTGGCCTGGATGCCATCCATTACCGGCATTCTGATGTCCATGAGGATAAGCTCGGGGAGCTCCTGGAACACGCTATGAACCGCCTCCTCGCCGTTCCCGGCCACCCGTACCTTGTGTCCCAGATTTTCCAGCATGGTTTTAAGAACAAACTGATTGATGCGGGAATCCTCCACCAGAAGAATTCTGAAATGCGCGTTATAAACCTTCCGGGGCTTTATGACGGAGGTGGCGCCGATGATCTCGTTCCGCACCACCAGACACGGGATCTCGAACCAGAAGGTGCTTCCCTTTCCCAGCACGGATTTAATGCCGATTTTGCCCTCCATGCATTCAACGAGACGCTTGGAGATAGCCAATCCCAGTCCGGATCCCCCGTATTTGCGGGAAATGGATCCGTCCAGCTGCACAAACGGCGTAAAGAGATTCTTAAGCTTTGCTCCCGGAATTCCGGGGCCGCTATCCTGTATGGAAAATTTCAGGCGGTTTTCAAAACGCTCCGCCAGCACCCGCACGCCGCCCTTGCTGGTAAACTTCACCGCATTGTTAATGAGGTTGTAAAAAATCTGGGACAGCCGGTGGGCATCACCTACCACCATTAACGGGAAGTTGTCGCTGAACTTCAGGGTAAGCTCAATGCCCTTGTCATGAGCCCGGCCCTCCATCTGACTCACCACCGATCTTATAGTATCGCGGATATTGTAGTTGGTTTTCTCCATGATCATGGCCTGAGAGGAGATGTGGGAGAAGTCCAGCACGTCATGAAGAATGTTCTGCAAAACCGAGGCGCTCTGAGAAATGTTCTTAAGATAGCCCCGCTGTTCCTGGGTAATATTGTCGGAATGGCCCACGATTTCAATAAGCCCCATAATGGCCTGCAGCGGGGTTTTGATTTCATGGGAAATCTCAGCCAGATAGCGGGTGGAGGCCAGACTGGCCTTCTCGGCGTTTTCCTTGGCCTTGCGGAGAATCTGATTCTGACTGTGGCTTTTGGTGATGTTAAAGAGATTGCCCCGGTAACCGGCAAAGCTGCCGTCAGCATTATAATAAGGTTCCCCGTTAACCTGCACCCAGATTATCCGGTCATTGCTGGAGCACGGGATCTCCAGATTGACAATCAGATTATGATTGGCGGCAATGTCGTGATAGAGCTTCCTCTTCAGCTCTTTGGGAGCGTCAATGGCCTCCCATTTTATGTAGTCCAAAAGCCGGTTCCCCACCAAACTCTGATACGGCGGGAGATCGCTGTCCAGATTCTGCGCATACTCCGTGGCGTCGTTGGCAAACACATGGGTAATCCGGAACTTGCTGTCGGTCTGCCAGAGCATTTCATGGGAAAGACGCCGGAACACCTTCACCTTGTCCTGATAGTCCAGAAGAGCCCGGGTGCGGCTTTTCACCATCTGCTCCAGCTGCGTCCGGTAGCGGAGATTGATCATAGCCTGCGTGAATACCGGCAGCACCTCCATAATATCCCGGCGGCTTCTTAAATTCATGGCAAAGGGCTGGCGGCTCATGCAGATGAAGAGAAACTTTTCATCCTGAAGGAGGAGCGGGATCAGCATGACATTCCGGATCTGCTCCCGAAGGGCCGGATCCGTTCCCTGAAAATCCGGTACGCCGGAGGGATCGTAAAGCACCTGAATACGTCCCCGGAAACTTTTTTCAATAATGCCGGTATCCTTCCAGACCTGAGACAGCAAAGCGGGATCCGAGGCATAGACCACGGAAAGCTCCCGGGCTTCATCCCGCCGGGAGAGGAGCACCACCTTTTCAAAATCCACAAAGGCGCGCATGGCCCGGATCAGCACTTCGTACTGTTCTCTTTCCCCGTACACATGCTCCAGATCCTTCAGCATGCCAAAAAGGCTTCGCTGAGAAAAGTGCTGCCAGATTTCCCGATCCTCGGAAAAGGAATGCAACAGAAAACTGATTTTGTTCTGCTCCTCGAGAGAGTAGGCGGAAAACACTTCCTCGCTCTTCATATTACCGCTCTCCCTAAACAGCTTCCCTTTTCATAAACCACACCGACACTATCATGTAGTTCCCCATGACATATTCCAGAACATCCATGCTTTTGACCAGTTCCCCGCGCTGCGGCAGCGTTACGAAGGGATGGTTCTTATTGGCCCGCACCGCGGACACCACGCTTTCAAAATACCGGGATGCCTGTTCTCCGGTGCTGTAGAACTGGCATATATAATGAAGAGCCCCCAGAATCACCCGATCCGAGGAGTGCCCGATTTTGCACAGATATCTTACCATGTCATTGCCGGAGACCGCCATGAGACAGAGCCGTTCCCCCGGCTCCCAGATGTGGGAAATCTGAATGGCGCGCTCCGGGGTAATATTCCTGAGATAGGTAAAGGTGAAACGTTCCGGACCTCTGATATCGGCGGAACAGACCGCCAGCGTCCAGCGATGGCGTATCTTGGACAGCTCCTGATTAAGCTTGTCCGGACTCCAGGAGGTACTGTCCTGATCAAGCCAGCGGAACAGCACATCCGCCGCCGGCTGATTGTCTATCTCGCTGATAAAGCATCCCGAAGACTCGGTAACAATGCCGTAATACCCCTCAGGCTCGCTGTTATTCTCCCCGGTAACCGCCACATCACAGTCCGTATAGAGGAAGGTCATAAGATAAAGGCTCTTCCCGGTAATGACCTGCTCCTCGTTAAAAACGGCGACTTCTCCGTCTGAGGTATCAAAGAGCCCGCCGGCCACCTGCACCGAATCCCCCATGTGCTTTGCCAGAGCTGCGGCAAAGGGGAACTGGGCATCATCCGTGCAATGAAAAAGAATCAGATCCGGAAACACCCCGAGGAATCCGGCCTTGGCAGAGGCCCGGTTAAAAACATTATCGGGATTAATGTCCATGTCCGGAGAATAGGCGCCGGCAACGATGCCCATAAAGACATCTTCGCCGGTAAAAGCCAGGGCGATAACCCCCTGCGCCCGGGGAACCTCGGGCTCCTTGAACCTGTTTACCGAAAACCGGTTTCGGGATGCGCCTCCTGAGGACGGCATCATGCCGGATTTGCCCCCGATAAGCGCATTGGCGTCAAAGGAGCCGTTTTCCGCGCTCATTCCCGCAAAGGGAATATCCGCAAAAAACTCCCGACAGGCCTCCTGCAGCTTTGCGGGAGACAGCGATTTCTGAAAATAGAGACAAACCCCGGCTATTTTCCCGCTGCTCTTCTTAAGGAGTTCGCGGGACAATGCCGCCACTGCTTCTCTTTCATCAGAGAGCATGGTACTGGCAGTAACCACCTGCATAGTCTCAGAACCCCTGAAGATCTTCAACAGTCAGGCTGTTCACGGCATCCCTGGTCTCTTTGAGAGTGCGGACAAAATTTCTTACCTCCTCAGCAATATCCGTGAGAGGAACCTTAGCCTTGCATTTTTTATCAAGCCGGAGAGCCTGCTCCAGGGCGTCATCGGCGCCGTAAGTGCCCAGCACGGATTTCTGGGTGTGAATATCCCGTGCCAGGGTCTGGTAATCTCCCGTATCCAGCGATTTTTGCAAGCGCTCAATGGTCTCCGCTGATTCCTGAACATAGATGTCCCGAAGGCCCGGAAACATGTCAAATCCCACATCCCTGACCATGCCGCGCAAAGTGCCTTTGTTTATAATCATTCCTTATCCCGTCCCGGCATCCTCTTAATCAAACCGCAATGCCTTCTGAAAAAACAATGCCCTGTTTCACTGCTTTGCTTCACTGCATCATTTCCCCGCATCATAACAGCAGCAGGGCAAAAAAAATGCAAGAACTGTCAAAAACACGCGCAAGGGGCCGGAGAAACTCTCAAAAGCAGACCTGCCGCAAAATTTATCCGGCCGCATTTTCGGAAGTGTCAGACGCTGCCGGAGCCGGGGATTTCCGGCAGTCCCTTTTCCTGAAAATACACCACGGCGGTTTTTGCGATCTCTCCGGATTTCTGCCAGCGGGTTATTTTGCGGTAGAGAGTGGACGGGGCCACCCGGAGATCCTCCGCCGTCCGGGAGACGGATCCGCCGTTTCTTCTGAGAATTTCCAGAACGTAACGCTTTTCCATTTCCGCGAGAGCCAGAACGCCCCGGCTGAGATCCACGGAAAACACAGGCTCTCCCCCGAAAACCGGCAGGGCCTTGTCAGAAACCGGATGCGGTTCTGCCGGAGCCTCCGAAAGCGCCGGAGTAACCGCAGCTTTTGCCTGATAATAGGTTTTCTCCCCGGAATCGGCATCTGTGGAACCCACGGTTCCCACGCCGTAGCTGTTGGCGTAGCAGAAAAACTGTGCCGGAGTGTTGTAAATGCTGCCGGTATTTCTCATGAAGGTATCGGAGGTAACGGCATTCTCATTTACCGGGACCTCTCCCTGAATCATGTCCCGGGGCAGCATATCCCGGGTCATGACATCGCCGGAATTCAGCACCACCGCCTGATGCACCATATTCTGGAGCTGTCTGACGTTGCCGGGCCAGGTGCGCCGCATGAGATAGGTCTCGGCATCCTTGGAAAAGCCGATAAAGCCCTTGTTCTCCTCCTGGGCATACCTTTTCAGGAAGTAGCGAGCGAGAAGAACCACATCAAAGCCACGCTGTCTCAGGGGAGGCAGATGAATGTGAATAACATAAAGCCGGTAAAAGAGATCCTCCCGGAACCGCCCGGCACGGATCTCCTCCATGGGATTCTTATTGGTGGCGCAGATAATTCGGACATCCACCTTCTCTTCTCTGGCCGAGCCCACCTTATGAAAAACCGAGCTCTGCAGAAACCTGAGGAGCTTGGACTGCAGATCAATGCTCATTTCGCAGAGCTCGTCCAGAAAAAGCGTGCCCCCGTCCGCCTGAGACACCGCTCCCCGATGATCCTGAGTGGCTCCGGTAAACGCTCCCTTTACATGGCCGAAGATTTCGCTCTCCATAAGCTCTCGGGGAATGGCAGCGCAGTTAATGGCCACAAAGGGGCCCTTCCTGCGGGTATTCATTTCATGGAGGACGTTGGCAATAACCTCCTTGCCGGTGCCGCTCTCGCCGGTAATGAACACCGAGGCGTTGGAGTAGCGCACCCGGCTCATCCGGTCATAAACGCCCTTAATGGCCGGAGATTCCCCGATAAGCCCCCAGGAAACCCCGCTCATGGGCACAAAGGGCTCCGCCAGGGCCGTCAGCCTGATCTTTTCGATAGTGTTGCTCAGGGTGGTGCGCAGGCGATCCGCGCTGATGGGCTTTTCCAGAAAATCATAGGCTCCCAGCCGCATGGACTCCACCGCATAATCCACGGATCCGTTGGAGGTCATAACGATGGTGGCGATATTAAGCTCCTGCTTCTGAATATAGCGCAGGATGTCCATCCCCTTGACATCCGGCAGCCACAGATCCAGAAGAATGATTTCCGGCTGAAACTCAGCGATAATCGCCATGGCCTGGGTGCCGGTATCAGCCACCCGCACGGCCGCCTCCAGCTGTCTGGCAACGGCGGCATAAACAGCGCTCAGGGACTGCGAATCCTCAACAATTAAAACCCTGACCTTGTAATTTTCCAGCATAATCGCTTCCCGAAGCCCTGTTTTGCAGGGAAACCGCTCCGGAGGGCCGGTACCCTCCCAAAAGCATGCTCTCCTGCATAAAAACCATTTTCCGGCATTATAGCGGGACAGAAACAGCTTAAGCATGAAGAGGGGCTGTCCTGGAGCCCTATTTTCCACCTGAGTCACACAAGGGGGGCCGGTTTTCCCGAGCGGGCTTCTCAGGGAGCTCCGCATATCTCCTGAAGCCCCCCTTAAGAAAATTCCTCCGCCCAGTCACTCAGGGGTGTAATTTTCAGCTCTCCCGTAAAAATCCGGCCGGAACGGGATCTCATTTTTCAGAAAGGGATAATGCTGGTAAAATAACGCTGCTTTTTGATTGTGAGAGGTTATACAAATGGAACGCCGAATCCTCCTTACCGAATGTCCGGATGCCAAGGGACTCATTGCCATGATCACCGGAGCCTGCTTCCGTCATCAGTTCAACATTATAAAAAACGATCAGTTTGTGTCCGAATGCGACAGCCGGTTTTTTATGAGAACCGAAATCGAGGGAGATTTCGGGGAAGAGAACGGCAGCAGCATGGTAAATGAAATTCTTGCTTCCATTCCCGCCGGCGGGCGCTGCCGCCTGGAACCGGAAACCCGGAAGAAAATTCTGATTCTGGTTACCAAGGAAGCTCATGTGCTCGGCGATCTCCTGATGAAGAGCTATTCCGGAGCCATGCCCATCGATATCGTGGGGGTGATCGGAAACTACAGCGTCCTTGAGGATCTCACCGCCAAGTTCGGCATTCCCTACGTTACGGTAAGCCACGAAGGGATCTCCCGGGAAGAGCATGAAAAGCGCATGCTGGAGGCTATCTCAAAATTCGAGAGCGATTACATCGTGCTGGCCAAGTACATGAGAATCCTCTCTCCGGATTTTGTGAATCATTTTCCCCATGGCAAGATGATCAACATTCACCATTCCTTCCTGCCGGCCTTCATGGGAGCCAAGCCCTACCAGCAGGCCTTTGACCGGGGGGTTAAGATCATCGGAGCCACCGCCCATTTCGTAACTGAAAGCCTCGATGAAGGCCCGATTATCGCTCAGGACGTCATCAAGGTTAATCACAACTACTCTGCCGAATCCATGGCCCGGGCCGGCCGGGACGTGGAAAGAATGGTGCTGGATCGCGCATTAAGCCGGGTTATCGCGGACAAGGTATTCATTCACGGCAATAAGACCGTGGTCTTCTGATTTCAGGCCTCGCCGCCGGGCCTCTAAGCAGCATGCACGGCGGTATCCTTTCTCGTGTCCCCTTGTTCCTTTGCTCATTTACAGTCTTTCGCTTTGCCTCTTTAAGATTAAGATCGTTCCCTGCCAAACTTCTCCCCTGGAAACTTTGTCCCCGGATATGCCGACTCTGATTGTCAGAGGAACATAAAAAAACCGGCCCTGTTAAAGACCGGTCTTCTCTTAATGAAGCTTCAGAGCTTCATCTGAGCTGTTACTCCTGCTGAGGTTCCGCCAGAATGGTGATGGAAGGCCCCTGAATCTGATCCTGAGGAACAGAACAGTTATCAGTGCTCTGGAGACCCCATAACGGGAAGTCGCCTTGCTGAGCATCAGGGATATCCAGAGCCATCTCGCAGCCGACGCGCACCATGCCCTCAGCATTCAGAATATTCCGGGGATCATTGTTAGGATCGCTGGACATTACCACCTTAATCCGGGACCAGGAATCTCCGGCCCGGGAGCCGTCAATATCGAAGGCCACCAGACTCTGAGTCGGATAGTCATTAAGGGTGTCATAATCGAGCTTAACTCCCTCAAGAATATCTCCGGCATTGGTCATGCGGAAAGCCGGATGAGCTTTTCTGAGCTTGATGAGGCCGGCAGTATAGGCGCTGACCTTGCCCCAGTACGTGGTTTTAAGACTCCAGTCAAAGTCATTGGCTCCAGTGGTGGTCATATCGGTGTTGTTGAAGTCCTCGGCGGCCATTTTAGAACGGCCGAACTCATCACCGCCGTAAATGACCGGAATGCCCTGACTCAGAAGCACGGCGCCTTGGGCCAGAGACTGCATCTGCATCCAGACTAAGTCATCATCCTTAGGGAGACCGTCATTACCCACATACGTGGCAATGCGATCCCTGAGAGTAGCTCCGCTGTGAGTGGAAACAAAGGCCATCGACTGATCCGGTTCGCCAAAGCCCTGAGCAGCCATCCACACATCTGCAGGAGCGGGAGCATCAGGTGAACGCACGCCGGCTCTCATGCCGTTAAGCATGCAACTGCTGTTTTCTTCAAACCAGTTCTCGTTCTCGTCATAGCCGTTGCCATCCCAGCCCTGGTTTACATCTCCGAAGATAAAGGCGCTCTGACTATAGTCTCCGCCTGCGGTGAGACAGTTCCGATACCTGGCACGCAGAACACCGGCATGAGCATCCTGAGACTGCTGATAGATAGTGCCGTAACGCACCGGATTATCTATGAGCTCCTGATCCTCATAAATTTGCCCCTGAGCATCGCCGTAAACAATCAGATTGGCATCGGGATGCTGTCTGTTCAGGTACTCCGCCCAGTCAGAGAAGTCCTTCACGCTGAAGTCTCCGGCATTGGCCACCTTGATGCCGTCAATATGGTACTCGCTCACCCAGTAGTCCATGGAATCGCGGATCATCGTCCACACCATGCTGTTGTCAGCATTTAAGGTGTAGCCGACCCACTGCGCATCCGGGTTTATAAAGTACTTTCGAGTGATGCGGGACAGCATGTCGTCATACACATGGCCGTAAGGAATTTCCAGGATTACCCGAATGCCGTTCTTATGGAATTCGTTAATCATGGTCTTGACTTCCTTGATCTTGGCAATCTGATCTTCGCCCCTCATGGCAGCAGCGGAGAAATAATCCGCGGGCACATTGAAGTTATGCACGTCATAGCCGAAGTTGTAGCAGTCAGGATCCTGCGCATTCGTCCAGGAACAGGTGGAGAAATCCATAATGGGCTGGAGCTGAATATGGGTTATCCCCAGTTCCTTGAGATGATCAATGCCCGTTACGGCGATGCCGCCGGTCTCCGGATCGTTATACCGGGTACCGGTTTCCACCATGCCCGGATACATGCCGCGGTTTTCCGGAGAAACGCCGGAGGTCTCGCTGATGGTGAAATCGCGCACGTGGGTGCCGTAAATAATGGCATCGGTGCGGGAGTTCAAAGCCGGTCTCTCAACCCAGCCGCCCTCAGGCTCCGTGGCGCTCATATCCAAAATGGTATGATTTTCCCAGTTATTATCATCCCTAGTCTTGCCGTAAGGATCCCGTACATCCTGACCGTTAATCACGAAGCTGTAGCTGCCCCACACCTGATCGCCCGGAACCGTAACCTCATAGATATGGTCATAGCAGGCTATTTCGGTCAGAGTCATGGGATAGCTGTCACCGTTGAGATTCAATACCACATCAGATGAATCCGGAGACCAGACCCGGAACACCGTCTCTTCCGGGGAGTAGATAGCACCAAGAGTTTTCTCCTGCTTATTCATGCGGCAGGTATCATCCTTGGTGTCAAACCATTTCTTAACCGGATAAACAGCTTCCACGTCGTTATATTTGACGTGCAGGGTTACCTCCTTGTCTTCGTTAATGGCCAGATCAATCTTGCTCCCGAGTTCAATGATTTCGCCATTGATAAACTTCTGGGGATCAGAGGCGTCATTACCGTCATCAAACCAGAAGGTGCCGGAGCTCTGACTGGTAACGCCGGGGCCGGAAATGAGCAGGGTTAACTCCAAAGCCCCGGAGCCCTCCTCAGTATCCTTCTCGTTAATCCTGATGGCATCCCCGTTCCGGAGAGTCTTCCCGGTCTTCTCACTGTAGACATAGACATCATCCTCCAGCACTGCGCCCTCAATGCGGACGCCGCATTCCCATGCGGAAACAAAGCCGCCCTCGCTGGTGCTGGTCATGGCAAAGCACGGACTGTCAAGAGGGACGGGCTCATAATCATCGGTGGCATAGTAGAAAAGCTCGCCATCATTAACCCTGATAATGCCCTCCCCTTCGTTTTCAGGATCGTAGCCCTCCGGAATCGGCACGGCATAGACCTCGTTCTTGCAGCCCTCTACTTTTGTAGCTCTGGTTCCCGGCCAATCTCCGAAGGTATCTGACCAGCTCCCGGCGCCATGCACATAAACACGATCGTAGAAATCTGTTTTGATAATTATGGAATTAGCAGGAACATGACAGCTCTCGGGAATGCTCTCGGAGTGGTCTACAAATACCTTGCCTGTATTAACTCTTCCGGTAGGCTCATACCAGACGCTGTTGGACTCAATAGGATTTTCGATAACCTCGGAGATCTCCTCCTGATCTCCGTGTTCCGGATCCTGTGCCTCACTGCATGAAACATCATCAGGATCAAACATGCAGATCTTCTTCGGCAGTTTCTCCATTCTGGCAGGCTTGTCAAAATACTCATTGGCAGCACCATCCCAGACGGCCACGGTTTCAGCATAGGAGAAGCCGTTATCGCCATTATCCCAGCCCATCTGTCCGAAGGTGGAGGAGCCCCAGCAATAGAAGCCGTAATCAATCTGAGAAGGGTCAGAGCCGTAGGTGGTGGTAGTGGCACATACCGAACGCTTGGCAACAGAAAGCTCCGTTACATCTTTTAGCCGCTTATATCCCTTGGGATCAAGTATCGGCATCCGCCACACATTATCTCTGAGCCCGAAATTATCACCCTGACCAGCCATACCATACCTGTTGGTTCCGCTGAAGATTACCCTGCCGGATGACGACAGCACGTAGAGAATCTCGTCCTCGACGCCGGAATAGATTCGCACTGCGGTTTCGTCATCATCGAAAAGATCGTCAAAATTGTAATGGAGCCAGAACTCGGGCCCCCAGGTGCCGTAAAGTCCGTATACCCCGGGCTCCTCAGGATCTCCCGGAGCATGTTCAGGCCTCATGAGCATGTAAATATTGCCATCAAAGTTTGTAATGGCAACATCTTTAACGTCCTCAATTTCGGTACCATTGATGGATCTCATCAGAGTTACCGGCTGACCGTAAATGGGCGTATACGATCCGGAGTCCTCGTACATCAGCCAGTTCCAAGGTTCGTCCCATTTGTACACCTCGTTAGGATCATTCCGCTTAATCTTGCCGGCATACTTCGCCTCAAAGTCTGTGCGGTACTGTTCCTTGTTCTTGGAAATGGTTACCGTATGATCGCTGCCCCAGCAGTAAAGATTGTGCTTGTCGGTCTTGTCGACATTTTCCACCAGAGCGCAGTGAGCCCAGTAACCGCTTCTCACAGCAGTGACCCGAGCCACGGAATCCGGGAACTTCACCTTCACCGGCAGCATGACATATTTCTGGAAGTCAGTAATATCAATCTGACCGGACATGTTCATCCTGTGTTCTTTGGTCTTGGTATGCTCCGGATAATCGCCGCCCAGCTGATAGGAGAAATTCTTGCCCCAGCAGTAAACAGAGCCGTCCTTCATAAGAGCGCAGGTATGATCCTGTCCCAGCGCTGCCTCTTCCACATCCGTAAGGTATCCGGACTTGGATTCCTGCTCGCCTGCAAGCACCTTCTGAGCATAGGCAAAGCGCTCCTTATCCTCAGTAATCTCCTCATCTTCAGGAATAACACCCAGCTGCCCCCAGTAGTTATGCCCCCAGCAATAAAGCTCTCCGGCATAGGTAACAGCGCAAGCATGGACAGGAGCTACTGCCACGCTCTTCACGTTGGAAAGCGGCACAAAATTGCCGTCCTTGTCCTTGATCTTCACCGAAACCGGTGTGGCGCTGAAATTATCCGGATACTGGGCGCCGTCAAGGCCAAGGGATCCGTCAACCACACTGTCATAAAGTGAGGGATCTCCCAGAGTAGCCCAGGAATTATTGCCCCAGCAGAACACATTGTTGTCACGGGTTACGCCGCAGCGCCATTCATCGGTGCCGCCTGAGGTAATAGTCCGGAATGCTGATCCCAGCTTGGCCTCAGCGGCCTCCAGAGCTCCCACTACATTGGCGGAAACATTGCCTCCTTCCTGAGCGGCATTCTTAATGATATGAACGGCAGCCTCGGTATTGACCTTATACTGCGCAATATCGCGGACAATGGATTCCGGAGTGCTCTTAGTGTTCTCGGAAACATTCTGCATGGCAGCTTCGTTCTGCGGCATGAGATTGGTTCTTACCAGAAGCTCACCGGCTACCATGGCCTTGATATTGGCTTCACTGGCGTAACCGTTATAGTTGCCGGTAACAACATTGGCATCATTAACTCCGATACCGGAAGCAATGGTGGCAATCTGATCCTTGTAGTCATCCTCAGTCAGGGTGGCCGCAGTCTCGTTACTGATAGCCATGTCTGCCAGAGTGGTGAACGGAGATACCACATTTACCTGAGAAGCACTGCTGTCTCCGGCATCGGCGGCATCGGGCAGGAATACATTGCTGGAAAGCACCATATTCTGCTTAAGCTCGGTTTCCGTGCCAAATACACGGTTCTTGGAGCCCTTGACTGATTTGGCAATAACCTTGAGATTTTTAAGCCTGTTGCCATCAGCATCGACAAGCTGGGTATCAGGGATATCAAAGGTCACCTTGCCGTCAATATCGGTATTGCCGCTGGGTTCGTTTTCATCCCACTCATAGTTGCGGTTCAGATCCACGTATACCTGGGCATTCTCCAGATAACCGTCGATAATCTGGACAGAGAGCTTGGTGGAAGGTTCAGGTTCGGGCTCAGGTTCCGGCTGAGGCTCGGGCTCAGGTTCCGGTTCAGGCTCGGGTTCCGGCTGAGGCTCGGGCTCAGGTTCCGGTTCAGGCTCGGGTTCCGGCTGAGGCTCGGGCTCGGGTTCCGGCTGAGGCTCGGGCTCAGGTTCCGGCTGAGGCTCCGGCTGAGGCTCCGGCTGAGGCTCCGGCTGAGGCTCCGGCTGAGGCTCCGGCTGAGGCTCCGGCTGAGGCTCCGG
>JAEEGL013837282.1_pt1 | contig 15130 bp, 10 predicted proteins | sample 9134231 | NCBI WGS metagenome assembly JAEEGL01 (sample SAMN16246548, study PRJNA631951) | gut metagenome | biome: gut microbiome; feature: rumen; material: fiber-attached | host: Bos | place: Iran: Karaj | collected 2018-10 | reverse complement strand
GATGAGCAGACTTCTATTGCAATCCCCGGGACCTCTTTCTTAATCCGGGCAAAAAACTTTTTGGTAGCCTCTATGCACTGCCTGAGACCTTCGCCATAGCTCTCGGCGCCGTCACATCCGATGCCGATGGTCTCATTGTAATCTATCTTGATGTACTCAAATCCATTGTTTCCAAGAAATTCTATAACGCGCTCTGACAGGTAATCCTCTACCCATTTGCTCCTCATATCCCAGAAGCGTCTGCTGCCTGAGATGATCACTTTCCCATCCCTGGTAAGCAGATGCTCCGTATCCGTCACAGCATCTGCGTCCTTACCCACAACTTCAAGTTCAAACCAGATACCGGCCTTCATTCCGGCATCATTGATCTTCTTAACAACACTCTTTATCCCGTTGGGAAAGAGGTCGCCTGCAACTTTCCAGTCGCCCATGTTGTCCTGCCAGCCTTTTACGGAATCCGCATACCATCCGGCATCTATAACAAAGTAGTCGTAGCCTCGTCCCCGTATGACAGATAATATCCTGTCTATCTGTTCTTCAGACGGCTCGCCCCACGTGGTGCAGTACTCGTTAAAGAAAAGCGGAAGGCCGGACACCCTTTGACTCTGAGGAAGTTTGTCCCTCTGAGCATCAAGAAGCCTGTCGCAGACAGTATCAAAGTCATCCCGTGAAACTGTTATATAGCACTGCGGCGTGGCAAAAGAGCTTCCGGCAGCTATATTTTTTCTCCAGTGACCGAATTCATAGTCGGCAATGCCGCAGGTAAGGCAAAAATTCTCATTCTCACGGATCACCTCAATCTGCCATGATGATGAGCATGCAAGTGTCATTGCCCAGATCACCTTGGCTTCATTGTCCTCTACCGCAGCAAACGGAAAATATCCGCGTATCGGCATTGATCCTGTCGTTCCAAACTTCTCGCACCTCACACCAAACCTCGCCCAGGATGGTTCAAGCATGAGATCTTCTATCGAATCAGCCGCATGCCTTCCTTCTGCGCTCCAGAAGCTCCTGAACCTGTGAAGCACAAGTCTCCCCGTGGCCTCATCATCAGCGTACGGTGTGATCCCTGAAAGGCACGCGCTGGAAAGAGCTTCTATGGTGATATCGCTACCGGAATCATTATGGATCTTAGAATAGACTAAAGCAGCTCTTGATCCTGCTTTGTAAACTACAAAGTGTTCTAATCGCAGTCCCTGGTCAGAACTAAGTGTAGTTACAATCTCTTTACCCAGATCAGTCTCTGTTACATTCTGAGCCAGAAACTTAAAAGACATCGTCATCGCGCTGTTGTGTCTTGTCATTCCCGCGGCAAAGCCGGGGCTTGATGCATCGCCAGTACATGATATCTGAATGAGGGGATCCGGCCGGCCTTTCTCCCAATTTGCTTCTGAAATATCTGACGGAATCAGGGAAAAAGAAACCTGTCCTTCCGGATATATTACATAGACTGCGCTCATATCCCCAATGGATATCATCTTAACCTTTTTGTCACTCATTTACTCATTTCCTCGCTAAATAGCACTTTACAGCTTGCCTCCGGATGTGGCAATTCCCTCGATGAACTGCTTCTGGAAGAATATGTAGATAATGATCATCGGCACGCATGAAATAAGCGCTGCCATCATAAGCTCCGGATATTTCTGCTGATACTGGCCATTCATCTTGGCCAGGGCACTTGCCAGAGTAGTAGCCCTGTTATCGGGGCAGACTATCATCGGCCACATCAGATCCTTGTAAGCGAACACCGCTGTAAATATACCGAGTGCTACCATAGATGACTTGGTAAGCGGCGACATGATATACAAAAAGGTCTGTGGAATGTTGCATCCGTCAAGTCTTGCTGCTTCCTCGAGATCTCTTGGGAGCTGCATATATGCCTGGCGAAGGAGGAATGTTCCAAATGCTGATACAACACCCGGAAAAACAAGTCCCATCACTGTGTTGGTGAGGTGAAGTTTACTCACCATAACGTACTGGGGTATGATGAATATCTGAACCGGTATCATCATCTGCAAGAGTACTACGGAAAACATCAGAGTCTTTCCCCTAAACTCAAGTCTTGCAAAAGCATAACCGCTAAGGGTTGCAGTCAGCACTGCAAATAGTATCCTCAGTGCCACCATTAAAAGTGTATTGATATATAGCCTCACAAAGTCCATGGCTCTTACCACATTGCCAAAGTTCTGTGTCTGCCATACACTGGGGATAATTACAAATGGATCAACCTGCATAGTTTCCGCAGTGGTCTTAAAAGCTGTAAGGAACATCCACAAGAAAGGCACTAACATGGTGACTGATACAATGGTCAGGATCACATATATGATTGTGTTTGTTATTGTTTTTTTCATACCTGCCTCCCCTTATTCGTAGTGAACCCATTTCTTTTGGCCGACAAGCTGTATCACAGTCAAAAGAAGTATCACAGCCAGAAGAACTACCACAACAGTCGCACCGTATCCCTTTTTGCTCTGCTCAAATGAGTACTTGTAGAACAAAAATACCAGTGACTGTGTCTTTTTCCACGCAGGGTTATTGAGATCGATCATCATATATATCAGGTCGAATACCTGCATTGCCCCGATTATCCTTGTGACAAGCACAAAGAAAATTGTGGGTGATATCAAGGGTATCGTTATATTTATGAGCTGATGCCATCCGTTTGCACCATCAAGGGCAGCGGCCTCGTAGTAATCTGTGGGAACCTCCTGAAGACCTGCAAGAAACAGCACCATGTTGTAACCTATGACAGACCATATACCTATAGCCGCTATGGAATAAATAGCTATCTTGGGATCTGAGATCCAGTTGACTTTAATATGAAATACATTGTTGATAAGTCCAAAGTTGGAGTTGTAAAGCCACTTCCATACCATGGCAATGGCTGCAGGTGCAACTACCATAGGCAAAAAGAATATGGTCCTAAACACATCCCGTCCCTTCATTTTTTTGTTGAGCAGTACCGCCAGCAAAAGAGCTATCACGATTGAAAGTGGCACCTCAACAATGGCATACTTTACAGTATTCCACAGTGTCTGCCAGATTTCGCTGTCTCCCAGTACCTTCTGGTAATTGGCAAGTCCGACAAATTTATTGCCCTTGCCAAAATCGCCCGTCTTATAGAAGCTCTGTCTGACCGTATCGATCATCGGATAAATATTTAAAATAAACAGTCCGAGCATAGTTGGAAGGATGAAGAGCCATCCCCATATAAATTCACTTTTCTGTCTTGAAGTCAACTTCTTATTCACGGGTTTCTCCTTAATGTCAGTAATCAGTCAAATTGCAAATGCGCTCAGGGAGCATTTCCCTGAGCGCACCCTTTCTATTTTACCATTTAATGTAACTGAAGTTCACAATCACTCCTCAGCAAGATCTTCGTTCATCTCTGCTGCTATATCCTTGCAAACCTCATCCACAGGCTTCTCGCCTGTCCATGCGTCCTGAAGCTTCTCGATCATCATGTCTTCCCAGACTGTGGTATCTCTTGAGTAAGGTCTGAATACGAGCTTGGCATCAAGCATCTTCATGTGACCATTGAGGTCGAATGCTGGAACTGAGTTGACCCATGCATCTGATGTTCCCATGTAAGCTGACATTGTTACACCGAGCTCTGCCTGCTTGAGCTGACCTTCCTTGGATGTCAGATACTCTATAAGTGACCATGCTGCGTCAGGATTCTTGGTGTTGGCTGCTGCTGCCCATCCAAGTCCGTTGTAGATAGATACGCGGTCTGAAGGATCATTGGTATAAGGAAGAACCGCAACATCACAGTTGGCTGCTGTGTACTCATTGTCACGGTAGCCTGCAAGCATCCAAGAACCATTGATAGACATTGCAACCTTGCCTGCCTGAAGAAGCTCATTAGGTGCTGTCTCGGATACTGTTGCAAGATCCGGGCAGGAGCCCTCTGCGATCATATCGGTAAAGAGCTTTACGGCTTCGATTGTCTTGGGATCATCCATGCCGGAAGTCTTCTTGTCATCGCTTATCACATATCCGCCGTAAGAATAGATTGTATTGTAGTAGCCTTCCTGGTTATTACCCGGAGCAATTGCATATCCCCAGTGGTCGGCGTTTGTAAGTTTCTTGGCATTTTCTGCAAAGTCTTTCCATGTCCAGGTGTCATCAGGATAAGGAACGCCCATCTCATCAAAGATAGTCTTGTTGTACCAAAGTGCGATAGTGTCTATATCCTTGGGAACTGCGTACTGTTTGCCACCTGACTGGTAGAGCTTGACAATTCCTTCGTAGTAGTTATTAAGATCTATTTTGTCACTTGCTGAAATGCGATCTGTAAGATCAAGGAGCTGATCGTTCTCCATGTACTTCTGGGCAACATTTGAATGCATCCAGAATACGTCAGGAAGCTCTCCGCCTGTTGCTCCTGCTTCAAGCAGCGTCCAGTAGTTGTTCCAGTCTACTACCTGGATAGTAGCCTTAACGCCTGACTCTGCGCTCCAGTCATCAACGATCTGCTGAAGTCCGGGTCTTTGTCCCTCATCCCATATTGTGATCGAAAGTTCACCTTCAACGCTGTTTCCAATGCTCTCAGGTGCTGCCTCCTCCGTAGCTGCAGGAGTCTCTGCAGCCGGTGCCTCTGCTGCCGGCGCTTCTGCTGCAGGTGCTTCTGCTGCCGGTGCCGAACCGCCACAACCAATAACCGATGCTGCCGTAAGTGCGCTTAGCAAAATCGCAAGTACTTTCTTTTTCATCCTCTTCCCTCCTGATACAATACTGTTTTCGTCTTCCCCTGATTGCAATTTAATCATAAGCAATCAGGCATAAGATGTATATGTTTGTTTGTGTTATTTTGATGTCATTTTGTGATATGGTATGGATTAAATTGCGTCAATAACAGTTACAAAAGACGAGTAATCTTCTGAAATGGTAAATCCTTTTTTGTAGAACTGTGACAGAGTGATTCCCATATTCATGAGCTCATCGCCATAGTACTCTACGCCCTCCATCCGGTAAAGAGTATCGCCATCAAGACCTGCAAGTCTGATACTGCCCGGTAAAGTATTGACATTGGATTTCATACAGTAGAAACCGACGATAGCTTTTTTCTTATCCTCCGAAACCACCATCCAGGCGGTCTGATCCGTTTCAAAAGGTGACCTCAGCCTGTAGAAATCACCGTACTGAAGGAGCTGCCTGTGCTGTTTCATAAACTCAATCTGTGCCTTGACCTCCTCGAACTCCCCGGGACTTATCTCGTTGAGATCAAGCTCATACCCGAAGGTTCCAAAGTATGCCACATTAGCCCTAGTGGCTATAGATACACGCCTTCCGGTCTGCTGGTTTGGAACGGCTGACACATGAGAACCTATCGACACAATCGGATATCCATAGGACGAACCATACTGGATCCTCAGCCTGTCAATTGCATCAGTGTTGTCCGAACACCATGCCTGTGGCGCATAGTAGAGCATTCCTGCATCAAATCTGTTTCCGCCTGAGGAACAGGACTCAAACAGAATGTCGGGGAAAGCCTCTATAAGTTTTGAATAGAGCCTGTATACGCCCAAAATGTATTTGTGGTATACCATTCCCTGCTCATTGGCAGAGCATCCCGTGCTGAACACCTCTGTGAGAGGACGGTTCATATCCCACTTGATATAGCTTATGGATGCGCCGTTTATCACTTTATATAGCATTCCAAAAATGTAGTCGACCACTTCTTCTCTGGAGAAATCAAGCACCAGCTGATGTCTTCCAAGCGAAGATTTCCTTCCGGGAACTGCCAGTACCCACTCCGGATGCCTTCTATAGAGATTGCTGTTGGGGTTGACCATTTCAGGTTCGATCCAGAATCCGAATTTAAGCCCCATAGCTTCGATCTTACGGGACAGTCCTGCCATTCCCTGCGGGAGTTTCCTGGGATTTTCCACCCAGTCACCAAGCCCTGCAAAGTCATCATTTCTCTCGCCAAACCACCCGTCATCGAGCACAAAGAGTTCAACTCCTGCCTCCTTCGCCTTGGCAGCGATCTTAAGAATGCTCTCCTCGGTAAAGTCCATAAATGTAGCTTCCCAGTTGTTATTAAGGATAGGTCTCGTCTGGTTCTTCCATCTGCCTCTCACCAGATTATTGTTGTAAAGCCTGTGATAGGTCTGGCTGAGATCATTAAGTCCCCTGTCGGTATGTGCGATTACGACTTCAGGAGTTTCAAATGTGTCTCCCGCCCTTAACAGCCAGGTGAATCTCTCAGGATTTATACCCATGAGGATCCTGAGTCGTCCATAGGTATTGCCCTGTGCCATACCAAGGAAATTACCGCTGTACACAAAGGAGAATCCGTAAGCATCTCCGGCAAAATCATCTGTGCCCGGCCTTTTGATTATCATAAACGGATTAAAATCGGCACTGGAGATACCTCTTTTTGACTCTATTGAAACTGTTCCGCGCGTTATTTTTCTGATCTCAGGTACTCTCTCCCTTGCCCAGGCTCCGGTAAACTGTACCATCTCGTAGTCCTGATCCGGAAGATCGATGCAACAGGAAAGAGCCTTAGTCAGTTTAACATCCGCGTTCCCCGCGTTGATGAATCTGGCATGTCTTGCAATCACCGGATACTTTTCAAAGATGGTGTAGGAAAGCAAAAGGGTCATCTGCGCCTGTTCATCCACAAGCTCAACTTCTAGGGTCTTTGCTTCACTATCAGATGCGTAGGTAGCCGGAAGCCCGGGTATAGCTCTTTTCCCTGAAAAGATGCTGTGGCTCTTATAGACAAAAGAGCTGACACAGGATCCGTTCGACGTCTCCACCTCAAAGGCAGATGTTCCAAAATCCGTCGTCCCAAAGGAAGGGTATTCCTGCCGGTTAAGTTCCATTGAATAAGTCTCAGTATCAGCATCCACAGCTATATTTGGCATTCCCATCCTGAATATCACATACGAGAAATCCTCTCTGTCATGGATTCTTTTACCAAAATAGATATTGCTAAGTTCCCCTGATGGGGCAACCGCAATGATGTAGCTTATCCTGTCGTTATACAAATGGAACTGCCTGGATGTTTTTTTCCATATAATATTCATTTGTATACCCTTTCGTCAGTAAATTAATAGTTTCTGTGCGCAATCAGTTAAGACATATTCAGTTTATCCTTTGCAGATAAAAACAATAATGGCATTATTTGATTTTTTGATGTCAAAATTTGACATTTGTATTATAATGACAAGTAACATTTTGACATTTGATACGAGGAGGATGAACAATGACACAGGAACTTGTGGGATGCGATTTTTGTAAATTCGTCAATTACGAAGACTCAGATGATTTTTACCTCTACGAGATTGGCACCAATAAGTGCGAGCCGTTATATTCCTACGAGCATCTTGTCAAAAACCGTATCATCATCCATTTTGTCCTGAACGGAAAAGGGATAATAAGACAGGATGGCAGGCAGTACGACGTGGGGCCTCACCAGATATTCCTCATACCACCGGATGTAAGGACCTTCTATCAGGCTGACGCAGAGGAGCCATGGGAATACATATGGTTCCATATAGGCGGTCCCAAGATTCCCATTATCCTGAAAGAGGCCGGTCTTACTGCCTCTCATCCCGTTTACACTCCCGTTGCATGCGCAGACAAAATCGAGGAACTGGCAAGGGATATTCTGGTCAACTACACCCGCCAGTATTACTGCATTGGTACACTTTACAAGATATGTGATTACATGATAGAGAATTCAGATGTCAAACAGGGCGATGACTATGACAACTCACTGCTGTATGTCAAGAATGTGATCTCCTACATACAGCTCAAGTACTCAGAGCACATTAAGATTGAGAATATTGCCATTTCACTTGGTCTTAACAGAAGCTATCTTACAAGACTTTTTAAGGAAGCCACCGGGTACTCTCTTCAGGAGTATCTGCTGACCTACAGGATGAAGATGGCGATCAAGCTTTTGTCCGAAAATAAACTCAGTGTATCCGAGATAGCCGAAGCTGTCGGATACACTGATACGTTTACATTTTCCAAGGCATTTAAGAGGCATTTCCACCAGTCTCCATCATCCTGTAAAGGAATCAATTACAGCATAGCTACAGGTATGATCGGACTTGCGAGAGCTAATATCAGGCCACCCAAAGCATGAGCCCCGGATTTTCTTATTTCTTTTTTATTGAAATTGTAACTGTATTTTTCTTAAGATCTTTTTTAACTTTGCATTTGCTGCTAAGATTTTCAAAAACGGAAAGAGGTACGTAGAGCACCTTGTTCTTATCGTACGGTTTGCCATAGCCGATCGGTGCAGTACACCCGCTGGCACCCTTCAGTTCTGTCACAAAAGTATAGCCGTCGCGCTTTTTAGCGAAAACTGCTCTTCTGCTGCCGGTGCTGATGTACATCTCATTTTTCTTTACAACATATTTCCAGCCCATAGCCTTTGCAGTCTCTTTGACAGGAACATAGATGACACTCACGTTTTTCTTTCCGGACTTAACTTTTACATTAAGCCCCTTATTCTTAAGATTCTTTTTGTTCACCTGAACCTTGATATTTGCCTTCGCGTTCTTTAGTGCCTTGTCGGTCACTGTATACTTCATTTTCTCGATATAGACATAATCATCCTTTGCAGCAGTTTTTGCAGTCTCCTTCGCATAGACATCAAGCGGCGCTCCAAGTCCCGTTGCGATCAGCACTGCAGCAAGAGCTGCGCCCAATGTTCTGATGAATGATCCGTTTGATAATACTTTCATTTTTCTTCCTCCTTTTAAGGTGTTTTACTTGTTTCACCATATATACAATCGGGGAAAAGAAATTGTTGCAATGAAATTTAATTTTTTTTAATTTTTTAAAAAAGTGTTATGATATCAACTTCGGTTATGCTTTCTTCCGGAATAAGGATGTAAGATACTTCGCCATCCGTCCACCAGATGGCATCATAATCTCCGTCTTCACCATATGCTTCGACAATGGCTGATCCGGTGTCTATATAATCGACTTCTTCATATTCATCAAAGTCAATCTCCTTGTCACCGGTGAACCCGCCACCTTCCGATGCATAGAGTTTCATGGTTCCAAGCTCTGACTGATAGATGATCTCACTTCCATCAGAGCAGTAATAATACTCAGTAGCTTCGGACATCTCTGACAGATTTGCCGGTTCGCTGATATTGTGTCCCATTTTATCCGAAAGCTCCGAAACCGATTCCGCCTGTATCTTCGAACTGTATGGAATGTTATCATCTGCGGGCTTAGTTCCATCGTGCGGCGGAATGTCCGGTCTGTCGCCTTCATCTCCTCCGTCGTCATCTCCGCTGTCGTCATCGCTGTCATCTGATCCGCTGTCACCTGAGCCACTGTCATCTGAGCTATCGCCTGTGTTATCTTCTCCGGAGGGCTCCGAGCTTCCGGAATCCTGCGCGGTATCTCCGCCAGAGACTTCCTCAGGCGCACTGTCAGCGTTGTCCATATCTCCTGCACCTTCTATATTCTGTGCATCATTTGTAACTGCGGCATTCCCCGCGCCTTCAGTGTTCTGCGTGCCTGTGCCGTTGGCGCCCAGATTTGCTTTTCCAACGTCCTTATTGATGCCTGAAACCCCATCGTTTGTCGACTGCCCGCCGCGATCATTTATGACAGGATTTGCGAATTCTGTTTTAGCAGGTTCCGTCTCTTTTCCGATACCATTAGCTGATCCTGTTTCTGAAGCAGCGTTACTCTCCAGCGAAGCGTTAGCCGACTGATCGTCCAAATCAGCCATGCCGCCGGTCTCTACAGTCTTTTCCTCTGTCACGGCCTCATCTTCAATTTCAGCCGCGCTCATCTCCTGATCCATAGAATCCATAAGCTCCGGCTCTGCCTGCTCAGTCTCAGGTGCCTGTGCCTCCTCAAACATAGCAGTTTCCGGTGCAGATGTCTCCTGGGTACTCTTTAGTCCGACAGTTTTTACAACCGCGAACGCGCCGACTGCAATTATCATAAATACCGCAGCTCTTGAGCCGTAGAAGGTGATAAATCTTATTATCCCGCGCCGGGAATTCTTTCTCCTGTCGCCCTTAATATCCGTTATTTCGCCGGTCTGTGACATCTCTTTTTCAATATTCCTAAGGATCCTCCGGCGCGCATCTTCGGAGACGGTGATCTTATCCATAACTTTATTATATTTATTCAAAGTCATACGCCTCCTTCAGAATATTTTTGAGCTGTTTCCTTGCTCTGTTCAGATCAGATCTGACGGTTGCCTCGTTTCGCTGCAGTATCTTCGCTATGTCTTTTGTTGAATAATCCTCCTGATAAAAAAGATGTATTACCTCTCTGTATTTGGGTGGAAGCTCTTTGACCGCTTCCCATACAAACTTCAGATCCTCCTCCTCACTGCCGACAATCTCCTCTAACAGTTCGTCTGTCTCGCGAAGCTTGTTGTACTTTATCCTGTTCTTACTAAGGTTACATGCCACCCTAAGAAGCCATGCTTTCTCATGACTTTCACTTACAAGCTCCGGCTGTGTCTTAATGTACTGGATGAGAGTATCCTGAAGAATGTCCTCTGCATCGCTTAAGTTGTGAAGATAGGAGTAAGCCATTCTCAGGATACTGTTACCATACTTATCAATGAGCTCACCGGCCCTCTGAATATGGTAAGTGCCTTTTGCCGGAAAAGCTCTGTCGCCATTATCCCAAGGCTCATATACATCTGATGTATCGCCCCGATCCATGTAAAAAGATGCTTCTCCGGCATCCGCTGATAACTGATCAGAATTATTGCTGCCGTTCCATCCGATGCGTTCATATATTCTTCTAATCAAACTGCCCAGTATGTCATCACTAAGTTCAGGCAGCGTCAACACCAGTTCACCCATTATCATCCCCCGGGGGTATTCCCCCCGAAAAGTATATCAGCTTCAATCCCTTTTTTCTACCATCCTGACCAGGTTGTAGAACTCTTCCCTGTACTCATCTGTATGATTGATCTGCCTGTATCCGGAAAGGATATCGCTGTAAGTCAGAGACCCGGCGTAGTCGCTCTGGGAAAGCAGTATTGCAAATTCAGCCGCAAGTTCTGCGAAGGCGAGATTATCACCGGCTTTCTCACTAAAGCACCTGCTTTCAACAACGTAGTTCTCGAGTTCGGACTCTTTTGCGTCGGGCTCTTTGTAGCGGATCTTAACTGTCGCAAACTCATCAGATGCATCAGTGTCAGATGACGGCTGATACTTAAGATCAATAGCGGATTCTGCTCCGGCAGGGATTATCTCATAGAGCACGACCACGCTGTGACCGGCACCCATTTCTCCGCCGTCTTTGGTATCATCATTAAAGTCCACCGCATCCATATTACGGTTTTCGTAACCGATCAGTCTGTAGGCGTTTACCCTTGCAGGGTTAAACTCCACCTGGAATTTGACGTCTTTTGCGACAGTTACAAGTGTTGATGTCATCTCATCAACAAGAACCTTGTGGGCCTCAAGCTTTGAGTCGATGTATGAGTAGTTGCCGTTTCCACAGTCAGCAAGTCTCTCAAGCCTGTCGTCCTTGTAATTGCCATCACCAAAGCCAAGAACTGAGAGGTATATGCCTGATTCCTTTTTCTTCTCGATGAACTTTTCAAGCTCATCAGGATCTGAGATCCCTACGTTGAGATCTCCGTCTGTTGCCATGATGATGCGGTTATTTCCGCCATCAATAAAGTGACTTGCAGCAATCTCATATGCCATCTCCATGCCGCGCTCTCCTGCAGTTGATCCCTCAGCATGGAGAGAGCTTATTGCTTTTTTGACAGCACTTTTGTTTCTCATATCCTCGCCATCGAGCACCACTTCCTCTTTGCTCGCATAGGTCACTATTGATACGGTTCCCTCGCCCGGCAGATTGTCAACAAGATCCTTGAAAGCATCCTGTAAAAGATACAGCTTATCCTTATCATCCATCGAACCTGATACATCGATCAGGAATACGAGATTGCTCTTTGGAATTACATCTTCATAAGGATCCTGTGCCTTAACTCCTATAAACATAAGCTGATGATCTCTGTTCCAGGGACATCCCGACACCTGCGCGGTAACCCCAAACTTCTCTCCCTCTTTGGGCGCGGCAAGATCATAGGTAAAATAATTGATAAACTCCTCCGGGCGGACAGCCTCTGGTACAATTTCGTCCGCACTGTATCCGTTTTCAATCATCCTTCTTACATTGGCATAAGATGCAGTATCAACGTCAGCCGCAAAAGTTGAAAGAGGCTGGGCCTTGGATAAAAAGAATCCGTTCTCTTCGGGCTTTTCATAAGACTCGGTATTCAGTTCTTTTTCAAAGGGATAACAGCGGATATAATCATTGCTGTAAGAATAATCTGCGCAGCTCTCACTCGCCATCGCAACGCCTTCCGTCTCCCAGGCCTCATCCGCAATCGCAGATTCCTCTGTCGGGACAGCTCCTGCCTCAGGTGCCATAATCGGTGATTCCTGCGTCTTGTAAGATGCATATCCGTCACCTGCATTCCCATTATCAGCAGAAGGCGATGTAGTATCGCCTGTGCTCATGCTGCCACATCCGGCTACAGCTCCTGCAAGGATTGTCGCTCCTGTGATCACTGACAATAATCTGTAGTTCTTTTTCATAATTTTCCCTCCGTTTTGCAATGTTTTTTGCCTTTCTACTTCTTATACAATCGGAGGGAGAAAAATGTTGCATAGAAAATCAAGAATTTATGAGGAATTTCAATAATCTATAGAAAAAGTCATCAGCCGCACCTAACTTCAATTGGACTGTCTGATACATTCCAGGATTTTACTTCCGGGAATATATACACTTTTGCCATCATCGGTTCCCCCAAGGAGCATGCCAAGACAGTGTGAGTCAGCATTGAAGAGGCCGCATCCGGACATCCCCGGATCCGCATCAAGGTAGCAGCATATGAGGTCCATTTCAAAGTCCTCGGAGTAAACACTGGAAAGAGCTATACTTCCTGCCTGGGTCTTTCCTGTAATGGAATCATATACATATACCTGGGTTCCGGGATCAGTATAAGATGGCAGTTCTGATGAGCCAGAGATAGCAACTGCCTTATAGATATCATCAGTATATTCTTTATCACTTTTTTCAACTTTCAAAAATGCGATATCAAGGGATAAATCCTGCCTTATCAGTGAGGCAGAGCTCTCTTTTTTATCACAGAAAGTCACTGTGATATCATCATCTTCTGAGATCACATGAGAAGCTGTTGCTATGATTATCTCATTATCATCAATAGAATATATCACGCCGTTACCATAAGTTTCTCCGCTGGATACTGTTACTGCGCCATAACAGATTTCATCGGTTGAAGAGACAATGTTGGTTCTTTTAGGCGCACTGTGTTTCTGGGTATTTGCCAATAATATAATCGCAGCAATAAGGAGTACCGTGGCGGCAGGGATATATTTTGTTTTGGTTATTCTAAGAAGCCACTTTTTAATGTTCATAGCATATATTATATGCATGACATCTTGAACGTACAATCTTTAAACCTGCATCTGCTGCCTCTTCATAGTAAAAGAGGCGGCCGAAGGGCCGCCCCTGCTTGAATGCTTGTTGATTTTTATTTGGTTACTGTTACTTTAACTTTCCTGGAGAGACCATTTCTTGCATATATATATGCATAGCATTCTCCCTCATTTACTCCGGTTGCCTTACCATCTTTATCCACCTTGGCGATCTTGGAATTGGTGGATCTGTAGCGAAACTCAGCTGCGTGAGAATCAGGAATCTGTTTCTTCTTATTGCTCTCAAGCTTGATCGTAGGTTTCTTAAGTGTCGTATTTTTTCCCTTCTTTATTGTTACAGCTGTTTTGCTCAGCGACAGGGACTTGACGTTGGTGTATGACTTGTTGTCCATTCCTACAAAATGAGCTGTAACTGTCTGCCCGACCTTTTTGCCATTTTTGTCATATCCGATAAGATGGATCTTAAACGCCCTTGTCTGATCAAGCTTTTTATTATTGATCTTCTTTACGGTCACATAATTATTCTTGGTTGTGATCGGAGTTTCGGTATACTTGGTTCCGCAGTAGGTCACATATGCCTTAACTTTGGTCACATTGCTCTGCTTAGTCCAGCTGATTACAGCTTTTCCTTTGGTCTGTTCGCATTTAAAGGATGTGTTAAAGCCATATATAGCAGCAGCTTTCTTAGCTATAGTAACCTTAACGTTCTTTACACCTGAGTCCTTATATCCTGTCTTTCCTTTTGCCTTGTACCATACATAGTAGGTTCCGACTGCTTTTCCGGTAGGAATTGATGTCTTATATGCTTTTGCCTTAGGAGCTGTGGCTTTTTGGGTCACTGCATAGTACATTGTGCCATTTTGTGCTGTTCCTTTTTTTACAAGAGCCTGATCCTTGCCGTTGTAGGTGAGCTTTTGGGCTGTAGGCTTCTTGGTTACTTTGGCTGCCTTTGCATCAGCCTTGGCATAGGTGTAGGTGTAAGTCACATCTTTTGTGATTTCTGTAGATGTATTCGGTACAACATCCCAGTTTCCTTTCTTGTAGCCACTTCCGGGCTTTTCGCCAACTGCCGGAATCTGTTTTGCAGTAAGCTTTAGTTTATCTCCCTCTACGCCTTTAAGTGTTATACTCTGAGCCTCTGTCTTTCCATCATTCCAGGAGCCGTGTACCACCTTGAAGGTTACTGTTCTGGCAATCTCCTTCTCTTTTATGACTGACGTTACGCAGGCTGCTTTACTGTCAGTATGATGTTCATCACCTTTTGCCTTGTACCATACATAGTAAGTTCCCGCGTTGGTTCCCGTGGGGATGGATGTGGTATATCCGGTTGTCGGAGCGGTGGTTGAATCCGTTCCAAGGGCGTACTGCATTGTACCGCCTTCGGCTGTTCCTGCGGTCACCAGTTTCTGGGCAGAGCCGTTGTAGGTTATAGTTCCTGGCTTTGGCTCTTCTTTAACAGTTGCTGCCCGAGATTCTTTTTCATCGCCCGATGAAGACTCTGAGATTATTGCATGCTCGGAATAAATAGTAGCGACATGATCAACTATTCCTATGTAGAGTATTTCAGCAAGTTTACCCTCATTAAATGCATAACCGGTAGTAATGGTACAGTTCACTGCCAGATCAATCTGACTGTCTGTAATATCCTTTTTCCCTTGTATATCATCATCGGTCAGTTCCCCGAAATCCAATGG
>JAEEGL013140056.1_pt1 | contig 15130 bp, 12 predicted proteins | sample 9134231 | NCBI WGS metagenome assembly JAEEGL01 (sample SAMN16246548, study PRJNA631951) | gut metagenome | biome: gut microbiome; feature: rumen; material: fiber-attached | host: Bos | place: Iran: Karaj | collected 2018-10 | reverse complement strand
TAAACCCATTATTCTTCACCATCCTTTGTAGTAAATGGTAATACATGTGCTTTAGTTCCTTGACGAACCATAATTAATGTAGTTTGAGCATATTCTCTTAAAATATCCATTCTTTGTGGAGGGCAGGCAATGATGATTTGTAGTGGCATAGAATTAATGAAATTCATCATTGCTCTCATACGGTTTCCGTCCATCTTATCGAATACTTCGTCAAACATTACAAGTCCGATAGGATCTCCACCACCAAAGCTATTCTTTGTGTAGACTCTTACAAATGAAGCAATAATTGCAACATAGAATGGAACCTGTGTTTCACCACCGGATTTTTCTTTAAATACTTTAGAATATGTCATTGTTTCACCATTTCTATTGATGATTCTAATATCATAATCCATGTATGTTCTATAATCTGTAAATTTATTTATAGCACCATTTGAATTTAATTCATCAACAGAAAGTGATTCAAATAATTCTCTAATTTGTTCATCATATTTTGTTTGGAAATCATATGTGAATAAGCCTTGATTTAAATCAACAAGCTCAGATGTAACCATCTCATAGAATTGAGCATATTCTGAAGATCTAGGGAAGATGAATTCATATCTATCATTACCGAATGTAATTGATGATAATGTTTCATTTATTTTACCAATTTCTTGTTCAGCTGTTTGAATATTATTTCTTAGCTTAGCAATGAAATCCTCCTTAAATACAACTTCAGCAGCTTCTCTTGCTGATCTAACCTTTTGTTCATATGAAATTAATTCGCTCTTTTCAAGCTTATTTAATTCCTTTAAGAACTTTTCAACTTCACTCATACCAGCACTTAAATTTGAATTATATTTATTAACATAATTAAATTGCTTGTTTTGTAAAGATTCAACTAAAGTCTTATATGAACCATCAAAGGCTTTATATTTTTCTTGATAATCAGCTAAGGCTGTATTGAAATTAGATTCTCTTAAGATTCTATCATATTCATCTTTAGCTTGTTGTTCAATAACAACAGAACCATGAGCTAATTCCTTTAATGCCTTAGATAAATTATCCAATTGAGCATTCTTCATTAATACTTCGTCATTAAGTGACTGAATACGCATTGAGAATCCACCAATTTCCATTGAATAATCCATTTTCTTCTTATCAATAGATGCGATTTCTTCTTGAACGTTATCATAATCATTTTGAAGCTCAGAAGGTGTAATATTCTTTTGACGTAATGCCATAGCATTTAAGTCCTTTAAAGCACCCTTTTCCTTTTGTAGGGCTAATGCTTTATCTAAATCGTCTAAAAGTGGTCTTACATCGATTCTTTCAATTAAGCCTAATTCACGCTCTAAATTAGAAATTCTTTCATCGATTTCAACGAAAGCTTCTTTTGCTTCCGCAGCCTTCTTATTCCAAATTTCTTTAGCTTGGTTAGCTGCATTCTTACCCATGAATGGCTTTTGAATATTTGGATTTAAGCTTGATAAAGTAAATCCTCTATAAATCAATAAATCCTTAGTGATTGATGTTGAATAATTTTCCATATCCTTTACATCATCACACATAATTACATTACCACATGAATAATTTATAAAGCATCTAGCATCTTCATTTTCACATTCAATGATTGATGCTAAAGAATTATTATCAAATCTCTTAAATTGGCTAATACGCTTTGTATTAACTAAACCAATACCCCATAAGCCTTGGAATCTATTTTTAATTCTTGCATAAATTGATGCTGCTTGATCATAATATCTAGGTTCAACAATTAAGTTAAATCTTCTATTACCTAAGAAAATTTCAATTGCATCAACCCATTCAGGATCTTTAATTTCACAAAGCTCAGCTAAAATATGAACATTGATATCATAATTATAAATTCTCTTTAAGCCATCAGCTATTTCAGCTTGTAGCTGAACTAAGGCTTGAGGGAAATTAATTCTATTATCATTTAATGTTCTTAATTGTTTAGAGATTTCTTGAATTTCTTCTACGTGACGTCTCTTATCAACATTTAAGCTTCCTAATTCTTGGTTTTCTTTATTTTTTAATTGTTGAAGTCTAGATTGGAAATCAATAAGTCTTGTTTTAGCTTCTTCAACACTATTAGGATTAATATTAGTTAAATTAATATTAGCTGCATCCTTATAGATTTTTTCATCACTAATTTTTCTTATTTCAGATAAGATATCCTTAAATGAAGCTGCACGCTTTAAGAAATTGTTTTGATTTGCTTCTAATGATGTGATATTTGCTTGAGCCTTTAATATTTCATTATTAATATGCTCCTCAGCCTTAAATTGGTCATTGTTAGATAAAATATCATATAATTCTCTAGAACGTTCCTTTAAGGCTACTAATTCACCATCTAAATCAGCTAATTCTTGTTCTTTTGAAGCTTTCATTGTCTCTTCTTTTTCAATTCTAGACTTAGCTTGATTTATTTCACGCCTTAATTCTTCTACATCGAATAAATGCATCAAATATTCAATGTAGTCTTTATTATCTTCAATTTCTTTAATTTCTTTATAAGTTCCTTCGATATCCTTTAAATCAATTATCTTAGATTGAATAAGCTTTAAAGTATTTTCTAATTCCTTATAAGATCTAATAGAATCCTTAATTGCAGTTACATCGATTTCTTTTTCTTCTAGAATGTTTTGATAAATGAAATCTTTAACATCGGCAATTGGCTTGAATGCTAAAGCCTTAGGAATTAATCTATAAAAATCTTCATTAATTGAACCGAAAGCATTTCTAAATCCTTTTTTAGCTTCCTTCTTAGTTAAGAAATATTCAAATAAATTATTATGCTTTCTAAATTCTACTGTTCCATAAATCTTTTTAGATTCATCGAAGAACATATCATCTGATATTTTATCGAAGCTACGATAGAAAATAGTTTTAACAGGTGTTAAATCACCAAATGCATCAATTACAGCACCAACTGTAAATGAGCTTTCAGCCTTTTCATCATAAAATTCTAAGGCTACGTGACCTGATACATCACCATTTCTTAAATATTCTCTATCATCCATACCAAGCTTACATTTTACATAGCCCTTTAAATCACGCTTACCTTTTTCGTTTGCAGCAAGGTTGAATGCTGTATCACCTGCAGTTAAAACAAATGTGATAGCATCCATAATAGTTGACTTACCAGATGCGTTAGGACCTGTAAGTAAGGTATTACCTTTTATTTCTACTGTTTCGTTAGAAAGATAGTGCCAATTGATTAATCTTACTTTTACAAGCTTTTTCATTGTTACTTATCCTCCTCTTCTGATGCAGTAATCTTATTTACTGTATTATAAACTTCAGTAATATCTTCTGACTTAATTGCCATTAAGATTGTAGGAAGAATAACTATCTTACAAGAAGATGTAGTTAAATCTCCTGTAACCTCAATTAGGTTATATCTTCTAAATAATCTTAATGCAGATAATAAATCAGTTTTATTTAATTTCTTCTTAATTTCTAAATAATCATATTTTTCATGAATATCAGAAACTTCACAAACAATATTATCGTTAAGTGATGCTTCTCTCATTTTTTCATGATATAAAAGTCTTAAAATTAATAAAACCAAAGTTTCATCTCTCTTAAGCTTTAATGTATTTGATGCTGTAGCACCAGTTAGCATTACAGATCCACTTTGTATATCAAGCTCAATTTCATATCCTAATATTGCAAAAAATTCATCGAAAAGTTCTTTATAGCTCATTAAGAAATAATAACTTTCCTTATTATCTTTTTTATCACGAGATAAGAATGTTGAAGCTAGAAGCTTATTTGCAGCATCTTTGAATTGATTTTGTTGAGTTACGGTCATCTTTTCTAAAGCGTCTAACATCTTATTTTTCTCCCTTTCTAATTATAAAATCCTTAAAAATGTATTTATGATGATTTACAACATCATCTAATATTTCTACTTTATATCCTCTATCAACAGCTAGGATAACACTATATACAACATTTAAAATTAAATCATCTGCTGAATCATATTCAACAAGTGATGAGGCTTGCATGATTCCATCTCTCATATAGAATTCCATAAATTTTTCAATTTGTTCTTCATTATATGATGTCTTGAATTGCTCTAAGAATTCAGGAGTCATTTCAAATTCTAAACCAGCATCATCAAGCATTTGATTATAATTTCTTTGATATCCACCTCTTGGTGTATATAAAGATTCTTGAGATAAAACTTTTTGAGTTCTAAAATCATATAGACCTTCAACTATTCTCATAGCTTTATCAGTTCTATTCTTCTTATGCTGTGTTTTTACAAATTTTAAAATTGTATTAAGTTTTCCAACAACATTATCTTCTTCACTAAGTAAGAATTTAACTTTACCAATTGTTGAATTAATGTAATTTCTATTTTTGTTATCAATTTCAAATACAAATTCTTCAATTGCGTTAAAGGCATCAATTACCTCATCGATATTTCTTGCAGCCTTTCTTAAAGCTTCATCATATGTTTTAGAAACAGCTAAATAATTATTTGCAATTGCTTTAACTGCAACCTCATCATCAGATATTTCTTTTAATCTTGTTACAATTGAAAGACGATATCTGTCGATGTTATCTGAAACCTTAAGCTTTACATAGCTTGAATCATAAATATCAACCTTATACATCATAAGTCTATCCATCAAGTCCTTGATTTCAGTATTTTCAATTACTGATTGGATATATTCTTTCATTCTTGCATCAAGTCTTCTAATAGCTCTAATAAGCTGCTTAGTTGTTGAATAAACAAGTGAGAATGTTAATGCATAATCAACATTATCCTTTTGACTTAAAAGTGAATATATATTGTAAATGTAGCCTTGATATTCATTTGGATTAACAAAGTCTTCAGGATATTCATCAGCATATTCAAGTTGTGGGTATGCTCTAAGTAAAGCTTCACAAATTGTAATTGCTGAATCTGAGAAGTTTAAAACTTCTTCATAATCATTTGTTACATCCACATATATCCAACCACATTCTTCCATTCTTCTTAAAACGTAGTTTGCTAAATCTTTTTTAGTTTTTGGATCAGCTTCCTCATCCTCTTCATCCTCATTTGTATACAAATAAGAGTTCATATCATAAAAATAAATTAGATGATCGACAACAATTCTTTTATCGATACCTAATATTGAACCTGTTTCATATACTTGAAATGTTTGAAGAATTGAAGATAAATATAATCTTCTATTCTTGCTTGATAACAAAGAGAAAAAGTTATCTGGCACCATATCAAAAAAATCCATTTTTGGGCCTCCCAACTTCCAATAAAAAACTCTTACTTTATTTTAACAAATAAAGTATTAAAATACAATGAAAAAGCATTAAAAATTGCATAAAAAAAGAGAATATTTTATATATTCTCTTTCAGTATATTTATTTGCTAATTTTAAAGATTGAATTGAACTTTCCTTTAAATAACGCAAAGCAAGAAATGACAAGTGTAATTGCTGCACAAGTATAAACTCCTGCAAGGATTGTCATAAATCCATCACCCTTAGCTTCAATTACTTGAAGTAAATATTTAGCAGTTTCAGTTTTATTAACTGTTACAGGTAATAACATAATAAATATTGTTAATAAGCAGAAAATTCCTGATACAACAAATTTATCATATTTAAAATCAAACCATGAAATTAAAGCACCAACAGATAATAAAATTAAAACAATAATTCCTAATGGATTTACAGCGAAGAATTCAACAGCTGTATTCTTGTAATTAGCACCTAGCATTAATTGGTATGTAGTATAAGGAATTAAATCATCATACTGACCACCCTTTAAGGCTAAAAGGCAAAATATAACAATTACTAATATAGTAATAATTGTTGGAAATAAAAATCTTTTTAATATCCTTTTCATCGATAAAAAGCCTCCAAAATAAAAACTATATATATTTTATCAAAATATATAATATTGTTCAACATTAAATTAAACATTAAATTTAAATAGCATTATATCACCATCTTGAGTGACATAATCTTTACCTTCTTGACGGACAAGACCTGCTTCTTTTGCTTTTAATGCAGAACCACATTTAATTAAATCATCATATGCAACAGTTTCAGCTCTAATGAAGCCTCTTTGGAAATCTGTATGAATGATACCTGCACATTCAGGAGCAAGCATACCTTTTTTGAATGTCCATGCTCTACATTCATCAGGTCCAGTAGTAAAGAATGTAGCAAGACCTAATAAATCATAAGTTTCTCTTATTAATCTATTTAAGCCTAGTTCTTTAACACCATAATCTGCTAAGAACATTTCTTTTTCTTCATCATCTAAAACAGCTAATTCTGATTCAATTTGAGCAGATATTGCAATAGCCTTAGAACCAGTTTTAATTGCATATTCCTTTAGCTTTTTAAATTCAGGGTCCTTGTCAGGATCAGCAATAAATTCTTCTGCAATATTTCCTACATACATAAATGGCTTTGATGTTAAGAAACAATAGGTATTAACATATTTTTGTTCCTGTTCTGTAAATTCTAAAGTTCTAACAGGAAGCTCATTCATCAATGTTTCTTCTATTCTTTTTAATAATGCATATTCTGCTGGTGCATCATCAATTTTTGATTGAGCCTTCTTTTCAATTTTAGGGATTCTTTTTTGAACTTGTTCTAAGTCTGATAATATTAATTCTAAATTAATAATTTCAGCATCTCTAATAGGGTCTACTCCACCTTCTACGTGAGTAACATTAGAATCCTCAAAGCATCTAACAACCTCTAAAATTGCATCACAATTTCTAATATTCCCTAAAAATTGGTTTCCTAAGCCTTCACCCTTTGATGCGCCTTTAACTAAACCTGCTATATCTGTAAATTCACATACTGCTGAAGTAGTCTTTTTTGGATTGTACATTCCTGATAAAACATTTAATCTTTCATCTGGTACAGAAACCATACCTACATTTGGTTCGATAGTAGCAAATGGATAATTAGCTGCTAAGGCACCAGCCTTTGTTATTGCGTTAAATAGAGTTGATTTACCAACATTAGGTAATCCAACTATACCTGCTGTTAAAGCCATTTTAAAATCTCCTTAATTACTTCAAATATAAATCATTATAGGCATCAATAGATGCTTGAATAGTTTTCTTTGCTTCTACGACATCACATACTTCTGTAACAACTGTTTGTTTATCTTCAAGCTCTTTATAAACTGTAAAGAAATGCTTGATTTCATCAAACAAATGCTCAGGAAGCTCATGAATATCATTGTAGCAATTCATTGATGGGTCATTAATACATACTGCGATAATTTTTTCATCTTTTGCATCGTTATCAATCATCTTAATAACACCAATAGGTTTGCATCTAACTAATACCAATGGATCAAAAACTTCATTACATAATACTAATACATCAAGTGGGTCCTTATCATCAGCATATGTTCTTGGAATAAATCCATAATTTGCTGGATAATGAGTTGATGTATATAATACTCTATCTAATATGATAAGACCAGTTTCCTTATCTAGCTCATATTTTTTCTTAGATCCCTTAGGAATTTCAATACAAGCTACAAATTCATCTGGTTTAATTCTATCATTATCGATATCATGCCAAATATTTAACATATTTTCCCCTCCTTCTATAACAAACTAAAAAGGTAGGGTAACTACCTTTTTTATTTTTTTATTTAATCATATTAACGATTGATAATACTTCTGATGATAACTTTTCAAGCTTCTCATCAGCATCTTTTTGAGTCTTACCTTTAACTCCATAATATACTTTTAATTTTGGTTCAGTACCACTTGGACGTAAAACAAACCACATATTATCAGTTAAATAATATTTAATTACATTGCTCTTAGGTAAATTAATCTTTTCAACCTTATCAGATTTTAGATCATATTTATTACCTAATAATATATCATCTTTTGCTAAAATTTCAAATCCTTTTAATGCAATATCAGTTGTTCTAAAGAAATTCATTACTCTCTTAATCTTTTCAGCGCCATCTAAGCCCTTCATAACAAAGTTAGCAATTCCTTCTTTATAATAACCATATTCCTTATAAATTTCTTCTAAGGCATCAACTAAATCCATGCCCTTTTCTCTATAATATGCTGCTGTTTCACAAAGCATTAATATGGCTTGAATAGAATCCTTATCTCTAACACAATCAGAAACTAAGCAGCCATATGATTCTTCAAATCCAAATACATATGTACCACGATGAGTTTCTTCCATTTCTCTTGCCTTTTCACCAATGAACTTAAAACCTGTTAAAGTAATTTCAGTTTTTAATCCATAATGTTCAGCAATGGCAATAGGAAGTGTTGAAGATACATTTGTAGTAAACATATAACCATCCTTAGGTAATGTACCTAATTCTTTTCTTGTCTTACAAATATAATCAAATACTAATGCAGCTGTTTGGTTTCCTGTAAATAATATAAATTCTCCATTATGCTCAACAGCAATACCTAATCTATCAGCATCAGGGTCTGTTGCTAAAACAATCTTAGCACCAATTTCTTTTGCATATTCAATAGCTTCATCATAAGCTTCTTTATTTTCAGGGTTAGAAGTCTTAACGCCAGAAAAATCGGGATCACATGTCATTTGGCAAGCAAGTGGTGCAACATCATATCCTACAGATTGTAAAACTTGAGGTGCAAATACTTGTCCTGTACCATGAAGTGGTGTATATACAAGCTTAAAATCCTTCTTTAAATTAGGTCTTAAAATAATCTTTTTAACTTCATTAATATAAATATCATCAACATCTTTTCCAATATAATGAATTAGGTTATGATTTAATGAATGCTCAATATTGAAATAATCATCAATTTGATTAATTTCAGCAATAACCTTATCAGCATCAGCTGGAACTAATTGACATCCAGTTTCATCATAAATCTTATAACCATTATATTCCTTAGGGTTATGAGATGCAGTAATCATTATACCACCAATACATTTGAAATGTCTTACAGCAAATGATAATTCAGGTGTAGGTCTTAAAGCTTCAAATAAGAAAACTCTAAATCCTAATGATGATAATACTTCTGCTGACATTCTGGCAAATTCAACAGATTGATGTCTATTATCATGAGAAATAGCAACACCCATTTGTTTTGCAACATCAGATTGCTTTAATAAATATCTACCAAAGCCTAATGTAGCCTTTGCTACGATATAAATATTCATTCTATTAGTACCAACGCCTAAAACGCCTCTTAATCCACCTGTACCAAATGCTAAATCTACAGCAAATGCTTCTTTTAAGCCATTTTCATCTAATGAATCTAATTCTTTTTTTAATTTTGGGTCTAAACCTTTAAAAGATTTCCACATATTTACTTTTTCTAAATATTCCATAAACTATACGCCCTCTTTTCTTATTTTATTATACATAATTTTTTGATGTTTTTCCACCTTTTAAAATTTTTTTATTAAACTATCCTGTAACAGCAGTTATTGCATTAGAAACAATCTTTAAAACATTCATTACATAATCTATAATTACTAAATAAAAAGCAAACAATAAGAATGCTAATATTAAATAATATATTACATATAAAACATTAAAAAATTTAAATCTAGGTTTTTTAGTAAAATCAAAAAACAATAATATAAATACAAAGCAATATAGATAAACACCTCTACCTAAGCTTAGCATTGAGAAATTAAACACTTTAGCAACAGTTAAATCCTTAAATATATTTTCAAATAAGCAGATAACAAGCATTATCAAGCCCATAACTAAAGCAAAGTCAAATTTAGAACTATTCGTTCTTATATATTGCTTAAATTCTAATCCATAAGTATATGGATTATTATTGTATATTTTTCTTCTAAATTTATAATAAATAGTTATTATCCAAAAGAAAACATGAGCATAAATTCCTTTTGAAGAGAATAAAGCTAAAATAGGAATTGGTATTTCTATTTTTATTTTACCTAAATATGATAATACAACTGATAAAACTAGATACAAAACAGGTATTAAAGCAAATGATCTAAATACTTTTCTATGTCTACTAAAAACTCCTTTTTTAGGTGTATAAACAACAAAAAAGAAAAATAAAGTACAAACTAATAAATCTATAAAAATATTGAAATTAGCAAAAATACCCATTAAAGATGAAATACCTATTTCAGCAAGATAAATAGTTGTTTCATCAAGCATATAAGATTCGCCAAATGATTCAACAATCGGAAATAAGAAAAAATAATATCCAATTAATTCAAATAAATAAAATAAAAAGGTATAAACTGCATATGTTATGATTATTCTTTTAATGCTTTTTCTTTCTTGAACAAGTGTTGAAAATAAACCAATTAACAAAAAAATTGTAACAACTCTACTTAAAGAAAATAAATTTTTAACCTCAGGCCAGCTAGCTATTAAATCTCTATATTGAGCAATAACATTTGTTTCACCAGATATATCTCCCATTAAAACTGACATAATAAGTGAAAAAATATCTAAAGCACTGTCTGAATTTGGAATTTCTTCTGCCGGAATTACCATTGTATAATTTAAAGCATAAATAGCTAATGTTAACTGTGATACACCTAATAAAATTAAACCAATTATTTTAAATGTCGTTTGAGTTAAAAAAGCTCTATGCTTAGTATCATAAGTTAGATCAAACATAATATCACCGTCATTGATTATACTATAATTTAACATTTTTTTAAACATTTAAAAAAGCTTGCCGAAGCAAGCTTAAAAGCATTTATTATTAATCATTCTTCATTTCATTGATATCTTCAACTTGAACTTGATTATCTTCAAGTACAATATCATTCTTATTAACTTGGTTTTCTAATATAATATCATTTTCTTTGAATGCTGGTTCCTTTATGATGTTATTAGCATTTTCGTTATATAGCTTATCTTCTACTTTTTCATGATTCATTTCATCAAAAGTATCCATTGTATTCTTAACAAGATCATATCTCATTTTTCTTGTTGAATTCATATTATCAACATTTAAGCCACCATTGTTTTCTACATGCTTTATATATGCATTACCAGCTTTAGTTAACCGAGTTTTATTTAAATAATTAACATTCTTTGGGTCATTATAATCCTTTAATGCTTTCATAAATGTGTTAAATTCTTTAGATGGTCTTCTAAATATTTTAGCAAAGAAACCGCCCTTCATTTTATTGTTAATTTCTTCATATGAATATTTTTCTCTATTTGTTTTATTATTAAATTTATCTAAGAATACATTATGAAGCTTTTCCTTATATCCTTCAGGCGCAAATCTAACTAATCTTTCGATTTCATCAGGACTTCTTAAAGCTATTTTTACATTAGGTTTATCTTCTAAATAAGCTTTAATTCCTACTTCTTTTATTTCTTTAGTTTGAGGATTTACCTCATAAGCTTTATATTTTAAGAATAAGTTTTTATCAACAACTAATCCTTTAGCCTTCATTTTATCGACAAGACTAGATAAAGGCTTATGAAGATTTACAGAAGTTGTTCCTCTATATTGTAAAACAGTTTTTTGTTCTTTAGTAGCTTTTGACGCACCAAATATTTTAGTTGTATCGCGGAATAATTTATCATTTAATTCTTCTGAAAATTCAGGATATGCAAAAAATTCCAAAGAATTTGATTCAGGTGATATCATTGTTCCAAAATGTACACGTTCAGTAAAATTTGCTATTGCAAGATTAGCGTCTTTAAATTCCTTTGATAGTGGTGGGTTCATTTTATCAATAATTGATGAACTTGCAAAATCATTACACTCTTGGCAAAAAGCCATATTATTTTTATAAAATTCTAATAATTTTAATTGATCGTCTCCAATATTAATAAGCTCAGTTGGGTCGAAAGTCATAATATTCTTTAATCTTTCACGTGTAAATCCATCTGGGTCATTAATATATGAAGTTAATAATTTTATATTATATTCTTTACTTTCCTGTGAATTATCAGTTTTCATCAATAATTCAATACTTCTTGACAAATGATTGTTATCGATTCCTAAGTCTTTTTGGTCACCTACAATTGCTTTTTTAGCAATTTCATAAGCATCAGCTTTAGCTTTTTTTAAATCTGAAATTTCTTTTGATAAACGATATCTTCCAACCATCTTTGGATCATTTAATCTTTGTTCAAGCTTAGCTTTTTCCTCCTGATAGTTTAGTTCAGGCATTTTGTTTGTTTTAAAATAAGCATTTAGCTTTTCAAATAAAAACTCAAATTTTATTGTTGCTTCTTGCTTTTCTTCATCAGTTAACATTTCAACTGGCATAATATACACTCCCTTAACTCTAGCATTTAAAATAATAATTTATAGCCAATATTTTTTTACACGCTCATTATAACAAATGATATGCAACAAAAGTGCAATAAAAAAAGCTTGCCGAAGCAAACTTTATAAATTAGTTCTTTAAGCTATTAAGTGGTGCTGGAATTTGACCACCACGATTAATAAATACGTTTGGTTTTACCTTAGATACTGGCATAATAGGTGCATATCCTAAAAGGCCACCAAAATTTAATGATTCTCCTTCTTTTCTACCAATTGCAGGAATGACTCTTACAGCTGTAGTTTTTGAATTAATCATACCGATTGCAGCTTCATCTGCAATAATAGCTGAAATTACTTCTGGAGTTGTATCGCCAGGAATAACTATCATATCTAGACCTACTGAACAAACAGCAGTCATAGCTTCAAGCTTTTCAATCTTTAATACGCCTGATGCAGCAGCATCAATCATACCAGCATCCTCAGATACAGGAATGAATGCACCTGATAAGCCACCAACTCTAGATGATGCCATAACTCCACCTTTTTTAACTGCATCATTAAGCATTGCAAGGCATGCTGTTGTACCAGCACAGCCACATTGTTCAAGTCCAATTTCTTCTAAGATATGAGCAACTGAATCACCAACTGCTGGAGTAGGAGCAAGTGATAAATCTACAATACCAAATGGACGTCCAAGCATCTTTGATGCTTCAACACCTACAAGCTGACCCATACGTGTAACCTTAAATGCTGTCTTTTTAATAATTTCAGCAATTTCAGCAATAGATGCATCCTTTGGTGCTTGAGCAACTGCTGCTCTTACAACACCAGGTCCTGATACACCTACATTAATTACGCAATCAGCCTCACCTACACCGTGGAAGGCACCTGCCATAAATGGGTTATCCTCAACAGCATTACAGAATACAACAAGCTTAGATGCACCAATACAGTTATTATCCTTTGTAATTTCTGCAGCTTCTTTGACCTTTTGTCCCATTATTTTAACTGCATCAAGATTGATACCAGCTCTTGTTGAACCAATATTAACTGATGAGCATAATTTTGATGTACATGCTAAAGCCTCAGGAATAGAATCAATTAATTCTCTTTCGCCTGGAGCGAAGCCCTTTTGAACTAATGCTGAATATCCTCCAATAAAATCAATTCCAATATCATTAGCTACCTTATCTAATGTTTTAGCATATTCTACTGGGTTTCCACCTGAAACACCAACAAGCATTGAAATTGGAGTTACCGCAACTCTTTTATTGATAATAGGAATTCCATATTTTTTTGAAATTGTATTTCCTACATTAACTAAATCCTTAGCGTAATTATAAATCTTGTTATAAACCTTTTCACAAGATTTTTTAATATCTGTATCCATACAATCAATTAAAGAAATACCCATTGTGATTGTTCTTACATCCAAGTTTTGTTCTTGGATCATTTTTATGGTTTCAATGATTTCTTTCTCGTTATACATATTATTCTCCTTAAATCTTGTGCATTAAATTAAAAATATCTTCATGCATTACATGAATTTCTAATGCTCTTTCTTTTCCTAATGATGTACAACTATCAACAAATTCATTAAAATCAGATGATAATGAATCAATGTTTATAACCATAAACATTGCAAAATAGTCCTTAATAACTGTTTGAGTTACCTCAACAATATTAGCTTTATATTCAGCACATTTTGCTGAAACAGAAGCTAAAATACCTACTGTGTCTTTTCCAAAAACTGATAAAACAGCGTTCATTTTTAATACCTTCCTCATTTAAAAATACAAAATAATTTTACTATAATTAATAATTATATTAAATAATTATATTAAAGTTTATCACTTATGATAACGTTTACACTATCTAGCTTAATAAGAATAAGAAATAATGGGTTGTAAAAAAGAAAATACCAAAGGCTATAACAATTAAAAACATTGTTAAAGTAGGAAGTAAAAATCTAAAGAAATTATATACTCCATATTCACTTTTAGTAACACTTCTTCTTAGGATAAAGTCTTCTATTTCAACAAATAATAATAAAGGTAATGCAAAATATAATATTATTGAATAATCAATTTTTAAAGCGAAAATTATATTATATCCACCATTCATTAAAACTAAGCTCCATGATTCTACCATTATAGTAAAGAATGAATGTAAAAATATTAATAATATTAAATTATTCGCTTTCTTAGTTTTTCTTCTAAAGCATAAGAATAAATAAAACAATAACATTATAATTACTGTTAAGAAGAAAAAGCTACTTAATGCATATCCTAAATAAACCATTTTAGCACTTCCTTTATCACTAAAAGATTAAAAACTATTTTTATTATATAATAAAAAGAATTAAATTTAAACAGAAAAAAAGGACTAGCTTAGCTAGTCCAAATAATCTTACTTAGGTTGTTTACCAATGTAAGCTAAAATACCACCATCAACATATAAAATATGTCCATTTACAGCATTTGAAGCATCAGATGCTAAGAATACTGCTGGTCCTGCTAATTCATCTGCTTCTAACCAACGTCCAGCTGGAGTCTTTGCACAAATGAATGAATCGAATGGATGACGAGAACCATCTGCTTGTCTTTCTCTTAAAGGAGCAGTTTGAGGTGTTGCGATATAACCAGGTCCAATACCATTACATTGAATATTGAATTCACCATATTCTGAACAGATATTTCTAGTTAACATCTTTAAGCCACCCTTAGCTGATGCATATGCAGAAACTGTTTCTCTACCTAATTCTGACATCATTGAGCAGATGTTAATAATCTTACCATGGCCCTTCTTAATCATTGAAGGAATAACTGCCTTTGATACGATGAAAGGAGCATTTAAATCTACATCGATAACTTGACGGAATTGAGC